>Ga0307373_10006670_pt1 | contig 18269 bp, 16 predicted proteins | sample OX2MG_FD_202534 | JGI IMG/M metagenome (GOLD analysis project Ga0307373, IMG submission 202534) | Soil microbial communities from Risofladan, Vaasa, Finland - OX-2 | ecosystem: Environmental > Terrestrial > Soil > Coastal area > Acid sulfate soil | place: Finland: Risofladan, Vaasa | collected...
GTGGGAAGGACGTGATTCGGTCCCGCTATGTAATCGCCGAGCGGCGCCGGGCTCATCGCACCCAGAAAAACCGCGCCGGCCGCGCTGACCTTGGCCAGCCATCGGCGCGGGTTTTTGATTTCGAGTTCGAGATGCTCTGGACCAATGCGGTTCGAGAGCGCAAACGCTTCTTCCAGATCCTTGACGATAATCGCGGCTGCGCGGCGCTCGAGAACTCTCCTCACCGCCGCCGCGCGCGGCAGCGTGGCCAGAGCGGCTTCGAGCGCGCGCGCGACCTCCTGTGCGACCCGAGCCGACGGAGTCAGCAGGAGCGCGGATTCATCGCCGGAGCCGTGCTCGGCCTGCGCGATCAGGTCGGCGGCGACCCATTCGGCGCGCGCGCCGGCATCCGCGATCACCAGCACCTCGCTCGGTCCCGCCATCTTGTCGATATCGGCGACTCCGTAGACCATCTTTTTGGCCGCCTGCACATAGGCGTTGCCCGGACCGACGATCTTGTCGACCGGAGCGATGGTCTTGGTGCCGTACGCGAGCGCGGCGACCGCCTGCGCGCCGCCGACGCGGTAATACTCCGTCACCCCCGCAATCGCCGCCGCGGCCATTACCGCGTCGCGGTCGCCCTCGCGCGAGGGCGGCGCCACCATCACGATTTCCCTGACCCCGGCGACCCGCGCGGGAATCGCATTCATCAGCACGGACGACGGATACGCGCCGAGTCCTCCCGGCACGTAGAGACCTACACGATGAAGCGGCCGAACGATCTGTCCCAGGCGCATGCCCAGATCATCGATAAACGAAAACGCGTGCGCGAGAGTCTCGCGATGAAAGCGCGTGATACGCCGCGCGGCAAGTTCCAGCGCGCGCCGATCGCGCGCCGGAATTTTCCCGGGGGCGGCGGCGATTTCCGCCGCGCTCACGCGCAGCGTCCGCGCGGTCAGCTTCACGCCGTCGAACTTTTGCGTGTATTCGAGCAGCGCGCGATCGCCGCGGCAGCGCACGTCGGCGATTATTTCCGCAACCGTGGCGTTGATGCGCGCGTCGGCGGCGCCACCGCGCCGCCCGAGCAGCATCGCCATGAACCGGCGCATCGCGGGCGTGCCGGAAGTGAGGATTCGCAGCTTCATCGGGGTTTAAGCAAATCGCCTTGATTAGGAATCCTTGACCCGCTCGATTCGCGCGCCCAGCGCCGCCAGCTTCGCATCGAGCGCCTCGTAGCCGCGATCGAGATGGTACACGCGCCCTATCTCCGTCGTGTTCTCGGCCGCAAGTCCCGCCAGGATCAAGCTCATGCTGGCGCGCAGGTCGGTCGCCATCACGGGCGCGCCCTGCAACTTCGTGGGGCCGCGCACCACGGCGGTCGCGCCTTTCATCAATATGTCGCCGCCCATCCTGATCAGCTCGAAGGCGTGCATGAAACGGTTCTCGAAGATCGTTTCGGTAATCACCGAGGTACCTGAGGCCTGCGTCAAGAGCGCCATCATCTGCGCCTGCAAATCCGTCGGAAAGCCGGGGTATGGCAGCGTGCGCAGCTCGACGGGGTTGAGCTTGCCGGTTCGGCGCACGCGGATGGAGCCGTCGGCGACCGTAAGCTCGACGCCGGCCTCGGCGAGCTTGGCGATGACGGCCTCGAGATGCGCCAGCGGCGCGTTTTTGATCGTCACGTCGCCGCCCGTTATCGCCGCCGCGACCATCAGCGAGCCCGCCTCGATTCGGTCGGGCACGACTTCGTGCTCGACGCCGTGAAGCCGATCGACGCCGTCGATTTCAATTACGTGCGTGCCGGCCCCGGCGATCTTCGCGCCCATCGCCGAAAGCATCGCGGCCAGATCGATAATCTCGGGCTCGCGCGCGGCATTTTCTATCTGCGTATGCCCGCGCGCGCGCACCGCCGCCATCAGGATATTCTCGGTCGCGCCGACCGATGGATTATCGAGCCAGATACGCGCGCCCGCCAGACGCCGCGTGTGCGCCTCGACGTATCCGTTGCGAAACTGAATCTTCGCGCCAAGCGCGCGCATCCCGGTGATATGCAGATTCACCGGCCGCGCTCCTATCGCGCATCCTCCAGGTGTCGAAACGCGCGCCCTGCCCTGTCGCGCAAGCAGAGGACCCAGCACCAGAAACGACGCGCGCATCGTCTTGACCAGTTCATACGGCGCAACGTGCGAGGTGATCTTCTTCGCGCATACCTCGATCTCGTTGTCGCCGGTCCATCGCGCTTCAGCGCCAAGATCGCTCAGCAGGCCGAGCGTGGTGGTCACGTCGCGCAGGCGCGGGACGTTATACAGCCGCACCGGCTCGTCGGTGAGGAGCGCGGCGATCAGGATCGGCAGCGCGGTGTTCTTGCTCCCGCTTACCGACACGGTGCCGCGCAGCGGCTTGCCGCCGCGGATGATCATTTTGTCCATCTGAAATTCAGGCGCGCGCAGTCACGACGCGCTCAATCCCGGCCAAATCGTTTATCACACCGGTCAGGTGTAATCCCGCCTGCCGGAAAAGCGCGCCAACCGCCGCAGCCTGCCCCGCGCCAACTTCGACCATCACCGCGCCGCCGTCGTTCAGATGCGCGCGCGCGCCGCCTGCAATCCGCCGGTAGCAGGCAAGCGCGTCGCGGCCTGCGAATAGCGCGGCGTGCGGTTCGAAACCACGAACCTCGGGTTCCAGCGAATCGATCGCGGCGGACTCGACGTAGGGCGGATTGGACACAACCAAATCGAACAGACCCAGCGCGCCGCCGCGATCGAGCAAGTCAAAAATATCGGCGCGGCGCGGCTCGACGCGGCCTTCGAGATGATGCCGCGCGAGGTTGCGCCGCGCGACGTCGAGCGCGCTTTCATCAAGGTCCGTCGCGACAACCGACACTCGGGGCGCATTCGCCGCAATCGCAATCGCGATCGCTCCGGATCCCGTCCCAATGTCGAGCACGAGGGCATCGAAATGCTCGACTGCGAACGCGAGCGCCGCGCTTACCAGGGTCTCGGTCTCCGGACGTGGAATCAGGACCGCGGGAGTGACCTCGAACTCGAGCGAATAGAATTCCTTGGAGCCCAGAATATATGCGAGCGGCTCGCGCGCGGCGCGCCGCGAGAGCATCGCCTCGAACCGCTCGGCCGCGGCGGCGGAAATCTCGAGCGGCGCGGAAATAACCTCAGCGCGGGTCGCCCCCGCCGCCCGCGCCAGCATCAACTCGGCATCCAGGCGTGCGCAATCGACTCCGGCTCTGGCCAGGCGCGCGGCCGCGGCCCCGAGCAGCCCATCGACACGCGCGCGGCGGCCAGCGGCAACATCGCGGGGAGCCATCGGCGCCCTCAGGCGCTCAGTAGCTGCGCCTGCTCCTGCGTGGCGAGCGCGTCGATCAGCGGATCGATCGCGCCGTCGAGGAACTGGTCGAGCTGATGAATCGTGACGTTGACGCGATGATCGGTGACGCGCGATTGAGGGAAGTTGTAGGTGCGAATCCGCTCGGAGCGGTCGCCGGTGCCGACCATCGAGCGCCGCGTCGCCGCGATCTGCGCGTCCTGCTCGGCGCGCGCCTTCTCGAGCAGCCGCGCGCGCAGAATTTTGAGCGCGCGCGCCTTGTTCTTGTGCTGCGATTTTTCGTCGCGGCAGATGATCACCATCCCCGACGGAATATGGGTTATCCGCACCGCCGAGTCGGTGGTGTTGACACTCTGTCCGCCAGGGCCCGACGCGCGCATCACGTCGATGCGCAAATCCTTTTCCTCGTTGATATTGACCTCGACCTCGTCGGCCTCGGGCATCACCGCGACCGTCACCGCCGAGGTATGGATCCGGCCCGAGCCTTCGGTTTCCGGAACGCGCTGCACGCGATGTACTCCGCCCTCGAACTTGAGGCGCGAGTATGCGCCGCGCCCGGCGATGAGCGCGATAACTTCCTTGATTCCGCCCAGCCCCGTGTCGGAGAGGCTCATCGTCTCGACCTTCCATCCGCGGCGTTCGGCGAAGCGCGAGTACATCCGGAAGAGTTCTCCGGCGAACAGCGAGGCCTCCGCGCCGCCGGTTCCCGCGCGGATTTCGAGCAGTACGTTGCGGTCGTCGTTGGGGTCGCGCGGAATCAGGAGCTGGCGGATTTTCTCCTCGAGCGGAACCTGCCGCTTGTGCATCGAGGGCAGCTCGGCCTTCGCCAGCTCGCGCAACTCGGGGTCGTCGCCTTCAAGCAGCGCCTTGTGCTCGGCGAGTTCGCCCATCAGCTTGCGATACTCGCGCGCCGCTTCGACCAGCTCGCTCAGCGACGCTCGCTCCTTGGCCAGCTTCGCGTACTCGCGATTGTTGGCGGTCACGGCGGGATCGTTGAGCTTGCGTTCCAGCTCCACGTAGCGATCCTCAATTCCTTTGAGTTTATCGAGCATTGCCGCCCACGCCGATGACTTTCCCTGTAGTCCAAAAAACAAACGCGGCGGGATATCACCCGCCGCAAGACCAATCCCCCGCACACCCGCAGGCGCATCGGCCCTGCTTGGGACCGCGACCTCGGGCGGCGGGAGTACTATGCTACTTCAATCCGTACCGGCGCTTGAAGCGCTCGACCCGGCCGGCGGTATCGACCAGCCGCTGCTGTCCGGTGTAAAACGGATGGCACTTGGAACAGACTTCGACGTGCAGCTCGCCCACGGTCGAGCGGGTTTCAAAAGTGTTGCCGCACGCGCAGAGAACCACGCAGCGACGGTATTCGGGATGGATTGCGGCTTTCATTTGTTCAACTCTCTGCGTCGAATCTAGTCGCGTTCAGAATATCATCCGTGCCGATCCCATACAATTCGCCCGCTCCGCTCGCGTTCAGCCATCAATCCGGTTGATCGCGGGCGCCAGTTGATCGCAGGCGAGTTTTTGCGGTGATGGCGCAGGGCAACGGCGGACTGAAGCGGAGCTATTCGACGCGTTCGCGACCGACTACAATAAGTCACGTCCGAAGATTCTGGCGCTCGATCCGCGGCAGGTGAAAAGCAGGTGAGGTTATCCAAGTTCTTGATCTTAGTGGCATTCGCCGCGGCGCTCGCCGCGATGGGCGCCGGATGCAGCTCCGACTCGGCCGACAACCAGGAGCCCGCCGCAGTCTCGACGCCACGCTTCGTGACCGATCTTTCCGCGCTCTCGGCGACCCCGATCAACCCGATCATGGATCCCTCCGCCGCTTTCGCAGCGACCCACGCCGGCGGCGATTCGGGCTCGGGACGCGCCAATGAGGAAGCAGCCGGCACCACCCGCCACGTCGGCAATGGCCAGAACCCCGGCATCGAACAGCTTCTAAATCCCAAGGCGGCGAAGTTCGCCAGCTTCTGCGGCCTGCTGATCGATCACCTATATGTAGCCGTGCGAAAACGCGAGAAAACCGACGAAATCGCGCAGCTCAATCTGGAAACCGACCTCCAGCCCGTGATCCTCACCGCGACGCTCGATCCGAGCGGCAAGCTCAAGGAAATCGTGCTCGAACAGCACTGCGGCAAAGGGATCGTGGACCGGATGTTCATCGACGCGGCGAAAACATCTTTGTGGGCGACCAATCCGCCCAAAGACGCGGCGATGCCCGATGGATTCTACCGGATGCGCGTCGAGCTCAAGCTCGAGAACTACGCCCAGATGGGCGACAACCGCTGGTTCTTCAAAACCTACATCGGGATGGCGCTGCTGTAACCCGCCGGCCTTCGGCGCGCCAGGTCGCTTTCTGCTAAGATTTCCCCGATGCAAGCACTCGAGGACTACCTGCCCCGCCCGGGGCTATCGACGCCGATAATCACGGTGCTCGATCGCGAGGGCCGGGTGCTCGAAGACGAGCAGCGCGCGGTCGTGCGCTTCGTCGTGCAGGACGGGCGCGGCGCCGATATCGTATTCGCAGCGGGGACCACCGGCGAATGGGATCGGATCGATAATCCGCGCCGTCAGGCCGTCATGCGAATCGCGGTGGACGAATGCCGCCGCGTTTCGGCGCGGGTCGGCCGCAAGATCGAGGCCTGGGCCGGTATCACCGCGCACACCCGCGCCGAGACCGCCGCCAATCTCGATTATGCAATCGACCTCGAAGCCGACGCCGCCGTCGTGGCGCCGCTTTCGATTCATGACGCGGGCGCACCGCCCGAGTTCGTCGAGCGTGAGCTTGGCGCGGTCTTCGAGCGCCGCGGCAAAGCCATCCCGCTCTTTCTTTACGACAATGCGGATATCGCCGCGCCCGGAAAATCCGCCCATCTGCACACCCGCGACGTCAAACGGATGGCGCGCCTGGCGTACGTGCGCGGAATCAAGGTCACCGCCGGCAAGGCCGTGTTGGGCAACTACACGCGCGCCGCGTCGCACTTCAAGCTCTCGCACGAATTCGCGGTCTACGCGGGAGTGCCGTACCTGATCTTCGACCTGTTCGCGCCGGCGGGCGGAATTTCCGGAACGCTCCGCCATCGATGGAACCGCTATCTGACGCAGCGCGCGATGCCCTATGGCGTCGTCTCCGGAGCCTCGAACGTGATGCCGCGCGAATGGCAACGCGCGTGGCGAGTGTGCCGCGCCGGAAATCCGGAGCTGATGCGGCGCTACGCCGAGGCAACCGGTCAGTTGCGCGCCGCCTGCGAATTTAAGCGCTCCGGCAAACCCTACAGTCCGGTTATCGCGTGCTACAAGGCGGCGCTGCACGAACTCGGCGTGATCGAAAGCGACGCGGTCGCCCAGGGCACGCCCGCGCTCGAGTCCGCCGAACGCCGCGAGTTCGCCGCGCGGGTCCGCGCGATGCGCCGCCACGCGGCCGAGACCCTCGAACCCGGATGGGTCAGCGAGCCGGACCCGCGGCGCGGATTGAAGGAAACTCCGCGGGCTGTGCGGCCTCATGCCTGATTCCAAGCTTGACGCCGCCGGATGCGGCAGCATGGTGGTCGATCTCTTCTACCGCACGCCGCGTATCATCCGCGCCGACGAGAAAACCATCCTTGATGCCCACGACTCCGACGGCGCCATCGAGCGCGCCCGCGCCGGCGGCCTGGTGCTAAATCATCTCGGCTGGGCGCGCGTGCTCGGTTTGCGCACCGGCATCTTCGGCAAGATGGGTGAAGACCGGCACGGCGAGTTCCTGCGCGCCGCGATGGACCGCTTCGGCATCGTGCATCATCTGACCCTCGACGGCAGCGCGAGTTCGTTCGCCAACGTGATGGTCGATTCCGCGGGCAACCGCGCGATCTACATGGCGCGCGGCGCGACCGCCGAACTCACTACGCAAGAGGTGCGCCGCCGCCACGCCGGATTCATTCGCCGCGCGCATATCGTCACCACGGAAATTTCGCAGCTCCCGCTCGGCGCCGTCATCGCGATTTTGCAGCTCGCGCGAAGCCATTCGATCCCCACCGTCCTCGATGTCGATTTGCCGGTCGCAGAGGCGACTCCGATGCTTGGCACGCGGGCCGAACTCGAACGTGCGCTGCGCTTGGCGACGATCCTCAAGCCCGCCAAGGCCGCGGCCGCGAGCCTCGCCGCCGTGAAAAGCCGCGACCCGCTCGTACAGGCCGCCGCGATTCGCGCGAAATACAAAAATCGCGCGGTGATTGTCACGCTGGGCGAGCGCGGATGCGTTATCGCGGCCAAAGACACCGCGCTGGTTGCGCCCGCGTTTCAGGTCAAACAGGTTGACTCGACCGGCGCCGGCGACGCGTTCGTGGGCGGGCTTCTGGCCGCGATACGCTGGCAGCTCGATTGGAAGGCCGCCGCCCGCCTGGCCAATGCGGCGGGCGCGGTTTGCGTCACGCGCCTGGGCGCCTTCCCGGAAGGTTTCGAGCTGCGCGCCGAGATCGAAAAGTTGTACGGCGCAGCGTTACCCGCGCCGAGCGCCGCCCTGCCTGACGCGCGCCCACCCTCGCCCGCCGAGCAGGCCAAGCGCGAAGTGCGCGAGATCGATCGCTTCTTCGGCCAGTCGCTCGAGGAATTGACGACCCTGCATCGCGCGCTCGACCTCGACGCCATCGCGCGCGCGGTCGAGATGATCCGCGCCGCGCAGGCGCGCGGCGGACGCGTGCATGTGACCGGAGTCGGAAAGCCCGAGCACGTCGCGCGTTACGCCGCCAGTCTGTTCTGTTCGGTCGGCACGCCCGCCACCTTCCTGCACGCGACCGAAACGCTGCACGGCAGCCTCGGCCAAGTGCATCCGCACGATGTCGTCATCGCGATCTCGAACAGCGGCAACACCAGCGAACTCATCACCGCGGCGACCGCCATCAAGGATCAGGGCGCCGATATTATCGCAGTGACCGGAAATCGCGACTCGGATCTCGCGCGGCTTGCCGACCTGGTGATGTACGCGCCCGTGCGGCGCGAAGGCGGCGGACTCGGCCTGGCCCCACGCATCAGCGTGCTGGCGGAGGTGTTCGTGCTGGCGGGATTATCGGTGGCGCTGGAAGTGGCGCGCGGCCTGACGGTCGAGGAATACAGCCGCTTTCATCCCGCCGGCGCCCTCGGGGAGACCGCCCGCCGCCTCGCACACGCGCCGCGGCGACTCCGCTGAGCGAATTCCCGATCGCTATCTGCCGGTGAACTTTTCACTTGCCGACAAACTTGGGTGCGCGCTTCTGCTGAAAGGCGCTGATTCCTTCCTTGTAGTCCGCGGTACGTCCGGCCGCGCCTTGCGCGCGCGCCTCGCATTTCAATACCGCGCGCAGACCCAGTGCCTCTTCATCAATACGCCTAATCAGCCGCTTTGACTCCACGAACGCCGCGGTCGGACCGTTCGCCACCTGTGTTGCGACCGCGCGCGCGCGCTCCAGGAGGTTTTCCTTTGGCATGCTCGCGTTGACCAGTCCCATCGCCGCCGCCTCAGCGCCGGAAAGCAGCCGCCCAGTGTAGATCAACTCGAGTGCGCGATGCGACCCGAGCCGCGCCACCAAGAACGAATGGCCGCCGGAATCGAGCACCGCGCCGATCCGCGCGAACGGCGAACCAATCTTCGCGTCATCCGCCGCATAGACCACATCGCAGGCGAGCGCCAGGCCGAGTCCCACTCCCAGACACGCGCCGTGCACGGCGGCAAAGGTCGGCGCGGGAAACAGCGCGAGTCGCTTGATGAGCGGATTGAAAACGCCCTCCAGAATCGCCTCGGCGTCTTCATTGCCCGGGTCGGCGTCCGCCAAATCCCGTCCGGCGCAGAAGCCCGCGCCCGCGCCGCTCAGCAGCATCGCGCGAACTCCCACGCGCTCGGCTCGATCGAAAACTTCACTCAGCTCGGCCGCCATCGCGTCGTTCACCGCGTTGAGCTTGTCGGGACGGCTGAGCACGATCTCGGCCATCGCGCCGGCGATCTTCAATTCGACGGGCATCGCGCATTGCTCCTGCGGAACTGTCGATTAAAATACAGGAATAATATCTTCGGCGGTAATGTCGCCAACGTCCACGCCCTCGATATCCAGCTCCGGGATCGCCGGAAACTCGATGCCCCAGCGCTCGACCAGTTTACGCACCCGCGCGATCGCGAGCTTCCAGTTGTCGGCCTGCTGCTCGAAGGTCAGGATGCCGAGCCCGGCCTCGCGCGCAACGCGGAGCAGAATCCGATGATTGTGCAGGAAGTAGTCGGGCAGATCCCAGAACTGGCCCGGCGGCTCCCACAGCACCATCGACAGAAACACGAATCCCGCCCGCAGTTGCTTGGTGATAAATCCGCGATCCGCGTCGGTCAGTCCCGGCCACTGCTTGTCGAGCAGGTTGATGCAGATTTGCAAGTGCCGCGCCTCGTCGCGCCCGATACAGGTGAAGATCTCGCGGAACACCGGATGCGTGGTCGCGTGCGCCATCCCGTGGAACAGCGTCGAGGAGGCGACCTCGCCCATCATGAACGAGGTGAAGATAATCGCGAGCGGATAGCGCTCGATCGCGCGGTTATATCCCGTCCAGTAGCGCCCGCCGTTGTGATAGAGCCATCCGATATTGTTCAGCGCGACGCGCTGGAGGTCGCTGTGCGGCGCGAAGCCCTGCGGTCCGCCGGGAACCAGGCGCTGGATCACGCGCTGGCAGCATTCCTCGTGATTGGTCTCATCGCGCGTGATCGAAAAAAAACATTTGCGCACCGGATCTTCTTCATGGGTCTCAAACGCCCGGATCATCGCGCGCGCGAACACCGCCGGGCCCGACGAGTCGAAGTTCGAGAGCAGCGCCCACCAGTACATGATCGCGGCCTTCTCGTCGTCGCTCCACGCCTCGGGCGAGAGCTGATCCCACGCGAGGTCGGCCGGGTTGAAGCCCTCGCGCTTGGCGCGCTGGTAGATTTCGCTCAGCTTGGGCGTCTCGCAGCGCCACTCCAGCGGAAAGATATTGGGCTGCGGAACTTCCGGCGCGGCCGTCAGGCCGCCGGCCGGGATGATGAATTCGCTCATCGCGATACCGCCCTCCTTGACGATATTTATCAACCATTCGGTAGATAATTCAAACGCCCCGCCGCGCAGGGTTCTCGAGCCCCTCGAACGCCAGCCGGTACACCGCCTGCACGATGTCGCGCGCCGCTAGCTTGCCGCCGGGCCGGTACCATTCGGTGATCGAATTCAGCATCCCGAACAACAGCCGCGTCGCCAGCCGCGGGTCCAGATCGCGCCGCAGTTCGTCCGCGCGCTGCGCGCGCGCGAAATGGCGCGCGACCAGATGGTCGAACGCGCGCCGCCGCGCGACGATCGCCTTCTCGACACTGGTGTTGCCGCGCACCCTGAGCAGCAGGGCCACTTCGGGGCGCATCGCGACCGTGATCTCGATCGTGCGCCGGATGATATGCCGCAGCCGCGCCGCGGCGTTTCCATGCCTCGCGCCCGGCTCATCGAACGCCGCGTCCAGCGCGTCGAAGGCGCGCCCGACTCCGCGTGCGAGCAACTCCTCTTTGCCGCGAACGTGGTAGTAGATGCTGGCCTTGGTGATTCCCGCCGCGCGCGCCACGTGGTCGAGTGAAGCGCCGTCGTAGCCGCGCTCCAGGAAAACCCGCACCGCCACGTCCGCGATCGCGTCCCTGTTATAGGGCCTGCGCTCCTTCGCCGATGGTCTCCCCAAACGATCATCCTCCCGCGTGATGCAGTTTGACGCGCGCTCGCGCCGCTTGCCAGTCTTGCCGTCAACGCCAACAACGCCCGCGCCGAGGTGATAAATGAAATACGGCATCGCGATTCGCAACATGGGAGCGCAATCTTCGCGCGCGACGATTCTGGCCTGCGCCCGAGCCGCGGAAGCCGCGGGCTTCGACGCGATTTTCGTCTCCGACCATTTGTGCATCCCGCCTGGCGAGACCGAAGGCTCCGGCGGCCGCTACCTCGACGTGCTGGCCGCACTCGCGTATCTGGCCGGAGCGACCGAGCATATTCGCCTGGGAGTGTCGGTGCTGGTGCTGCCCTATCGCCCCGCCGTGCTGACCGCCAAGCAGATCGCGACCATCCAGGAGCTCTCCGGCGGGCGGATGATCCTGGGCGTCGGGGTGGGATGGATGAAGCCCGAGTTCGAGGCGCTGGGCGTCGATATGAAAAAGCGCGGCGCACTCGCGACCGAGACGCTGCGCGTGATCCGGCATCTGTTCGACAATCCCGAGCCGGCGCCCTTTGGCGGAAAGCTCGTGAATTTTCCGGCGTTCGTGTTCGAGCCGCATCCGGCGCGTCCACCGATCTGGATCGGCGGCGGCGGCCCCAACGCGATCCAGCGGGTGCTCGAGTTCGGCGACGGATGGCATCCGATGCGGCGCGCCGCGGAACTTAAACCATTGGTTGAAGATTTGCGCGGCCGGATGCGCGCCGCCGGACGGCCCGACCCGGAGATCATCGTGCGGCGCGGATTGAAGCTCGCCGATATCGCCGCCGCCCGCGATCGCCTCGACGCCGAACGCGAAGCCGGCGCAACCTACTTCATCCTCGATCTCGGCAGGTACGCCGACCAGCGCGAGTTCGCAGCCGCCGCCGAGACCTTCATAAGCAAGGTCGCCCACTGAGCGCCAGCCACGCGCCCAGGCGGTCCGCTCAGATTATTTTGTCGCGCGCGAGCGCTTCGATCTCGCCGGCGCCGATCCCGAGCAGGCCGCCATAGACGCGCGCGTTGTCCGCGCCAAGTCCGGGCGCGCCGCGAAAAATCTTGCCGGGGGTCAGCGAGAACTTGGGCGCGATGCCGATGCCCTTGACCTTGCCCACCTGCGGATCTTCCCATTCGAAATGCATCTGGCGCGCGCGATATTGCGGATCGGCGGCGGCATCCTTGCTCGACATGATCGGCGAGCACGGCACCTTGCCCGCGGCCATCGCGTGCACCACCTGCGCGACGCTGCGCTCGCTTATCCATCCGCGCAGAATCGCGTCGAACTCGATTCCTTCTATCGACTCGAGGTTGACGCGCGCGCTGCGCCATTTAGATTCGTTAGGATCAAGCCCGAGCACCCGCACCAAACGATCGTAAACGTCGCCGAGCGCGCCCAGCACCACCCATCCGTCGATAGCCTGAAAGGAATCGAGCGGCTGGAAACCCTGCGCGCGATTGCCCGAACGCTCGCGCACGATGCCTTCCTGAAAGTACTCGAGCATCGTGCCGCCGAGAGTCTTGTGGATCGCCTCGTATTGCGCGACGTCGATCGCCTGCCCCTTGCCCGTCGATCGCGCATAGGTGAGACCCGCCAGCGACGACCACAGCGTGAACAGCGCGGTGATATAGTCGCCAGTCCATGGCGCGGCGCGGGTGGGCGGAGTCGGATCGGGATAGCCGGTCTGGTGCATCATGCCGCCGACGGCCTGACCCACAATGTCGTACGACGCGCGCGCGACGTAATCGGGATCTCCGGTCTGCCCGAAGCCGCTGACGTGCGTGATCACGAGCTTCGGATTGAGCTTCCATATGGTTTCATCGCCGAGATCCCATTTCGGATAGGTGCCGGGCTTCGAGCTTTCCATCCAGATGTCGGCGCGGGCCGCCAGCTTCAGAAAGATTTCGCGGCCGCGCGGCTTGGAAAGATCCAGCGTCACGCAGAAGACGTTGCGGCGCTCTTGCACCCAAGTGGTCGCGACCGGATCCCCGCCGTCGCGCGCCTTGAGCCGAATCCCGATGTTGCGCCAGCCCGTATCGCCGACCCCCGGACGCTCGATCTGAATAACCTCGGCGCCCATCTCGGCCGCGAGTTCAGCGGCGAACGGCTGCGCGATCAGCGTGCCGGTCGAGACGATTTTCACACCCTGCAAAGGGCCAAATTGTTCCGGAACCAGAGTCTTGTCTGCCATTGATACTCCGAGTTACTCCGAGTTACTCCGAGACACTCCGTGGTGCTCCGCGAGTCGATGATGTCCGCAAGGTCAATGATGCCGCGCCGGGGCGCAGGCCTGCAACTGCGCGCAGCACTCGGGGTGCGCAATCGGCCCTCCGCCGTGGATTTTACGTCCGCGCCCGGCGGGCTATTATGATTACGGCATTGTTTGTGCCCTATGGTTTTCCAAGCACAGCGATGAGCGCGAGGAATTTCCCCGAATGAACAGCTCGATCAATCGTCGTGAACTCTTCAACAAGGCGATCGCCGGCCTGTTTGGCGGCGCGCTCGGATGGCTCCCGGTCGAGATCGCCAGCCACGGGCACAGCCTCACCGAACAAATCTCGAGCTTCGACGCCGCGCTGTCCTACGTCTCGATGGCGATCCTGTCGGGAGTGGTCGGCGGCTTCATCCTTGCGGTCAGCGGCCCGCGGATCGAATGGAACACCTCGACCCGCAACAATCTCGTCCGCGGATTTCTCGTCTGTATGCTGCTCGCCCTGCCCGCCGATTACGCTTCCAACTACGTGTTCAGCGCGATGCTGAGTTTCGGCGGATGGGGTCTCGGCCATCCGGGCTCGGGTTTCTTCCTGTTCATGGGCCGCGTGATGAGTTGGCTGATCATGGGCGCGAGCCTCGGCGCGGGCGTGGGGATCGCGTCGATGTCGATGCCAAATATCGCCAAGGGCGCGCTCGGCGGATTCATCGGCGGATTCGCCGGCGGGATTCTGTTCGATCCGATAAATCAGGCGACCGGCGGAGGGCTGTGGTCGCGGCTCATCGGCCTAAGCCTGATCGGATTTTTCATCGGCCTGTTCATCGGCCTGGTGCAGGAACTCACGAAGATGGCGTGGGTGACGGTCGAGCAGGGACGCCTGCGCGGGCGCCAGTTCAGAGTCGAGGGCGCGCGCGCCACGCTCGGCCGCGCCGAGGAAAATCCGATCGGGTTGTTCGGCGACCCCGGCGTGCAGCAGCGTCACGCCGTTATCGAGCGCCACGGCTCCGACTTCGTGCTGAAGAGCCTGGCGATACAGGACGGCACCTTCGTCAACGGCAACCGGGTCGAGAGCGCCGATCTGCACGACGGCGATCGGATCGGCGTCGGCGGTTACGAATTGGCGTTCCATCTGCGCCAAGGTTCCGCCTCGGCGCGCGGACCGATGGGCCAGCAAGCGCGCCAGGCAGGCGCGGGCACAATCACTGCGGCGGTTCACGTCGAGTCGCGGATCGCGCCGGCGCAGGCGTCTGCGACGGGCCCCGCGCTCGAGGATGCCTCCGGAACTCGGCATACCCTGCGCGCCGACGCGGCGACCACGATGGGCCGCGCGCTCGACAACGATATCGTGATCAACCACTCTTCGGTGTCGCGCCATCACGCGAGCGTGATCGCATCCGACGCCGGCTTCGAGCTTAAGGATCTGAACAGCCAAAATGGAACCTTTGTCGCAGACCGGCGAATCACCCAGGCTCGGCTCGCGGACGGCGATTCGATCCGGATCGGACAGGCGCCGTTTACCTTCCGTGCCTGATCCGAAACCCGATCAGGCGCGCTTCTGCTCGCGATGCGGCCAGCCGGTTATCGTGGCCGACGCGCAGTTCTGCAAAGACTGCGGCGCTCCGCTCGCGGGCACGCGGATCTTGGTGCGCGAGCCGGGCTTCAAGCCGACGGTCGCATTTTTGCTGAGCATAGTTCCGGGCTTAGGCCAGATTTATAAGGGCCGTCCGATGCGCGGCGCCATCTGGTTTTTCGTGGTGCTGTTCGCGTACGCGCTGGGACCGCTCGGCCTGCTGATGCACGTGATCTGCGCGCTCAACGCCGCCCTTTCGGGCGCACTGCGCGATGACGCATTCCGTGGCGCACGCGGCGGCCCGAGCACGCACCCGACGCGCGCGGACGCCGCGCCGCCGGATGGCTGGAGATAGGGAAGCGGCGCGATGATCACGGCCAACACCATCGTCGGCGGACGCTACCGCGTCGTCAGTCCGCTCGGCGGCGGCGGGATGAAGATGGTCTATCTGGCCGAAGACCTGCGGCTGGCCTCGCGCCCCTGCGCGCTTGCCGAAATGGTCGATTCGTTCACCAGTCCCGACAAGCAGCAGGATGCCGTCGCCGCCTTTCAGCGCGAGGCCGACATGCTCGCGACGCTCAGCAACGAGCATATCCCCCGGGTGTTCGATCGCTTCAGCGAAGAGAACCGCCACTACCTGGTGATGGAATATATCGAGGGGCAGACCCTCGAGGATCGGCTGCGCGAAGCCGGCGGCAAGCTCGCCGAGCCGGTGGTGATCGATATCGCGCTGCAGATTTGCGACACGCTGGCGTACCTGCACAATCTTTCGCCGCCGGTGATCTATCGCGATCTCAAGCCGTCGAACGTGATGATCGCGGCGCATGGCCAGGTCAAGCTGATCGACTTCGGTATCGCGCGCCATTTCGCGCCGATGCAGAACGCGACGATGATCGGAACCCAAGGCTACGCGCCACCGGAACAGTACCGCGGACGGGTCGAGTTGCGCTCGGATCTCTACGCGCTCGCGGCGACGATGCATCACGCGCTGTCCGGGCGCGATCCCGCCGCCGAGCCTCCGTTCAGCTTTCCGCCGCTGCGCAGCGCGGCGCCGGGAGTAAATCCCGCGCTGGCGGAGCTGGTCGATCAGACGCTCAACTACGACGCTGCGTTGCGCCCGCAGGATGTGGTTGAATTCAAAACGCGTCTCGCCGCGATAAAATCGGGGGCCGTCTCGCACTCGAGGTCCGGGGCGGGAGTCGCGACCGCGCCGCCGCCCGTTGCGCCACAGGCCAATTCTTCGCGCCCGCAGATGCGGCTGCCGCTCGGCGGCTCGAGCGCGCGCGCGGCGGCGTCACCGTCGGCGCCGACGCTACTGTCGGAGCTCGCGACGTTCGGATGTCCGCGATGCGGGCGCCAGGTGCCCGCCAACTCGCGCTACTGCTCATTTTGCGCGGCGCCGATACTCGCTCAGCCGGGCGGCGACGCCGAGAGCGCTGCGGCGCGAACGATGGTGCTGGGCGATTTCCCGGAGCCGCTGCCGCTACCGAATCCGAGCGCGCGCTGGCGGCGGCCGCGCGGCTGGCAATTCTATATTCTGATAGTCGCGGCGCTGTTCAGCGGCGCCTTCGTTCTGACCACCATGATCGCGCATCTTGCGGCGACCGCGCCCGAAGAGCCCGCGCCCGACGCGATTCCGATGCCGCCCTCGATTCCGGACTTGGGCGGTGGCGCCTCGCCCGAGCAATTGCAGGCGCTCCGGCGCGAACTCGATTTCGAGGGCTACAAGAGCGTGCGGTTCAAGCTCGAAGAGGACACGCTGATTCTGTGGGGAACGGTACCGACCGAATGGGATCGCGCCAATATCCGATTCACGGTGCTGCGCGTCACCGGAATAGTATCGGTGGTCGATCACTTGCAGACCCGCGACGCATTCAACATGCCATGATTCCACGATTGGTGAAATTATTCGCAACCTCAGGATAACCGCCGCGCCAGGGAAATTATGATTGTCGATCTTCATGTGCATACCAAACTCTCCGCCGACAGCCGCGTCAGCGCCGAACAGTACCTCGAGTTCGCGCACCGCCGCGGCGCGAAGCTGGGCGCGATCTGCTTCACCGAGCATCGCCTGTTTCCCGCCGATCCGGAGCTCGACCGCGAGTATGCCGAACTCGCGGAGCGCTTCGGTATCCTGGTGTTCAAGGGAATCGAGGCCGACACCGACTTGGGACATCTGCTGCTCTTCGGCGTCAATCAGGAGGTGACGCGCCGCTTCGATCTGACGGCGCGGATGCTCAAGAGCGAGCATCTCATCGACGTGATCCATCACGAGGGCGGGATCGCGATTCCAGCTCATCCGTTTCGCGAGTCCGGCTTCGGCTCGCGGCTCGACACGCTGCTCGGGCGTCACGGTGCGGCGATCGGCGCGATCGAGGTTCTAAACGGCCAGAACTCCGAGGCCGAAAATCGGCGCGCTTCGGATGCCGCGCTGAAACTCGGATTGACCGCGGTCGGCGGCAGCGACGCGCACTTCTGGACCGAGAAATGGTTTCTGACCTGCGCCACCGAACTCGAGCGCGAGGTCAACAACGTGGCCGAGATGTGCGCCGAAATTCGCGCCGGACGCGCGCGGCCCTATGTCTTCCCGCCCGCCGAGTCGGCCTGAGCCGCGCCGCCGGGAGCGGCCGAACCGCCGAGCGCCAGCTCGCGCTCGAAGCGGCGGATATCGGCGGGGCGCCCGGCCGCGACGATCGTATCTCCCGGCTTGAGCTTGCGGTCCGGCGCCACCGGCACGAATCCGCCCTCGGGATCGTCGATACCCTGCAAGGCCAGGATCGTGACGTCGAAACGTGCTCGCGCGTCCAGCTTGCGAATTGTGGCGCCTTCGGCGGACGCGGGAATCTCGATCCGAGTGACGCGGTAACCAGTCGCCCAGTAAATATTTTGATCGCGCGTCGCCAGCGCGGACAGCGACACCGACACGCGGTTGAGCGCCTGCGCGATATGCTGGCGCGTCACCAGCCCGAGAAAACGTCCGTTGTGCGGCTCGGCGACGACCGGGATTTCGTCGAGCCGTTCCTGCTCCATCATCTGGCTGGCATAGTCCAGGTTCTGTTCCGCCGTCACGTACGGGCAGTTCGCCTGCGCGATATCGAACGCGTTGACCAGCGGACCCAGGTCGGAGCCGCCGCCCAGCAACGCGAGCAGGTCGCGCGTGACGATCAGCCCGATCAGTTCGCCCTCCGAGCCGACCACCGGCAGGGTGGCTTGAGCGGTCTGCCCCGCGATATGCAGGATGTCGCTCAGGCGGGTGTTCGCGCTCACCACCGTCACCTCCTTGGTCATCACGGCGCCGACCGGAATTTGCGTGAGCGCGAGCCGCTCCTGCGAGATTTGCAGGGTCTTGCCCTCGCGCGCGAGGCGATAGGTATCAATCGACTCGCTCTCGATTGCGCGGGCCACCACCAGCGCCGCGACCGCCGCGATCATCGTGGGCAGCGTGACGTTGAAGTCTCCCGTCATCTCGAAGAGCAGGA
>Ga0307373_10006673_pt1 | contig 18263 bp, 17 predicted proteins | sample OX2MG_FD_202534 | JGI IMG/M metagenome (GOLD analysis project Ga0307373, IMG submission 202534) | Soil microbial communities from Risofladan, Vaasa, Finland - OX-2 | ecosystem: Environmental > Terrestrial > Soil > Coastal area > Acid sulfate soil | place: Finland: Risofladan, Vaasa | collected...
CCGCCCATGACTCCGTGCACGTCCAGCGTCGGCCTGGACCAGCGGCGCTCCAGGGGACTGTATCCGGGTTCGCCCGGGAGATCGGCCAACCCCAGCTCGCGCAACGTCTCCGACTCATCCAGGGGCAACGCGGCCCAGCTCGCCACTTCCTCCGGGCCGGGGTCGAGCACCGCCTCGTAAAGGCCGGGGATCTGGATCCGACCATCGCGGTCCTTGAGACCGGCGATGATGTGGGCGAGCGAGTTGAAAGGGTTGGGCGCCACCCCGCCATAGATTCCCGAGTGCAGGTCCACCTCAGCTCCGCTCACCTCGATCTCCACGTAGACCAGGCCGCGCAGGCCCGTGATCAGGTTGGGCAGTCCGGGAGCAACGAAGCTCCCGTCCGCGATCAGTACGTAGTCGCTGGCCAGCTGCTCAGCATGGGCATGGAGCAGGTTGGGCAGACCCCGCCCGGCAACCTCCTCCTCGCCCTCGATCAGAAAGCGCAGGTTGAGCGGAGGCCCGCCGGCGCCCAGCCAGTGCTCGACCGCCTTCAGTCCGCACAGGTGCTGGCCCTTGTTGTCGCTGGCACCGCGGGCATAGATGAAACCATCCCTGACGGTGGGCTCAAAGGGCGGCGACAGCCACTCCTCGAGCGGATCTGGAGGCTGGACGTCGTAGTGCCCGTAGATGGTCAGTGTGGGAGCCCCCGGGCGGCCGATCCATTCTCCAACCACCACCGGATGCCCGCCCGGCCCGGAATCGACCAGATCGGCGTCCAGACCCATCTTCGTCAGTCGGTCGAGGAGCCAGCGGGCGGCGCGCTCACATTCGGCGCGGTTCTCGGAGAGCGCTGACACGGACGGTATCGAAAGCAGTTCGACGAAGTCCGCCTCCGCCTGCGCCCGGCCCGCCCGGGCCAGTTCGAGTGCCCTATCCAGCATCAAGGTTGAACTCTAATTCACCTCGACCATCCAAGATCCGGGCGCCCCCGCCGCCGCCCGGGATCAGGGCCCAGCGGACGGTGAGCCGGGGATCGGGCCGGAGCAGCCACGTCTGGCTGAGGCATGATTGGGCCGATGCCCAAAGGGGCAACAAAATGAAGCAGTCCAAAATTGTCATCGGAATCCTTCGGTTCACCCTCCACGCGCCCGACAGTGAGTCGCTCAAGGCGCGGCGGCAGGTGACCGCGGGCCTCCTGGCGCGACTGCGCCGCCGCTTTCCGGCAGCGGTGGCCGAGGTCGGGGAGATGGATCTGTGGCAGAAGATGGAGGTGGCGGCAGCGGTGGTCAGCACTGACGGGAGACACGCCGAGGGGGTCATGGCGGGAATGATCGAATTTCTCGAGAAGAACGCCGCCGAGACCGTTCTGAGTGACGTCTCGACGGAATTGGTGAGGGTGTGACATCGCCCCCCTGGGGGTGCCATCGGCGCGCCGACAGCACGCTGCCCGACGGCTTCGACGAAAGTCGGGCGCTGCTGCGCCGCGGATCGTTGCCGGAGGTTTTGCTGCGCGGCGGAGCCGGACCGGCCCTCGTGGCCGGCGATTCGGTAATCACCCACGGCCAGCTTCGAGCCACGGTCGGAGCCCTGGCCGGGGGTCTGCTCGGCCGCGGAGTACATGCCAACGACCGCGTGGCCATATTTGCCGAGCGCAGGCTGGAGTGGATCTTGGGCTACCTGGCGGTGCTTCGACTGGGGGCCATCGCGGTTCCCATCAATCCCGCCTACACGCTGCGCGAGTTGGAGCAGATCCTGATCGACGCCGAGCCGTCCGCGGTCATCTGCGATGCCGCCCGGGCGGGGCTGGTGACCCAGGTCCAGCCCCGAGTTCCAAGCTTGGCGGCGGTGATCGATTTGGAGGACCTGCCGCGCGCGCCGGAGCCAGGTTGGCCGGATCGAGGGCCCGAAGACCCGGCTCTGATCATGTATACGTCGGGCACCACCGGCCAGCCACGGGGGGTGCTGCTCGATCACGGCAACCTGCTCTCCCAGGCCCGGGGGGTGGTCGAAGCGTGGCGCTGGGAGCCGTCCGATCGCCTCATCCACTCGCTCCCCCTCTTCCACGTTCACGGACTGGTCATGGGGCTCACCGGCACGCTCGTGGCCGGCGCCAGCTTGGAATTGGTCAACTGGAATCCAGCCGCGGTGGTGGGCGCCCTGGGTGCCGGTGGGACCATGTTCTTTGCCGTACCAGCCATGTACCAGAGACTGTGTGCTTACCTCGAGCTCGAACCCGCCGACCTGAGCTCGGTTCGGCTTTTCGTGAGCGGCTCGGCGCCCCTCCCACCCTCGCTCTTCGGACGTTGCGTGGAACTGCTGGGACAGGCTCCCTTGGAGCGCTACGGCCTGACCGAGGCCGGTATCGTCATCTCCAACCCCTACGACGGGCCCCGCCGGCCGGGACGGGTCGGCCACCCCCTGCCAGGGGTGGAGGTACGGCTGGCGGAAAATGGCGAGGTCCAGGTCCGCGGCGGCCAGGTCTTCAGCTCCTACTGGCGGCCCCGGGCCGACGCGGCCGTGCGCGTGGTCGAGGGGTGGCTCGGGACCCAGGACCTGGGCGAGATCGATGAGAGCGGATCGCTCGCCATCCACGGCCGACTCCGAGACCTGATCATCAGTGGTGGCTTCAACGTCCATCCGCGGGAGGTGGAGGTGGTGCTGGAGGAGCACCCCGGCGTGCGCGAGGTGGCGGTGGCGGGTGTCCGATCCGAGCGATGGGGGGAGGCGGTGACCGCCTACGTGGTGGCGGAGGGGACGGTGGAGACAACTGACCTCATGGTCCATTGCCGCGAGCGCCTGGCCCCCTACAAGTGCCCGCAGCAGATCAGATTCGTCGCCGCCATTCCGCGCAACGCCATGGGTAAGGTGATGCGGGAGAAGCTGGAAGCTGCCGCTCTCGCCTAGGATCCACAAGATCAGCTCGACCGCCGACCGCCTGGACGAATTTCGCCGCTCGCTGCCCTGGCCGCTCGACCCCTTCCAGGAGGAGGCGATCCGCAAGCTGGATGACGCCCACGGAATCCTTGTCAGCGCTCCCACCTCGAGCGGAAAGACGGTGATCGCCGACTACTGCTGTTTCAGCGCCTTGCGAGAGGGCCTGGGCGTCATCTACACCACACCTCTGAAGGCCCTCTCCAATCAGAAATATCGCGACCTCAAGGGCCAGTACGGAGAATCCCAGGTGGGTCTGGTCACGGGCGAAAACACCATCAACGGGGACGCCCCGATCGTGGTCATGACGACCGAGATCCTGCGCAACATCCTCTATGACGACCTGCCCCGGCTGGACCACGTGGCGTGGGTGATTCTCGATGAGGTCCACTACATCGACGATTTCCCGCGCGGATCGGTCTGGGAGGAGATCGTGATCCAGGCTCCTTCCCACATCAAGTTCGTGGGCCTTTCGGCGACCATCGGCAACCACGAGGAACTGGCCCAGTGGATGTCCGAGAACCGGGGCCCGGTGGCGACCGTGTCGCACCTCGAGAGGCCCACGCGTCTGACCCTTTGGCTCTCCCTGCAAAACCGCTTCCTGCGACTTTTCGGCGACGACGACGCGGTTGACGACGAGACCTGGACGCAGTCCGTCCAGGATGACGAGCAGGTCCAGCGCCAACCCGGTTACCGGCACCTCCCGGCCAACGACCTGCTGGCCGTGGTCGCCGCCCTGAAGCAGCGCCGGATGCTGCCGGCGATCTATTTCATCTTCTCCCGGCGGGGCTGCCGCGAGGCGTTGCAGAGGTGCTCCTACCACGAGTTGGACCTGACCACCGAGGCCGAGAAGGCGGCCATCCAGGAGCGCGTGGACCAGCGCCTGGCGCAGCTCAGCGACCCCGGCGAACTGGCCCTCTTTCACCAGATGGTAGACGCCCGAATGATGTCTCGCGGGCTCGCGGTTCACCATGCCGGCCTGCTCCCCTATCACAAGGAATTGGTGGAGGAGCTGTTCACCGCCGGCCTGATCAAGGTCGTCTTCGCGACCGAGACCCTCTCGCTGGGCATCAACATGCCGGCCAAGGCGGTCGTGGTCTCGTCGTTCACGAAATTCGACGGCCTCAACTTCGCGACGCTGACGACCGGAGAGCTGACCCAACTGATGGGTCGCGCCGGTCGCCGTGGAATCGACCTAAGCGGAGATGGTGTGATTCTGAAGGAGCCGGACGTGCCCGCCGCGGTCATCTACGAGGTGGCGATGGGCGAGAGCCTGGTCGTCGAATCCAAGTTCCTACCCACCTACAACATGGCCCTGAATCTGCTTCGGATCTACACCCCCGAGGAGGCTGAGTCCCTAATGGCGCGCTCCTTCGGCCAATTTCAAAAGCGCAATTCGGAGGCCCAGACGAGGATTCGCCTGGCCAATCTGCGGACCCGACTGGCGGACCTCGAATCGAGCTGGGATTGCCAGCGATGCCGACCCTCGGATCTGGCCGAGTACTACCGAATCGAGGACCGCCTGCGCGCCATCCGAATTGAGATTCGACGCCTGCGTCGCGAAGCCGTACCGGTGCCCCGCAGAGGACGAGGGCAGGGAGGCTATCGCGGCCTGCCGCACGGAGCCGCCGGAAAGCACCTTCACCTGCTCGATCAGGAGCGAAGGCAACAGACCGATCGTCAGCGCAAGCTCAAGGTCGTGGGATGCCCCAGGTTTGGCGAACACATTGCCCGGCATTCCGAACAGCGCCGCCTGGAGTTGGCGGCGGTGGCGGCCGAAAAGCGCCTCCTCGAAGCCTCGGACGAGTACGTCCGCAAGCTTCGCCGCATCCGTTGGATCTTGACCGAGACTGGATTCTTGGAGGGGGATCGGCCCAGCGAGAAGGGCATGCTGGCCTCGCGCGTCTACGGCGAGAATTCGCTCCTGGTCATCGAAGCGGTCTGGAACGGATGGTTTGATGGGCTCGAGGCAGCCGAACTGTGCGCCTGCCTGGTCATGCTCACCGCCGAGGACCGCGGCGGACGCGACCGGGCTCCGCGAGGCCCCCGCCGCCACCCAACCCCCGCCATCGCCCAGACCGCGCGCCTGCTCCGCCATCTTCACCTCCGCTTCGCCGATCTGGAAGCCGACATGGGGGAGACCGGATTGCGCCCACCGTCTCATGATTACGTCGATTTTGCCCACCGCTGGGCGCTGCAAGAACCCATGGATGCCATTCCGCTACCTGCCGGAGTGGACATCGGCGACGCCATTCGCAGCATGAAGAATCTCTACTCGCTGATCCGGCAGTTGGAATTCGCCCTGCGCCAGACCACGTCCGCCCTCCACCCGCTCGTCAGGGCGGCCGTGGCGGCGATGGAAAGGGACGTGATCAAGCGGCCATGAGCTGTGGTTCGCGCCCGCACCACGCTCCGGCGCACGCGGTGGCGGCAGCCGGGCCCCGGCGCCGCGGGGATCAGCAGCCCCGGCCGGCGCTCACTGGGATTGGGTACGAGGGCCGCCCGTCGGCCTGCTTCGAAGCGGGCAGCTTACGATAGGCGCCGATGGAGAGCGCGACCCCCAAGACGGCCGACAAGATCCTGGAGCGGATCTTCCAGCCCACCACTAAGCCCACCGCCCTCGACCAGGCTGAGGAAACGCTGCGCCATCCCAAGCGGATTGTCTACGTCGCAACCTCCAATCGAAACTACTACTGGAGGGGCCACCTGCAGAAGTTCGTACTCGATTCGGGCCTGGTTCCGCTCAGTCCTTTCATGCTCTTCGATTACTACCTCCTGCACACGGTGCCCAAGAACATCGTGCGCGAGGCGATGAACAACCTGCTCGCGCGCAGCGACGAGGTCTGGGTCTTCGGAGCCCTCTCCCTGGGAGTCAAAGTCCAAATCGGGATCGCCAAACGAATGCAGAAGTCGGTTCGCTATTTCGACATCTCAGACCTACCTTCGGCGGTCCTTCCGATCTCTGAGGAGACGGCTGAAGAAGAGCTCCGAGACTAGTTACTTCCCCCGGAAAAAGCGAGCGTGAAGCTGGGACCCTCGCAGGCGCTGTCGCAGGCATCGTTCTGGCAACAATGAGGCCGTCGCCCCGTCGGCGACGGCCATGGTTTCTTTCAGGAACAGGGAGGCGATCAGTTCGGCGGGCCGGGACCCGCGAGCTTGGCCGGTAGACCGGCAACGGTATCGAGGTTGTAGGCGAGGGCTGTCCAGCTCGCCCGGATCTTGGCCCCAGTTTCGCCTTTCAACCGCGAGCGGCGGCCACCGTACTCCCGCTTGAGATGTGCAATCCGGCCCTCGCATCCAACCCGATGAGAGGCGAGTCGCCGCTGGGTTCGGCGTGAACCCTCGTTCTGATAACTGCCGGCGACGAAAACCTTGCTGCCCAGCTCAGCCATGGCCGCGTGAGTGGCCTTGGTGGCGAACCCTCGGTCGAAGACGGCCTCAGTTGGTTTCAGATCGAGCGCCATAATCTCGGCCACCGTTGCCGGGAACAGGCTGTCCTCGTGCGCGCTACCGACCGCCACCGAGGCCAAAGCCCGCGCGCCCTCGACCGTCCTCTTATGAGTTTTTCCGGGGAAAGTAGCTAGCAGGCAGCTGCGGGCACGCCGAAGTGCCGGGCACGGTCAACCACGGCCGGAGAGCACCAGGTAGGCCCCCAACACCGCCAGCGTGTTCTGACTGGCGTGCATGACAAAGGTGTTGAAGGTCGAACCCGTGCGCTGATAGACGATGACCGCGGCCAGCCCAAAGATGAAGAGCAGGGGCAGCAAAGGAGGTGTCAGGTGGGCCCCGGCGAAGGCCGCCGCCGCCACCGCCCCGGCCACCGGTATTGGCATCACTCCCCGCAGCCAGCCGTAGAGCGCCCCGCGGAAGAGGAGCTCCTCGGCGGCCGGGCCGACCAGACAAATGACGGGCACCATGAGGCCCACGAAGAGGGGGTCGAAGGAGAGCTTCAAGAGCGGCACCGTATTGCTCTGGGCGGCCCCCAGCAGCCGCGAGGTGAAACCGGTGGCGACTGTACCCAACACCAGCGCAAACCCCCAGACCAACATCCCCAGCCCCACATCCCGGCCCCGCGTCCAGTGAAAACCAAGCACATCCCGCAATCCGCAGAATCCGCCGAAGCACACCAGTAGGGCCGCCAGCAGGGCCCCATAGAACTCCCACGACAAGATGGCGATCAGATCCGGCACGTGGCTGGCCTCCCAGCCAGCCAACAACCATCGCGACCCCAGCAGTGTCGCGACGGCGAGCACCAGCAGGACACCAAGCCAAATTCCCAGCGTGAGGATCAGACGGCGCCCGCTGACCCTGGTCACTTTCCTATAGTGACCATAAGTGGGCGCCCTCGCCGGATTGCTGCTCGTAGCCATTTCGGTCGGGCTCTCCAATTTCGCTGCGGCCATCGGTATCGGAATGTCCGGGGTCGACGCCCGCACCCGGATTCGGGTGGGCCTGGCCTTCGGCCTTTTCGAAGCCGCGATGCCGATCATCGGTCTCTTCTTGGGAGAGGCGATCAACGGCCCCCTGGGCACCTACGGCCACTACGTGGGCGGCGCCCTTCTGGTCTTGACTGGGCTCTACACGGTCTGGCAGGGACGCGTCGCGCCCGAGCGGATTCACGCTTCCACCCAGGGCTCGTCGCGAACGCTGATCCTGGCCGCCCTGGCGCTCAGCATCGACAACCTGGTAGTCGGCTTCGCCATCGGGGTCTATCGTGTGAACATCGTCGTCGCGGCCCTCTTGATGGGTGTGGTGAGCGTTCTCATGACTTTGCTGGGACTCGAATTGGGTGGTCGCCTGGGCACCCGATTCGAGCAATGGAGTGGCGAGATGGGAGGTGGGATCCTGATCCTGATCGGTGTCGGGCTGGGCTCAGGAGTGGTCCATTGAGGTTCGCCTGGCAGCCACGGGCTGGGCTGGCGCGGAAACCGGTCATGGCCCTCCGGGCCGGACCCGCCGCTTCCACAGGGGAGCCCGCAGCGCATGGACGCTGAACGCCACCACGAGCTGCGAGCCAAGGCTCTGGAGGGCGGGCGGCGCTACCTGGAGCGCCTCCGGAGCCAGAACAAACTCACCGTTCGGGAGCGCCTCGACCTGCTTTTGGACCCCGGTTCGTTGATCGAAGATGGCCTCTTCGCCAACGTCCTCGCTGACGATCTGTCCGCCGACGGGGTGGTGACCGGGCTGGGGCTGATCGGTGGCCGGCAGGTTTCGGTGATCGCCAATGATCCCACCGTCAAGGCTGGTTCTTGGGGTGCCCTGACGGTGGAGAAGATTCTGCGAACCCAGGAGACGGCGGCCCGCCTGCGCGTCCCGATCTTTTACCTGGTCGATTCGGCCGGGGCCCGAATCACCGACCAGCTGGACATGTTCCCCGGGCGGCGACACGCCGGCCGCATCTTCCGCAACCAGGTTCGGATTTCGGGCTGCGTCCCTCAGATCTGCCTCCTCCTCGGGCCCTCCGCCGCCGGCGGAGCCTACATCCCCGCCTTCTGCGACGTGGTCATCATGGTCGAGGGAAACGCGTCCATGTACCTGGCATCACCACGCATGGTGGAGGTGGTGGTCGGCGAACACGTGACCCTGGAAGAGCTGGGCGGGGCCCGCATGCACTGCACCGAGAGCGGTTGTGGCGACTTCCTGGTGGCCGACGACAAGCAGGCGATCGAACTCGCCAAACGCTACTTCTCCTACCTGCCCAGCAACCACACCCTGGCCCCGCCGGATGTGCCTACGACCCCAGCCAGCCCCGGCGCGAGCACGATCGAGGCGGTGATTCCAGCCGAGTCAAACCGTGGCTACGACATGCGACGGGTCATCGAGGCGGTGGTGGACGCGGACAGCGCGCTCTGGGTAAAGGAGCTCTTCGCCCCCGAGATCATCACCTGCCTGGCCCGACTCGACGGTCACGCCCTGGGGCTGGTGGCCAATCAGCCCATGCACAAGGGCGGGGTGCTGTTCAGCGACAGCGCCGACAAGGCGGCGCGCTTCATCTGGCTCTGCGATGCGTTCAACCTCCCACTTCTCTTTTTGACCGACGTGCCCGGGTTCATGATCGGGACCGACGTGGAGCGGGGAGGCATCATCCGGCACGGGGCCAAGATGATCACGGCCGTGGCCGAAGCCACCGTGCCCAAGATTTCAGTCGTGGTCCGAAAGGCCTACGGGGCCGGCCTCTACGCCATGTCCGGCCCCGCTTTCGACACCGACGCGGTGCTCGCGCTGCCGGGCGCCCAGATCGCGGTGATGGGGCCCGAGCCAGCCGTCAACGCCGTCTTCTACAACCGCCTGGCGGAACTGGACCCCGGCCCCCGGGCCGAACTGAGAGCCTCGCTGGAGGCGGATTACAGCGCCGGTGTCGACCTCTATCGAGTCGCCAGCCAGCTCTCGATCGACGACATCGTCGAGCCGAACGAACTACGGTCAGACCTGATCAGACGATTCGCGGCCTATCGGGACCGCCCCCGGGCGACCTTCGACCGGCGGCACGGCGTGCCCCCGGTCTGACCCACCCCCCACTGCCGCTCAGCAGGCTGCCGAGTTCGGCTGTTTAAGGTTTCCAGGCCGGCGCTGACTGCGCGTCGAAGTCGGAGCTGGTCGTCAATTGCTTGGGCTTTCCGTAGAGGGGCGAATACCAGAGCTGGAAGTTTCCCGCCGCGTCGTTGGCACCCGGCGCCAAGAAGATGAGGCCGGTACCGTCCGGCGACCAGGCCGGCGCAGCCGCCAGCCCGGACTGAAAGACAACCAGGGGGCCGCCCACCAGCTGCTGCCCGTCAAACTGCCAGACCTCGAGGGCATCGACACGCGCCGATACCTGGCAGACGGCCGCGATCCTGGTGCCGTCGGCGTTCACGACCGGCTGCTGACAGTGCTGTTCGGGCTGCGTCAAAGCCACCTCAGGGCTGTACGGGTGTGACTTCAGGACGGTGCTGGATACGTTGAGCCCGGCCGGATCGAGGCCAAATTTGCTGTAGATGACGCCACCGTTGGCGAGCGGCGCCGGCTCCACGTCGCCACCGGTGCCGGGGCTGGGTTGAGACCACTTCTGAGCCGCACCACCGCCCAGGGGCATCGACCAGACGGAGAGATCCACAGTGTAGACGTACGGGTCCTTGCCCTTGTCGCTGCTGAAAAAGATGGTCTTCCCATCGGCCGAGACCCGTGGGTAAAAGGCCCACAAGTTGAACGCCACCCCAGCCCGGCTCTGGTTGTTCGTCAGCTGGCGCTGCACGGTGCCGTCGGCTCCGAGCAGATACAGGTTGGAATAGTTGAACCCGCGTTTGACGGCGACGATGTGCTGGCCGTCGGGGGTCAGAGCGGGCGATGACCAGGCACCACCGCTGCCGATGGCCTTGAAGGTGCCGCCCTGGAGCTGGTAGAGCTGGCCCGCCGAGGCCATGATGATGGTGCCCGGAAGCGTGAACGGAATCGTCCGCGGCGGCTTGACCGTGACCCTGGAGGCCACCGCGCGCTTGGTGTGGCCCAGGGTCACGTAGACCGCAAATCCGAACACCACCATCAGCAGCAACGCGACCAGGCCGCCCAGCCGGCTCACGTGGCGGGGAAGTATTGATGCACCAGGGGCAGGATCCGGCTCCAGTCGGGCAACAGCACATCCTCGCCGTTGGGGAGCGTGCGGCCCGTCGTGTATCCATCCACCAGAGTCACCTGACGAATCTGGCTGGGCCCGATATCGCGCACCGCCGGCAGCAGCGAGGCGATGTCTTGAATGCTCATCGAAGTCAGGAACTGATTGGCGAAGGCGGTGGCGAGGTCGGGCAGGTCCGCCGCCGAGACCCGATAGGACTGGTCGCGCAATGCCAGCAGCACCTGCTGCTGGCGGATGGATCGACCAAAATCACCACGAAGATCAGAGTGGCGCGACCTCACGTACTCCAGCGCGTGGGCACCGTCCAGATGCTGCGCGCCGGGAAGAACGGCGACGCGATAGGTGCCATAGGGATCGTTGCTGTTGATGTCGGCTGGATAGGCATCGTCGAGGACGGGATTGAGAACGGGCACATCGACGCCACCGAATTTGTTGATGATGTTGATCAGGCCCTGAAGGCCAATCCAGGCGTACTGATCGACGTGCACCTGGAAGTCACGCTCGACGGTCGCGATGGCCGCGTTGGCCCCGCCGTAGGAGAAGGCGACCATGATCTTTTGGGTTCCTCCCGTGGAGAGGGGCACGTACAGGTCGCGGGGGATGGAGAACATGGTCACGCTGTGCGCGACGGGATCGAAGCGCACCAGGATCATGGACTGGGTGAGCAGCCCCGTGCCCTTGGCCTTGGGGTCACAGATAGAGCGCGAAGTGCAGAATTTTTGGTCATTGTCCGACCCCATGAGCAGCAGCGTGAATGGCTGGTGGGTTCCGGCCATGGCGGTCGGGCTGACCCCTGGCACGACGACACTCTTGCCGGTCTGCTTCACGGCAAGGTTGATCAGGGGTAGGAAATAGGCGCCCGCGCCAATCGCGCCCGAGGCCAGAAAACCAAGCACGATGAGGAGGGCGCTGCCCAGCTTCAGACGTCGACCTCCGCCGCGACGCTGCCGGACACGACCGCGCCGGCTGAAGGGCCGGGTTGACCCCCTCAAATGGTGCGCACCCAATCCGCCCTCGGCGCACGCGCCGAAGGGTCAGATGGGCCCTCCCGGTCAGCCACCCAATTGGCCTTATGCAGCTCGATCACCCATTCACAACGTGCCACGGCGCCGGTGGGTCACGCTCTCGGGAGCACGGACTCGCACTCGCCCTACCCCGGATGCGGGCCGCGGTCGGGATGCGGGGGTACCCGTGACCAGCAGCGACACCCGCTGGCGGTGCCATGGCGAAGCAAAGACACCAGCATCAGATCGGCTCGCCCCGAGCGCCAGATGAATCGGTGGGTTGGGCCGCCCCACTCCCCGGAAGTCCGGTGGAGGCGGGACGCTGTTCAAGGCCGCGTTGGCGGTCCTGGAGAGGTGCCGCTCGGGAAGCAGGTCGAGCATCAGCCGAGGCTAGCAGAGATGCCTCCGGGCGCACGAGGAGCCACGCCGGTGATGCACGGGGCGCTCTGATAGGCTCACGGCACCCAGGAGTTTGAGGTGGAGGAGCCGATGTCAACAGCGACGGACCGAACCGAAGGCGTTGGAGCGGCGGTACCAGTCCGCGAGGGGCTTTACGGCGAGCGCGTGGTGGCCGTCGAGCCCGGCGGGGTCGAATACATTCCGGCCGGCGAAAGGCACGGTCGACCACGGCACCTCTTCCGGACGTGGATGTCCCCCAATCTGGAGTTCGCCACCGTCTTCGTCGGCTGCATCGGTGTTTATGTGTTCGGAGGCAGTTTCTGGGAGGTGGCCGCCGCCGCCACGGTGGGAACGGCACTGGGAGCACTGACCCATGCCGTCCTCTCCTCCTGGGGACCCCGATTTGGCGTGCCCCAGATGGTTCAGGGGCGAGCCGCCTTCGGTTTTTACGGCAACGCCCTGCCGGCGGGCCTGATGTCCGCCACCGCCGGGATCGGCTGGTTCGCGGTCAACAGCCTGTCTGCTTCACTCGCCCTATCCGCCCTCGTCGGTTTCGCCTATCCCGTCTCGCTCGTGATCATCGTGGCCATTCAGATCGCCATCGCTTTTTTCGGACACAATCTGGTCCAGCGCTGGGAACGGTACGCGTTTATCCCCCTGGCCATCGTCTTCGCGCTGGCCTGTGGCTTCATCTTTGCCCACGCCAACCTTGCCTATGGGCCGAGCCCGCACGCGTCCGGCGGCCAGATCGGCGCCTTCATCCTCACCGCCGCCGCCGCCTTCGGATACGCATGCGGTTGGAACCCGTACGCTTCCGACTACACGCGCTATCTTCCCGCCAGCTGTAGCCGGCTGATGACCGGGATCTGGGCCGGACTGGGGGTATTCGTCTCCTGCACGGTTCTGGAGGTAGCGGGGGCGGCCTTGGTCACGGTCGCGGGTACCAAGTGGATCGGAACCAACCCGACCGCGCAGCTCCATCTGGCCATGCCACAGGCGATGTACGACGTCACCCTGCTTTGCATCGCTCTGGGTGGGATCTCCGCCAACGCACTCAACATCTACAGCGGCTCGATGTCCTTCCTCACCCTGGGCATCAACATCCCATCACACCTTCGCCGAGCGATTGTGGCGCTTGGATTCGGGTTGGTCGGATTCGTGGTTGCCTATACCGGACTCCACGACCTGGGGGGCAAGTATGAGGACTTCCTGCTCGTGATCAGCTACTGGATTGGGCCATGGTTGGGAGTGATCCTGGTCGATTACCTGCTGCGCCGCGGACGCTTTGGCGACGAAACGATCTTTTACGACCGCGGCCACCAGAACTGGGCAGGTCCGATTGCTCTAGTTGTGGGAGGGGTGCTCGCGGTCTACCTTTTCAGCAATCAGGCACTCTACACGGGTCCCCTGCCCAACCGGGTGCCACAGATTGGCGACCTGACCTTTCTGGCCGGATTCGTCCTCGCCGCCCTCATCTACTACTTCCTGCGTCGCCAGTCCACGGGTTCCCGCGTCCAGTCGTCGCCATAGGTTCGGCTCGGCCGGGACGGAGCGCAGGTGATCAGAAGATGAAGACGAGGGCGGAAAGGATGCCGGCTACCAAAGCAATGGGGCGCGGTCTCAAATACGCCCGGGCCTTAGTTCCCAACTGGCGCAACCCCCACGGGGCTGGCGTCGCCGCCCCTAAACCGCAAGGGCTGCCGTCAACTCCTGACGGGTCGGCTCGACCATCACTCGTCCGTCGGGAAACAGGATGGTGGGAACCGATTTCATGCCGCCATTCAACTGCTGGACCATCGCGGCCGCATCTGGCTGGGAATCGATGTCGATCCACTCGTAGCTCAGGCCCGCTTCAGCCAACACCCTCTTGGCCAGCTTGCAATCGCCACACGATTCAGTTCCGTAGACCTTGATCACGAGCGGCTAGAACAGCCCCCGGCATGGAGACTATTCCAGCCGCCCGCAGCGTCAGGCTTGCGCGGCGGCTGCCCGCTTCTCGGCCCGAACCGCACGGGCCTTGGCCAGCGCTTGGCGGCGGCGCTCTGCAACCTCTGGGCTCACCGGCCGGCGACGGATAACTTTCACCGCACGCACCGGCTTGCTGGGCGTCAGCGCCCGCTCCAGCTTGCGCGCCAGGCCGACAAGAACCTTGGCGTCAACTGTCTCGGTGGCTGGCTTCGACGATTGGCGGTCCAGCTGGCGCTTCAATTGCTGGTTCTCTTTGATGAGCTGGCTGACTAGTGCCTGCAGGTCATCCACGGAGCCCGGTCGTCGTGATCTTGGCGCTCGCGCCTCTGCTCGGGATCGGGTGCTGTTCGGGGCCACTCACATACTCCTTATCGGTACTTCAAGCTGCTGATCAGTATTGGTAAGCGATTTCTGCACTAGGGCTTGACCCCGCTGCGCCATCACGCCACCACTGACTTCAGTCTACCCACAAAGGCACTCGCCACCGTGGTTGAACTTGCCTGAATCTCCGATTACTTGAGCAGAGCGCCGGCGGACCACTCAATCGTTGCTGCCCGAATCGGGGGCGGAGACTGAACGGTCGCGCCCGGCGATGCTCACGCCAGGGTGTCGGCGGTGCCTCAGTCAATACTCCCCGCCCGCTGGCCGATCGTGTCGGGGATGGGGCTGCCATAGGAGCAAGCGGACGTATGTTCGCTTGTCAGAGAGGTCACCAATCCAAGCGACGGCGTGAGACGAGCCCCGCCAAATGAGGAGGCCGAGGGTAGGCTGGCGGCCTACGCAGCAGCATTGCCAAGAGGGGAAATCTTCAGTAGCATGCAGAGCCCATGGCCACAACGCCCCCACTGACAGATCCGGGCGACTCCCCCCTACCGGTCGGAGCGATGCTGGAGCGACTGGTCACCATCTACGGCAGGCGATTCGGATTGCTTGTCATCGTGGGCCTAATCGTCAATGTGCCCACGTTGATCAGTGGTCAGCTCGGGAGCCGCTGGCCGTCCAGCATCTTCTCCACAACTTATCCGCCCCAAACTTATCCGCCCCATTTGAGCCTTGACTCGGGTATGGCCATCCGATTCGGGCTGGCCGGACTAATTGCACTGCTCTTCCTTCCATGGCTGATCGGGGCGATGCCGCGCGCGGCCTTGGCCGCGGTCAATGGTCAGGCGACAGACGTAGGCGGCGTTCTGGCCGCGGTTCTTCACCGCTACTTCCGTCTTTATGGAATGTTCTTCGTCCTTGGCTTGGTGGTCAGCGCCCTGGCGGTCACGATCATTGGTATTCCGGTGGCCATTTGGATCGGTGTGCGCTGGTCGCTGGCCCCGATCGTGCTGTTCGCCGAGGACCTCGGAGCCATGCAGTCGCTGGGGCGAAGTTGGTCGCTGGTGCGGGGATCCTGGTGGCGGACCTTTGGGTTGATTTTGCTGGTTGCGCTCATAACCGTTTTGATCGAATTGGGGTCACACCTCATCCCGTTTGGGATTTTCCAGTACGCCGTCGCGAGTCTGCTGGCACCATTCGGAGCGATCCTCTTGGTAATCATCTACCGGGAGCGAATCTGGTCTCAATCGCAGCAGGGTGCTGCGCCTAAGGCGCCGGCGCCTTAGGCCAACTGACCGGTGCCGCCGTTTGGCCGGCTGTGAAACTTCCCCTCGCTGCTCAAGCGGCGACCGAGTAGCCCCGAGCGCACTTCGATGGCCCTCACCGCCCGAGCCAGGTTGGCCCCCGCGAGCCCACCCGGGTCCTCCAACTCCCAGTCTTCGTAGGTCCGGCCCTCGTAGATGGGACAGACTTCCGGGCAGCCCATGGTGATCACGTGGTCAGATTCCAGCAGGACTCGGGCGGTGAGCGGGAGTGGCGGGGCCGCATCCAGAACGACCCCGTGGCGGACTTTCAAGTAAGCCCGCAGACTGGGTTCGATCCGGGATCCGCTGGGCTCCCCAACCTGGACCACCTTGACCAAACCGCAGGTGGCGCGCTTTAGGAATTCAGCCGCGATCCGGGAGCGAAGGGGACCCTGAGTGAACACGAAGGCCACCACCGGCACCCTCCCGCGCCCGACTCCCGGCCGTGGAATGGCGCCGGATGGTGCGCGGGGTGGCACCGTCACGTCGAAAGACTCTGAAACCTGGGCAACCTCAACTCGACCGACAGGCCCCCGCCGTCGGCATTGTCGGCGGCGATGCTGCCGCCGTGGCGTTCGATCACGGCCTTGGCGATGGCCAGCCCCAAGCCCGATCCGTGGCCGTGCCGGGAGGCCTCGGCCCGAAAGAACCGGTCGAAGATCCGCGGCAGCAGCTCGGGCCGGATGCCGGGTCCGGAGTCGGCCACCGCCAGCCGAATCTGGGATGGGTCGGACGAAGCACGAACGCGCACCGATTCGCTCTGCGGAGCGTGCCGGGCGACGTTGTCGAAGAGGATTCGCAGGACCCCCAAGAGCGATGCCTCATCGCCGCTTCCCACGCCCAGAACCGGGTCGGTCTCGAGCCGGATCGACCGCGGAGCACAGATGACTTCTGCATCGTGCACCGCGTGAGCCACGAGCGCATCCCAGTCGAGGTGATCATTCTTGATCGGGGCCCCTGAGTCGCCCTTCGCGAGTTGGAGCAGGGACGCCGAGAGATCCGTCATCCGGATGGCCTCGGCCCGGACCTCGGCAATAGACCTCTGGCGGTCCTCGGCCGACATCTCCGGGTGGTCCAGCACCGTCTCGGCGTTGGCCAGAATCACCGTCAGTGGGGTTCGCAGCTCGTGCGACGCATCGGCGACAAACTGGCGCTGCTGCCGGAGCGACTCCTCCAGGGAGCGATAGGTCGACTCCAATCGATTCAGGGAACCGTTGAACGCCGCCGACAGGCGGTCCACCTCGTCGTGGGTTCCGGGTTCTGGTAGGCGGCGACTGAGGTCTGCTTCCTGGCCCAGGCTCTCGGCGGCCCGGGTCAGATCGGTGATGGGGCGCAATCCCTTGGAGGCAACCACCCAACCGGCGCCCACCGCAGTGATCAAGACACCCCCGGCGCCGACCAAAAATATCAACTGCAAGGTGGCCAGGAACGAGGTGGCGCTGGACAGGGAGGTGACCACCATGAGGACGCTGGGCAATGAACCATCGTCCGCGACGTAGACGGGATTGACCCGCGTCAGCGGTATCAGCTCAACTCGGTAGGGCCCCCCTTCGCTCACGGTTATCAAACGCGGCCGACCGCTGAGGGCCTGATTCAGGTCCGCCGCGGGTGGATGCAGCGGCAATCCAGAGGCCGAGTCGCTGGCGCCGATCTGCGTGCCGGAATTGTTGTAGGCGAAAGCCAGATTGTGGGGGTACAGCTCCAATACCTGAGTCAGGCTCGCATCGGGGCGGTGAGAATTTGACTCCAAGCGGTGAGCCAATTGGGCTCCGGAACGCTGCAGGCTGGAGTCGATGCCTCCATAGATGTGGGCGGCGAGGACCAGGTAGACACCGACCCCGAAGGCCGAAATGAGTACCAGCAAGGCGGCGCCGAGAAGCGTGGTCAGGCGGAGGCGAATCGACATGACTCAGACGCTCGACCGCTCAGGGCCGAAGGACGTAGCCCACCCCCCGAACGGTGTGAATGATTCGGGAGCGGCCCCCCGCCTCCAACTTGGCGCGAAGGTAGCCGACGTAGACCTCATCGACTCGACTGCTGCTGTAGCCCCAGATCGCCGCCAGTACACGGGCATGGTTGACCACCTCGCCGGCGTGCCTCAAGAAGAACTGCAGCAGATCAAATTCGCGCATGGTGAGGTCGACGAGCTGGCCCCCCCGTCGCACCTGATGAGCTCGCTCGTCCAGCTCCAGATCGCCAACGCGGAGAATCCGAGGTCGGGCCTCAGGCTGCCGGCGTCGCATCAGTGCCCTGATCCGCGCCAACAGTTCCTCTTTAACGAAGGGCTTGACCAGATAGTCGTCGGCGCCGGCGTCAAGACCGCTCACCTGATCGGTCGTCCCCTCGCGCGCGGTCAACATCAAAATTGGAACGTCGTCCACTTCGCGCATGCGTCGACAGACCTCGAACCCATCGACCCCCGGCATCATCAGGTCAAGTATCACCAGGTCGGGAAGCTCCTCCAAGGATATTGCCAGCGCCTGGCGGCCGTCCACCGCCTCGCGCACTGTGTAGCCCTCGTAGGCCAGCATGCGGCGCAGCGACGTGCGAATGCCCAGGTCATCATCGACGATCAAAACTTTGGACATGATTCTTCTCGCCCGCTTGTTCGGACCTCAGGGTGAGGTGGCGGCACCTCGCGGATGGCAACCGGACCTGGATTGCACTGTACGAACTCTATGCGCAACCGGTGCCTGGCATTGTGCGCCCAGGTGAGGATTTGGGCACCGATTTCAGGATGACGGC
>Ga0307373_10006675_pt1 | contig 18263 bp, 17 predicted proteins | sample OX2MG_FD_202534 | JGI IMG/M metagenome (GOLD analysis project Ga0307373, IMG submission 202534) | Soil microbial communities from Risofladan, Vaasa, Finland - OX-2 | ecosystem: Environmental > Terrestrial > Soil > Coastal area > Acid sulfate soil | place: Finland: Risofladan, Vaasa | collected...
CGGCGCAGCCGACGCGCTGCATGGGACCCTGCACCTGCACGCCACAGACGAAGACGGCGAATGGTGGGTCGACTTCGACGCGGAGCCGGTGGCGGCAATCCGCGAGCACAAGAAGGCCGAGACTGCGCTGCGCGGACCTGCGTCCGGTCTCTTCCTCTGGCTATGGAACCGCCAGAAGATCTCCGAGGACTCGTTCGAGGTGTTCGGATCCGAGGAAATCCTGGCGGCCTGGGGGAAAGTCAGGATCTGACACCGGGGGGCGGATCGAGCGGTTCTAGGAGGTCCGGGCCGTCGTTGCGCACGTTGTTGACCCTGCTGCTCACGGGGAACAGCTCAAACCAATCGGACGGCGCCGGGACCAGCAACGCCTTGGCCTCATCCGCTTCTGTCGACGGGTCGAGCCAGCGCTGCCAGGACTCGCGCCCGAGCACCACCGGCATGCGATCGTGGACCGGCGACATGAGGTCGTTGGCCTCGGTAGTGATGATGACGCAGGTCTTCAGCGGTGGCGAGTCCGGATCCGAACGGTCGCGCCACACCTCCCAGAGACCTGCGAGCGCCATCGGCTCACCGTCCAGGCGGTGGACCGCATAAGGGAGCTTCCCTGCAGGCTTGCCGTCCGCGTTCGCCCGCCGCTGCCATTCGTAGAAATAGTCGGCGGGGATGATGCAGCGTCGCCTCGCCAGTGCGGCCCTGTAAGCCGGCTTGGTGTCGATCCCCTCGGCTCGCGCATTGATCATCCGGTTTCCGATGGCGGGGTCCTTTGCCCAAGACGGCACGAGGCCCCAACGGAACGTACCCAGCGCCCGGTGGCCCTCGCGTACGGCAACCGCGTACACATCGAGCGTGGGCGCGACGTTGTAGCGGGCTGGTAGCGGTTCGGCTCTCACCTCTTCAGCATCGAAGATCGCGGCGAGATCCTTCATCGTCGAGGTCGACGTGTAGCGGCCGCACATGCCCGGTGATGCTGCCAGGCTCAGCGACCGAACAGGGCGATGCAGTCGCGGCTGCTCGCGGTGAGGTAGTGATAGGGCGACGGCTCCATGTTGACGAGGAGCTTCGTCACGGTGAGATCCGCCGCAGGCATCCCCGGCGGGGCGGACGAGTACGTGAAAAAGTCGACCCACGCAGTGTTGATGTCCAGCTCCATGGCGCGCACCGCGCCCGCTCGTGACAAGAGATCCGCAAGGGTGGCGACGCTGAGACCGGGACCGGCCGCGTACACCAGCGCTCCGCCGGGTGTAACGCCTATCCCTGATCTCCAGACCATCACCTTGTTCGAGACCGTGAAGCCCCACTGGACGGGGTTGTTGTCCTGTACGCCTGGCACCGGCTGCCCTCCGTCGACGATCAGGTCGAGGTTCTGGCGGGCGAACACGATGTCCGGGCTCATGGTGACGTCGCGGCCCCACTCGCCGACATCGAGATTCCCGTTGCTGTCGATCCACATCGTCGCGGCGCCGGCGCGCAGCGGGCGCACGTACCGACCGTGGTCGTAGTAGCCGCCTCGAGAGTCCTGCATCTTGAAGCCTGAGTTGAATGCTGCGAGCAGGTCCGGCCGTACCGCGTCGGGGATCGGAAGCTGGTTCGTCCAGCCGGATCCGCCTGGCTCAGCAGCTCCGGCGTAGCCGACCGCGTTGACCAGCTTCGGGTCGATCCACGCCAGCGCGGCCACGAGACTGGTGTGCACGCCGTCCGGCCTGAGGTAGGTGGCGTACATCGCCGGGATCCCCTTGACCGGAGTGCCGAGCGGCCGCCATAGGCCCTCGCCAGGCAAGGCGTCCGCCACGTAGGGCCTCACCGGCGAAGGCGGTGGTAGGAACACCACCCTGGGTGGGGCGGCGAAATCGCCACGAGATTGGCGACCTGCGCTCACCTGGGCTCGCAGCACCCGGCTCGGGGTTCCCCCCTTCTTGGGTTGGTGGTGGCTGTACCAGTAGTTCTCGACGTCGTTGACGAGCCAGCGGAAATGGTGGCCTCGCAGCCACTCGACCGACCTGATGCTGAGGGCGTCCGTACCCGGCCCGGTCAGGGCCCGGGTGTAGGAATAGGCCACCGGGCTGAGCAGCGCGACGACCACGGTGAGCGCGATCCACCTCTTTCGCCGGTACCAAGGGCGCCGCGACGGCGATCCGGCCCCGGGCGCGTCGGAAGCTGGACGAGCGGGAGCGCGAGGGTCAGTGAGCATGCGTGGCGCAACGGGGGGCAACCGACGGTATCAACGGACGTACGCGCCCGGGCCGCGGCCCGCCCCGGCGGGTAGAATTCCCGGCACCCCGATCAATCATGGCCCTCACCTACCCAACTCACGCGCCGGCGAGTCCCGGACCGAGAAGCCGGATCTGGTGGCAGGAGCAAGCCCTGGCGCTCGCGCCGGCGGTGCTGACACTCCTGCTGGCCACCTCCGTATGGCTGCTCGGCTGGCGTGGCGTCGACCAGGCCGCACAGCTTTACCGGGTGACCATGTTCCGTACGCACGGGCTGATGATCTGGGACGCGGGGTGGTACGGGGGCAACTTCCCGCTCGGCTACAGCGTGCTGTTCCCGCCGCTGGCGTCGTTGCTCGGAATCCAGGTCGTGGCCGTGGCGTCGGCCGCCATCGCCACCCTCGCATTCGACCGGGTCATCCGGGCGCATTTCGGTTCGAGACCCCTCGGTACCTGGTACTTCGCGGTGTCGACGGTCCTGCCGGTGATGATCGGCCAGCTCCCGTTCCTCGCCGGCGAGGCCGCCGGCCTGGTCGCTCTGATCGCTCTCCAAAAAGGGCAACGGCGGACCGCTGTCGCTCTCGGCGTGGTCGCTGCGCTCTTCTCCCCGCTGGCCGCCGCGTTCCTCGCGATGGCCTGCCTGGCATGGGCGGCGCGCGGCAGCTCGCGGCGCGGATGGATCATCGCGACCGCCGCTGTGAGCCTCGGCGTGATCTTCGCGTTGGGTGCTCTGTTCCCCGGAGACGGGCCGTTCCCGTTCCCGTGGCAGGGACTTGTCGTGACCGAGCTGCTCTGCTTCACCGCGCTGACCCCCTTCGTCCGCACCACACCCGCCGTGCGTCTCGGCGCGCTCATCTACGCGGCGGCCTCCTTTTTCTCCTTCGTCGTCCCGAACCCTCTGGGCGGCAACGCCCCCCGGCTAGCCGGAGCCATCGGCGTCCCCCTGCTCGCCTGCTTCTTGACGGCCAACGGGCCCGCTGTAGCGCGCTTCAGCCCGTCCAAGCTCACGGAGAGGATCCTCCGCGGCCGGCGAGTGGAGTTCGGCCCCCGCCTACGCCTCCTCGCGGTCGCGATCGTCCTGCCTTTCGCCGTGTGGCAGTGGGCACCCGGCCAGAAGATCGTCACTTCCCCAGCAGCGTCGCCCTCCGTGAGCGAATCCTTCTACCAACCGCTCATCAGCGAGATCCACACGCTCACCCCGGGACCCGTGCGCGTCGAGATCCCGCCGACGCTGGAGCACTGGGAATCCGCATACGTTGCGCCGTACATCTCCCTCGCGCGCGGCTGGGAACGCCAGCTGGACATCGCTGACAACCCGCTCTTCTACACGCAGGGCGCCCTTACCCCAGCGTCCTACGAAGCGTGGCTCGACAACGAGGGTGTCAGCTACGTCGCCCTCCCGAACGCACAGCTCGACTACGCAGCGCAAGCCGAGGGGAGGTTGCTGGAGTCGGGACAGATCGGATCGTTGGTGCCGGTCTGGGGGACCGCACACTGGCAGCTCTGGCGCGTCAACGGCAGCCCGGGTCTCGTCACAGGATCAGCGGTTCTCACGACTCTCGAACCCGACCACCTCGTGCTCGAGGTCCAGAAGCCCGGACCGTTGACGGTCCGCGTGCGTTACACCGCGTTCTGGTCGATCACCACCGGAGCCGGGTGCGTGGGGCCCGCGCCCGGCGGTTGGACGAGTGTTCAAGCCTCCCTGGCCGGCCCGCTGGCGCTGTCCGCTTCGCTGCGCGGCAACCCGGCGACCACGTGCGCCACGCCTTAGCGCACGGTTGTTTGGAGGTCGCCTCCGGGGTCACAGCGCGCTGACGAAACCCAGCTGCGCTTCCGGGGCGGGAACGCGAGACACCGGGATCCGCACGGTGAAGACAGCGCCCGAGCGACCGGGGCCGGCGTCGCCCACGTTCACGCTTCCCTCGAACGCCTTGCACAAGTCGGCGACGATGGCCAGCCCCAAGCCGAAACCGCCTTGCACGCGGTCGCGGGCCTCGTCGAGGCGGACAAAGCGTTCGAAGATCCGTCCCCGCTCGTTCGCGGGCACCCCGGGGCCGTCGTCGCGCACTTCGAGAACCGCGAAAGAGCCGTCGACGGCCACCTTCACGTCGACGCTGGTTTGCGCGTAACGGCAGGCGTTATAGACGAGATTCCCGACCAGGCGCTCGAGGTAGACGGCGGGCATTCGTACGTTCACCGGCACGGAATGCAAAGTGATGCGCGGCCCACCGGCGCGCGCTGATTCGGCCGACGCGGCCGACACGACGGCCTCTGCCACCGCCGAAAGATCGGTTGCGGTGGAGGCTGCCTCTGCGGCGATTCCTCCCTCGTCGGAACGGGCGAGGATGAGCAGTGATTCGACCAGGTGGGCCATCCTCTCGTCCTGGGCCAGGACTTCCGAGGCGACCTTGCTCCATTCGGCGCGGTCGGGATGGTGCAGAGCGACCTCGATCTCGGTGCGGATGTTCGCTATCGGCGAACGCAACTCGTGGGAAGCGTCGGAGACGAAGCGGCGCTCTCGTTTCGCGGAGGATTCGAGGCGTTCGAGCATCGAGTTGAGGGTCCGCGCCAGCCGACCGACCTCGTCGTCGGTGGCGGGCTCGGGAACGCGGTGGGCACCCGACACAGCGGCCACCTCCGCCACCTCCGCACGAAGCGCCTCGATCGGGCGCAGCGCGCGGCCGACGATGAGCCAGCAGATGAGGCCAACCACGACTAGCAGCGCCGGCATGCCGATCTCCATGAGCCGCTGGATGTAGACCAGGCTCTTGTCGTACTGGTCGAGCGACGTGACGACGACCACGTAACCCCGGACTTTTCCGGAGCTCACCGGAATCGACACGACGTGCACGTCGCGGGCCTGGCCGGCGAGAATGTAGTCGTTGGTCTGGACCTGGGGGTCGCCGGGGAGCCACAGCGGCGGCTTGCTCCGCAGGGGGCGGCTGGCGGCAACCACCCTCCCGAAATGGAGCACCTGCACCAAGCCTGACTCGAGGGTCTGCGACGCTGGAAGTTGGAAGGGCGGAGCCAGCTCGGGGTTCATGGCGACGACGACCCGCGCCTGCTCCTCTGCGGTCGCGAGAAGGACGTGCTGGCGTTCCCGCGTGAGGCTGACCTCGATGATGCCGGCGGACACCGCAAGGGCACAGCCCACCGCGAGCACCGCGGTGAACGTCACGCGCACACGTACGGTCCCGAACAGGCCGCGCGCCCTAGAGACCAAACGCTTGACCAATCTGGCATTCATCGCGCGGTCCTGTTGGGGGCAGCAACTTCGGCTGCAGGACCCGGGGACCCGCCCGAGGTGCCCGAAGTTGCAGACAGGCGGTAGCCGTAGCTGCGCACCGTATCGATGTGCGATCCACGGCCCGGACGATCGAGCTTGCGCCGGAGATATCCGACATACACCTCCACGACGTTCGCGTCCCGCTCGGTGGCGTTGTCCCAGACATGTTCAAGCAGATCCGTCTTGGAAACCGTCTCCTCGGGGCGGTGCATCAGGTAGCTGAGCACGGCGAACTCGCGCGGGGTCAGGGTTATCTCTTCGGCGTCGCGCCAGCACCGGTGGTCCCGGGTGTCGAGTCGAAGGTCTCCGTGCACGAGGACTGCGCCCTGCGGCGCCCCGCCGCGGCGGATGAGAGCCCTCAGACGCGCGAGCAGAACCGGGTACGAGAACGGTTTTGAGAGGAAGTCGTCGGCACCCGTGTCGAGTGCCTCCGTCTGGTCGAACTCGCCCTGCTTCGCCGTGAGCATGAGCACCGGGACCCGGTCGCCGGCGGCGCGCAGGGCGGTCGTCACGGCGAAGCCGTTGAGTTTCGGCAGCATCAAGTCCAAGACGATCGCGTCGTAGTGTCGCTGACGGGCTCGTGCGAGGCCCTCCTCCCCGTCGAGGGCCACGTCGACCGAATAGCCCTCCGCCTCCAGGCCGCGCGCGAGGGAGTTGGCCATCGAAAGCTCGTCCTCGACGATGAGGATCCTCACACCCATAGTCTGCCCTCGCCGGCCGTCCTGGGGTGCCCGCCCGCAGCTCGGCGGGGATCCTGTGCTCAAATGGGGCGTGGCCAAGAACGTCCTCGGCGGGGAGCTGGCGCCGTGCAGCTTCGATCCCCTGACCGGCTTCTACCGCGACGGGTGCTGCAACACGGGAGCGGACGACCTGGGGGTACACGTGGTGTGCGCGCGAGTGACCGCCGAGTTCCTGGAGTTCAGCAAGAACGCCGGCAACGACCTGTCCACCCCACAACCCGGTTTCTCGGGCCTCCAACCCGGCGACCACTGGTGCCTCTGCGCTCCCCGCTGGAAGGATGCGCTGGACGCCGATGCTGCGCCCGAGGTGGTGCTCGAAGCGACGCACATCAGGGCCCTGGAATGGGTCGACCTGGACGATCTGCGTCGTCACGCCTGCACGTAGCCACTAGCCTTTGACGGTGCCTCCGAACTGCGCCGGCGGGACGGCAGCGTGACGGCCCCTGAGGTCACGGCCGGCGGGGTGACGGCCGGCGGGGTGACGGCCACCGAGCCAGGGGCCCCGAGGGGCCTGGACTTCGAAGGAACCCACGCCGACGGCACAACCCGGCCCGACGCCGCGCGCCAGCCACTCAGGTGGCGGATCGTCTCGCCGGACAGGGTCCTCGTCGCGGGGTTGGTCGCGCTCGCGTTCGCCCTGCGCGCGCCGAACATCGGCCGTGCGTACTGGATCGACGAGGGAATCAGCGTCGGCATCGCGTCACATCACGTCGGGCAGATCCCGTCGCTTCTGACCAGGGACGGGTCCCCGCCGCTCTTCTACTTCCTCCTCCATTACTGGATGGCGCTCTTCGGCAGCTCCGAGATCGCAACACACTTCCTGCCACTTCTCGTATCGCTCGCCACGATCCCGCTCGCGTACTGGTCCGGGTCCACGCTCTTCTCACGGCGCGCCGGGCGGTGGGCCGCGGCGCTGATGGCCACCAATCCCTTCCTCGGCTGGTACTCGACAGAGACGCGGATGTACACGCTCCTGATCGTCCTCGTGACTCTGGGCCTGACGTTCGCCGTCCGGGCTGCGCGCGATCGCAGCAAGCGCGACGCGATAGCTGCAGTGCTCACCTACGCGGCGCTCCTCTACACGCACAACTGGGGTATCTATGCCACGGTGGCGACAGCCGCTGTGATCGCTGGCAGGGCGGTGAAGCAAGGCGACAGGAAGCTCGCCGGCCAGGTCGTGCTCTGCGGGTGCGCGGTGGGAGCGTTGTGGCTCCCCTGGTTCCCCTACTTCGTCGACCAGGCTCGGCTCACGGCGGCGCCGTGGGCTGTCAGACCGAACATCGGGAATTTCTTCGCCGACCAGGCGGCGGCTCTCGGCGGAACCTTGAACTTCGCCATCGCCCCGTTGCTGGCGTTCGGGGCCTGGTACACGCGGTCGGCGAGGTCGAAGGCAGAAGGCCGCATGGCGGGGACGTTGTCCGCGGTCGGGCTGCTCACCGGCGTGATCGGTTTCCTCGGTGCCGAACTCGAACCGTCCTGGACGGTGCGCTACCTCGCCGTGATCGTCGCGCCGCTGCTGGTCGCTTCCGCGGGAGCGATGGCACCGTCGGTGTCGGGTCGCAGGGTTCTGACCGCAGCGTGCGCTCTACTGGCCGGCTGGAGCTTCATCGGTTCTCTCCTGCCCAACCCCAGCGCGCCGTACGCGAAGAGCAATGTGGCAGCCGTGGCGCGCGCCGCATACCCGCAGCTCGCCGCTGGTGACGTCGTGGTCGTCACCCAGACGGAGCAGCTCGCCGTGCTCTACCACTACCTGCCCAAAGGCATGGTCTACGTCACTCCGACCGGGCCGGTCCGGGACCCGTCGTTGGTCGACTGGCGCAACATCGTGCATCGGTTGCAGCACGCCAACCCGTGCACGGCCGTCGACCCTGTGATCAGGAACCTGCCCGTCGGTGCACACGTGCTCGAGGTCAACCCTGTCCACAAGCTTGGGGCGAGGGGGTCGGCTTGGTCCAAGGCGGTCACCGGCCAAGTGCAAGCCGTCGACCACCTTCTTGCCACCGACCCCGCGTTGGTGGCCATCGGTTCGTACGCGGAGGCGACGTCACCGAGGCCGTACAGTCCCGTCGTCGGCGAGTTGTTTCGAAAGGTCGCCGGCACCAGCCCTTGCGCTTCGGCGTAGCCCTAGCGCCCCTGGGGTAGCGGCCTAAAGAGGTTCACGCCTTTGGCGGAGCAGAGCGCCGGCGGCGGTGACGAGAAGAACAGCACCGGCAGTGATCTCGACCGCGAGGCTCAAGTGCGCGAAGGGGGCGTTCCACGAGTCGGTGAATCCGAACAGGCCGACGTTGATGCTGAGTACAAGCCCGAGCGCCGTCCCCACCGCCAAACACGCGCCGGCGAGCGCGGCTGCCGCGACGAGCCGGCGCGTCGGGACTGCAAGCAGCACGAGGGTTGCGGTGATGGCGGCGACGAAGTTGGCCATGAAGAGAGGTCCCACCGTCGCGATGTGCTTGTAACCCTCGCTCCAGAGGTGGAGGTGGATCCAGCCCATCCACACCAAGAGGCCGGCACCCACAACCCGTCCTGCCCACAGCGCGGGCGACGTGGACACGCTCCGCGACCTGGCGTCGCTCGTGGGACTGCCATCCGGCTCTATGACTGTCATGCCACCACTTATACGTTCCCAGGGCTACCGGGGACGTTCAATTCGCCGGAAAAGAGGCCTGCATGAAGATCCAGCAACAAGGCCCATTCGTATCATTGGTCGTGGCCCGCGTCGGACTTCCCGCTGATCGGATGGCCGACGAGGCCCTCCTGGCCGGTTTGTCCGCTGGTGGACCGGATGTCGGGTTGGCTTTCGTCCGGCGGTTCCAGAGACAGGTGTACGGAGTGGCTCTTGCAGTCGTGGGCGACCCGACGCTCGCCGAGGACGTGGCGCAGCAGGCATTCATCCGGGCTTGGAAGGCAGCTCCCGCGTTCGATCCCCGGCGGGGCTCGGTGCGCACCTGGTTGACCACCATCGCGCACAACCTCGCGATCGACGCGACGAGAGGCCGCAAGGCGACCCCGCTCGATCCGTCCGATCTCGTGCGCCTGATAGGAGCCGGGGCGGACGAGCCGGAGGCGTGGGCTCTCAGAGAGGAATCCGCGGGCGGACTGCGAAGAGCCATCCGCGACCTGCCCGCTGAACAGGGACGGGCGATCGTGATGGCCGGCGTCTATGGGCTCACCGCTCACGAGGTGGCCGAGTCGGAGGGGATCCCGTTGGGGACGGCCAAGACGAGGATCCGCTCGGCGATGACCAAGCTTCGCGCTGCGCTCGACCCGTCGGAGGTGGACCATGGCTGACACCGACTGCGACGTTGCGCGTGAGTCCCTGGCCGAGCTTGCCCTTGGAACATTGAGGGGCGAAGAACTCCGCCGGGTCAGCGCTCACGTCGAGCACTGCAAGGAGTGCAGGCACGAGGTGACCGCCATGGTTCCCGTGGCCTCCCAGCTACTCGAGTTGATCCCCGGCACGGAACCGCCTCTCGGGTTCGACCGGCGGGTCCTGTCCAGGGTGGAGCATGTCGAGCGCGGCACCGGGCCGTTGACACGCCGGCGCGGGGTGATCATGGCAGTCGCCGCGGCTGCTGCAATCGTCTTCGGCATCTCCGGTTGGCTGGTGGGTGCAGGCTCTTCCAGCCATCATCAGAACCAGTCGCAGGTTGCGGCCGACTTCGTCCAGCAGGGGCGCGACGTGGGCAGGATCGAGGCACACGGCACGCCCTTGTGGTTGACCGTGACGGTGCGCGGCACGGGGATCTCAGGACCGGTGACGTGCGAGGTGGTCCACGAGGACGGGAGCATCACGACGATGGGGTCTTTTGACCTGGTGGGCGGCAGCGGCACCTGGAGCACCCCCGACCCCGAGGGCATGGCGAACGTCACGCAGGCCCAACTCGTCGGCACCGACGGCAAGGTGGTGGCGGTAGCACACTTCTCGTAGCCGCCCGAGGAAAATCCGGGGCGGCCGCGGCGCGACGCCGGTACCGTCGACGGGTGCATTTGTTGCGCCGGCCTCGGCTGGCCCTTCTCTTCGCGGGTGGCGCGCTGAACGCCATCGGAAGCTGGGCAACCCTGATTGCCCTGTGGGGCTTCGCCGCGTACCGGTTCCATACCGGGGCCGCCGGCATCGCGATGATCGGACTCGCCTGGAACGTCCCCGGAGCCGCGCTCGGCCCCCTCGCCGGCGCACCCATCGACAGGTTCGGCCCGCGCGCCGTGATGATCGCTTCGGACGTGCTGGGGTTGGTCACCGCGCTCGGCATGGCGGCTTCAAGCAGCTACGGCGCCCTCGTGGGGATGGCAGTGGCTGCCGGGGCAGTCCAGTCGTTTGGGAGGCCCGCGTCGATGAGCCTGATCCCCCGCCTCGTCGACGAGAGAGAGCTTCTCGCGGGCAACTCGTTGATGGGTGTGGCGGAGCAGTCGGCGATCGTGTTCGGCCCACTCGCGGGCTCGCTCGCTATCAACGCGTGGGGCATCCGAGCCGCCTTCATCTTCGACGCGGCAACATTCGCAGTTGGCGCGCTGAGCGTGCTGCCGTTGCGTCCCCGTACAGGTGCTCGGTCGAGCGGGAGCGGTTTCAGTGGCCGAGAGCTTGCGGCCGGGTGGAAGCTCGCCCGCCGCATACCGGACGTCCGTCGCACCTTGGGTTTGGCGTTCGCCGTCTTCTGCTCTTGGGGAGCCTTCATGGTGATCGAGCCGCTGTATGTGCGCGACGTGCTGCACAGGTCGCCGGCGACGCTGGGTTGGTTGCAGACCGTGTTCGGGATCGGCCTCATTGGGACCACGATGCTGCTTCCGCGCATCGGGGAGAGGGTCGTGTCGGTCAAGGCGCTTGCAATCGCCGTGGGCTTCTCGGGGGTCGCGGCGGCCGTCTATGTAGGCACACGATCGCTTCCGGTCGCGATGGCGGGTGTGTTCGTCTGGGGTGTCGATGTGGCCTTCTTCATGCCTCCGATGCAGACGGTCTTGCAGCGAGCAACACCTATCGACGCGCACGGTCGTGTGATGTCGCTGGCCGCTACTGCGAACGGCGCAGGGAACCTGGTCGCGATCCCGGTAGCCGGGCTCGTCGTGGGAGCGATCGGGGTGAGCCACACTGGGGCGGTCGTCGGGCTCCTGGCGGTGATCACCGGCGCTGCGGGCGCGATGATCCCCTCGTCGGGTCTGGGGGGAGACCCGAATGACGCGGCCCGCGCCAGGACGCCCGCTAGCCTGCCGCGTACGCCGCTTCTCGGTGGCGCCGAAGCCGACTAGCACAGCCGCGTACGTATCTCCAGCCGAACACGTAGCCGCTTCCGGAGGTGGTGGAAGTTGATGGGACCGAGATACCCGCTCGGGGCAGACGTCGCAGACCTGCCTAACGTGGAGAGGTGGCGGCCGCTGGTCAACTGGGTGCTGATCATCCCCCATCACATCTGGCTCGGGCTGCTGACGCTCGGTGCCTGGTTCGTTTCGATCATCAGCTGGTTCGTCATCGTGTTCACGGGGAGGATGCCGGAAACGTGGAGCGACTACCTGGTAGGCGTGCTGAGATACCAGTGGCGGGTCACCTGCTACCTCTACGCGTGGACCAACGTGTACCCGAGCTTCAACCCGGTAGCAGGACATGTCGATCCCGGCGACTACCCGGCAGTGCTCTATTGCGCGAGACCGGTCGAGCGGAACAGGGTGACAGTCTTCTTTAGGGCGATCATGGCGATACCGCAGTTCATCGCCGTGTACTTCGTAGGCATAGCCGCCAGCGTGGTGCTGTTGATCGCATGGTTCGCGGTACTGATAACCGGACGGTGGCCGCAAGGGATGCGGGACTTCGCGATCGGCTTCGTGCGATGGCAGATACGCCTGACCGCGTACGTGTTGCTGGTCTGCGACGAGTACCCGCCGTTCAGCCTCGAGCAATGAGGGGGTACCGATGAGCGAGACGCCCCTTCCGCCGGCAGGAAATCCCGAAGAAGCCGAGGGGGGTCCCGAGCCTGGGGCGCCGGCGGGCGGCCGGGGTTCGGCCGAGTCGTGGGGTGGTTCGGGCGAGTCGTGGGGTAGCTGGGGCGCCGGCGCGTCCGAAGCCGGTCCGGGTTCCGGGGCGCCGGCGGGCGGCTGGAGCTCGGCGCCGTCGGGCCCTTGGGGAGGCGGATCGGCCGGCCCGGGGTTCGCACCGCCGGACCCTGCCGCCGTGGCCGGCCCACCGTGGCCGGAGCTGATCGCGGTCGGACCGTACACGCCACCGCGGATGATCCGCTGGCCGATCATCGGCGGACTCGTCCTCGTCGTGGTCTACGTCGTGGTCATCGTCATCTTCAGCAGCTCGACCTCGATCTCGCATGCGGCGTGGCTAGCCGACCACGAGGGGACGATCAACACCCTGAACAGGGACCAGCAGAACCTGGCAGCCGACAACCCCGCCCAAGGCGGCAACGCCGCGCAGTGGATCGCCGACTGGCAGGCGCTCCACCAAGACGCTGCAGCGGCGGCCGGGCTTCCCAACCCGGGCGGCTCGGCGACAGCGCCGTGGCGGGAAATGATCAACGACTACTTCAACGGCTCCTCTGAGATCATCCAGGCGGTCCAGACCCACGATCAGTCGCTCCTGCTGCAGGCGCAACGCGATCTGGTAGCCGGCGACCGCGCGGCCGCGGCGTTCAACAAGGCGATGGGAATCAACTCGCCCTGACCCCTTCGAACAACTGGTCGAGCCCGCGGCCGATGACCGCAGCCGCGTGCTCGTCGGGATCGGGATCCGACGCTTTGCGACGCAGCCGCTCAGTGAGGCTGCCGAGCAGCGTGACCGATACGAGGTCCCGCTCGATCGCTCCCCCGTCGGTCCCCTCCGGCAGGGACACGGCATCACCCCACTTCATCACCACGCTGTAGCTGTTCGGGTGACCCAGCTTGGGTTCGAGCTCGACCTCGGAGATCACTCTCGGAGGTACCCGACCGACCGTCGTGCGCTGCCAGCCCGCCATGGCTTCGACGGTCATGTCGGGCACGTTCACGTTTACGGCCACCGAGCCTGAAGGAGGTTCGGTGACAAGCGCACCGACGACAGCAGCAGCGACGTCTGCTGCGCCCTCCCAGCACTGGTCGCTCAGCATCTCATCCCACCCTTGCCCCTCGACCCCGAAACCGTGCACCGCCTGGCTCACCGCGACGCCCGTCATGCCCCCCACGCGTGCGGTTAAGGCCGCGCCCACCGTGCCCGAGTGGTAGACGGACCGGCCGACGTTCACACCGGGGTTGATGCCCGACACGACGAAGTCGAAGGGAGGACCGAACGCTCCGAGGCGGGCGAACATGACGCACAGCGCCGGCGGCCCGCTCACCGACCAGACATCGTCCAGACCGTCCATCGACACCCGATGCACCTCGGGCTGCATGCGATTGAGAGACCCGAGGGCGGCGCTCGATCCCGAGTATTCGGTGTCAGGCGCCACCACGGTGACGTCCCCGAGCCCTCGCATCGCCCAAGCGAGTTGGCGGAGACCGTCGGAGTCGATGCCGTCGTCGTTGGTGACCAGGATTCGCACAGGTTTGTGTTACCACGTGCCGGGGTGCGGGGTGTCCCGTAGGCTGGAGCGGTGCTCTACGCGTGGGGATTCGAACGCGTCGGCGTCGTAGCCGGCGACCTGTACTTCATCGACCCAGATCCCGCTCCAGGCCAGGAAGGCGCAGAACGCGGCGTGCGCCTGGAGGTGCGGCTTCTCGAGCGGCCGGCGCTCACCGGGTCGATATACGCGGCGCAGCCGATCGTCATCGACCGGCCGGTTTGGCGAGCAGACCTGCTCGAGACCGTCGCCGGCCCTCCCGGAAGCCACGACCGCACCCACCACCACCCCAAGTTCCGGGGGTGGGAGCCGGGAAGGCGCCAGTTCGACCCGGCAATGACCGAGGACCCGATCGGTTGGTTGACGGCACGCCTCCAAGACCTGCCGGGGCTGATGGAGGGCTCCGAAATCGACCCGTCGGAGGCCGGTCCCAACGACGCCGCGGAGCTCGCCGGGGTCGCCCCTGAGATCGCCAAGACCGTCGAGGACCTCCTGGCCCGTGTGCGCGCCGGAGAACTCGCCAAGGAGCCCGAGTCGGGTTCGGAGCCGCTGGCGGCCGCGAGGGTCAGCTGGCTGTAGGCCCCGCGCGGGCCCGCGCGGCGCCGGCTCGTCCTGCGGTGTCCGCTCACCCCGGCTAGCGCCCCGCGCCCCCGCCCGCACTGGCCCGGCAGGGCTTTGGTTGGCACCCAACTGGGTAGGTTAAGTATGCCGAGGGGATAGTTAACCTACCCAGAAGCCGGGCAGCGCCTGAGTGGGCGCCGGCGGGCAGCGCCTGAGTGGGCGCCGGCGGGCAGCGCCTGAGTGGGCGCCGGCGGGCAGCGCCTGAGTGGGCGCCGGCGAGCAGCGCCTGAGTGGGCGCCGGCGAGCAGCGCCTGAGTGGGCGCCGGCGGGCAGCGCCTGAGTGGGTGCATAGGCGGGCAGGCTGCACCCGCCGGAGCGCTCAGGAGCCGCGTATGGGTTCGTCCGCCGGCGAGTGTCCGTCGTGGGTGTCCGCGATCTGACCGGTCGGACCGCTCGCCGTCGTGGACCCGTGCACGGTGACCGGGTAGTTGGCGGCGTCCTCGGCTCGGATCACGTGCATCACCGCGTTGATGAGGGCCAGGTGGGTGAAGGCCTGCGGGAAGTTGCCGAGGTGGCGCCCGGTGTGCGGGTCGAGCTCCTCGGCGTAGAGCTCCAGCGGGCTGGCATAGGCCAGGAGACGCTCGCACAGTCGTACGCCACGCTCGACCTCGCCGATCTCGATTAGCGCCGAGACCAACCAGAACGAGCAGATGGCGAAGGTGCCTTCCTGGCCGTGGAGGCCGTCGTCGGTCTCCTGGACCTTGTACCGCAGGACGAGACCCTCATAGGTGAGTTCGTCCGCGATGGCCAGAACGGTCTTGCGGATCCGCGCGTCGTCGGGGGGAAGGAAGCGGAGCAGCGGCATGAGAAGCAACGACGCGTCGAGTGCCTTCGACCCGTAGGCCTGGACGAACACCCCGCGCTGGTCAACACCCTTCTCGCAGATCTCGGTGTGTATCTGGTCGGCGAGGACCTGCCACTTGTCGGCATACTCGGGCTCGTCGAACATGCGGGCCAGCCTTGCGCCGCGGTCCATGGCGACCCAGCACATGAACTTGCTGGTGGTGAAGTGCTGGGGTTCACCTCGCACCTCCCAGATACCGCGATCCGGTTCCTCCCAGTGGGCGGCCGCGCACTCGACCTGCTGCTTGAGGATCGGCCAAAACGACTCCTGAAGCTGCGCCCTCGACCGCGCGTGCAGCAGGACCGAGTCGAGGACCGCCCCCCAGACGTCGTGCTGCTTCTGGTTGTACGCCGCATTACCGACGCGCACCGGCCTGGCGCCCTCGTAACCGGAGAGGTGATCGAGGGTCGACTCGGTCAGTGTCCGCTCGCCGCCCACTCCGTACATGACCTGGAGCTGGTCGCCGTCCTTGCACGCGTCGGCGATGAAGTAGAAGAAGTCGTTGGCTTCGCGGTCGAAACCGAGTGTGTACAGACCCCACAGTGCAAACGTCGAGTCGCGTACCCATGCATACCGGTAGTCCCAGTTGCGCTCGCCATGCGGCGTCTCGGGCAAGCTCGTCGTGGCAGCGGCGAGAAGCGCCCCGCTCGGTGCGTAGGTCAGCCCTTTCAAGGTCAGCGCGCTGCGCTGCAGGTAGCTCCGCCAGCGGTGGTCGGGGAAGTCGCCCTGGGTGATCCATTCGCGCCAGTGCTCGGACGTGCGCCACATCCTCTCTGCAGCCTCATCGAAGGTCATCGGCGCGGGCAGCGCCGACCATGAAAGGGCCACGAAATGGGTGTCGCCCTCGACCATGCGCGTCCTCGCCGTGACTCCTCGCTGCTCGATCCCCGGACGCAGGTCAGTCGTGAGGCGTAGGACGAGGTCGGCGCCGTCCCCTGTCGCAACGAGGTGCCCGTAACCCTCGCCCTCGTAGGTCCAATGTGGAAACGACTCGCCGTAGTTGAACACTGGGTCGCACGACATCGACACGTCCACGGTGCCGGTGACGCACTTCACCGTACGTACGAGGCAGTGCTCGGCGTCGTAGTCGGTGGGCGAGCGACGGTGGGTGTGCGAGCGCTCGCTCAGGTTGTGCCACGGTCCGATGCACATCGCGTCGCGGACGATGATCCAGCCCGTCCGCGTCTGCCAGGTCGTTTCGAGCATCAGGCTTCCCGGCAGGTAGCGACGGGCGGCGGGGACCATCTCGTCGTAGGGGCCGATACGAAACGAGCCGGCACTGCGGTCGAGCATCGCCGAGAACACCGCCGGCGAGTCCGGGCGCGGAACGCACATCCACTCCACCGCGCCGCTGGGAGCGATCAGGCAGGTGCTCTCACAGTCAGACAGAAACGCGTAGTCCGCGATCGGCGGGAAGGGGCTGCCGCCGGCGGGCCATGCCTTGTCGGCGACAAAGGACCCGGTGGTCGCGTCGGGCTGTGATCGCTCTGAACCGTTCACGGCCGGTCATGCTAGGGGCGGGAAGATGTCGAGACGGTGCTGCCCGCCTCCAAAGAGGTTCCCAGAACCTCTTTAACTGCGTGCGGGCGCCAGCCTCTCGAGGGCGAGGCCCCCCTCGAACGGGCGTCCGGCAAACGCCAGCGGTGCCCTGTAACCGGTGTCACCCAGAGGCGTGTGCGTCTCGGCGACCGACGGCCCGATCTTCTGCGCGATCGGGGTCAGTGCCTCGAGGTCGAACCCGTAGACCTTCGCCGCGTTGCCGGCGAGGATCTTGCGGCAGCGGGATTCGGGCTGATCATGGAGAGCCCAGCGGATGGCTTCGCGCGAGTGTGGGGTGGTCCCTTCTTCGTGCGGATAGTCGCTCCCCCACATGAGGTGGTCTTCGCCGAGGAAGTCGATCATCGATGACTCGTATGGCGAGAACGCGCTGGCGCCGAAGTAGCAGTTGCGCTTCACGTAATCGCTCGGTGCGAGCGTCAACTCGTCGACGGAGGAACCCCCGAACATGCCGTAGGTGCGGTTACCCGCCGAGGACTTCAGGGTCGGGACCATCGCGTCGAGCGTCGCCAGCGGCATCCGTATGAACAGCGTCCCCTGCTCCGTCGGGACGAAACGGAAACGCGGGTAGCGCTCGAACACGCCGGCGAGAATGAGATGCGGTACCGTCCTCTGCGCCCATGAAGCCATCTCCGTGATCAGGACAGCGTTCGACGCTGGCTGGTCCATCGGCATCTCGGGGCTACCCGCTCCACTGTGCTGGACGACGCTGATGTCCAGGTCGTGGCAGAGCGCCCAGATGGGTTCGTAGCGGGTGTGGAAGAGCGGTTCGACAACGGGGTCGCCCGGGGACACCGCGGGGATCAGGACCCCGCCGAAGCAGCCCTGCTCAACTCCCCACTGGATCTCCTCGAGGGCGAGGTCGATGTCGTGAGGGAAGATCTGGATGAGCCCGCGCCGGCGCTTCGGCGCGAGTGAGCAGAACTGGACCTGCCACCGGTTGTGGGCCTTGATCCCCTCCCAGCGCAGCGCGAGATCTTCTTTGGTCCGGGGGAGGCTGATGGTGATGTTCGGCACGGTCGGGAAGAAAGGTGGCACCGTGTTGGGGAACAGGATCTCCGCCGATACGCCGTCCGCATCCACCTCGGACATACGGAACTCGCTGTCCCAGTTCCGCTTCGCGGTCGCGATCATCAGGTCGTCGAACGGGCTGACGTATGTGGCGGCCCAGCGCTCGAACTCGTCGTGCAGCCGGGAGGGCAGGTACTGCTTGTACTCGTGCAACTCGGCGCCGGCGTGAGTGTCGGCGGAGATGACGACGTAGCGGTCGATCGTGTCCCAGGTCGCGCCCATGCGGTAACCCTCCTTAGGTCCAGAGTAGCGAGATTGTTTGACTCAGGTCAAATAACTTCAGGCTTGGCTCTCATGCCGTCACCCGGGCCGAAGCACCCGCGCTCACGTCTATCACCGCACCCGTTATGTGCGCTGCGGAGGGTCCGGAGAGGAACACCACGACCGCCGACAGCTCAGCGGGATCGAGCA
>Ga0307373_10006676_pt1 | contig 18262 bp, 17 predicted proteins | sample OX2MG_FD_202534 | JGI IMG/M metagenome (GOLD analysis project Ga0307373, IMG submission 202534) | Soil microbial communities from Risofladan, Vaasa, Finland - OX-2 | ecosystem: Environmental > Terrestrial > Soil > Coastal area > Acid sulfate soil | place: Finland: Risofladan, Vaasa | collected...
AGCGACTCGTTGTACTCCTTCCAGTTGCGCTTCTTCTTCTCGGGCATGAGGGAGTGAGACTATCTCAATCCCATGAGAGGCCGCATCGAAGAAGCTCGACAAATGAGTTAGTTATTCGACACACCTGTTGCTGACCCGTCCACAGATGCTGCCGCAGTGGAGGTCGCGGAAGACTATGTTGTGACTGACGTATAATACACGGCGTCGGTGAGGCCCTCGACGCCGCTGCTCGTGCTGCCCGATACGCAGGCGATGACGCTTCCTGTCGCCACGCAAGACGTGATTGTGTCAGTGGGATAGCTCTCGGCGCTGCTCCACGCTCCAATTCCGCCTGAGGACGACAGCTGAGCGTCGTAGACCGCGCTGGTGGCGGAACCCTGTCCCACAATCCCTCCGACGCAGTATGCGTAACCTCCGACCGTCACGCACGACAAACCCGAGTCCGCGGTCGGGTAGGCTGTTCCGGCCGTCCAAGCGCCTATTCCGGCAGACGAGAGCGGAGCGTAGTATGTGGCGCTAATCGCTTGGGGCCCCAGAGCCGTGTAGCCCGCGATGCAGTAGATGAAGCCTCCAGAAGTGACGCACGACTCGTCGTCGACGGTGCTCGGGTAGCTCGTCGTGGCTGCCCACTGGCCGACCCCAGATGAGGAGATCGGAGCGTAGTAGGTGGCATTGCTCTCAAGGGTGCCGACGGTGTTAGCCCCACCTACGCAGTAGATGAAACCCGCCGACGCCGCGCAGGAGAGGCCCATGGCGGGCGATGGGTAGGCAGAGGTCCTAACCCATGGGCCTACTCCACCGCCCGATGAAGAGAGAGGCGCATAATAGACAGCGCCCGTAGGCCTGGGCCCCTGAGTCCCGTCGATTCCGGACACGCAATAGAGGTAACCTTCTGAGGCCACGCACGACTGCCCGGTGATGTTTGTGGGATATGCGGTGGCAGCGGTCCATGAGCCCACCCCAGACGACGAAAGGGCGGCATAGTTGACCGCGCTCGCTTCGCCTCCGATGCAGTAGATGTCGCCCCCGGATGCAACACATGAGCCGCTTTCATTTGTAGGATAGCTCGTTGTAGAAAACCACAGGCTGAGGGCGCTGCTGGTCCTCGCGCTTTTCGTGCTCGTGTTGGTAATGGTAGTGCTGGAGCTCGTGCCTGTTGAGACCAAGTTTGCATTCGAGGTGCCAGTGCCACCGGCAGTCCCTGAGCTCGAGGCTGTGGAACTGCTCGTGGTTGAGTAGGAGAGGCTTGTCGTCGAAGGAATCGCGGTCGTGGTTGGGGGGAGGAAAGTCGACGCCGTCGCCTTATCGGGAGTGGGATTCGTGGAGCGCGGTAGCATCGCGCCCATAGCCAATAGCAGGACGAGCGCCAGCGCGATTCCTGCCACGATTGCCGTGGAAATCGCGCGGCGTTCATAGGATGAGCCTGAAGGAGCGTGAGCCCTGATCATATTTTGGCACCGGGGAAGAATGCGGTCTGCGAGTCCGGCATTCTTGATTCAGCATAGGGCAACGAGTCCCACTTACAGCATGTGATGGCCGCTTGGTTACGTTACTGCTCTATGATTCTTATGGAATGATATTCGTTGAGGAAAGTGCCTCGGAGAGTGCACGAATTGAAGCGTTAGTACTGCTAGGCTGGCCTCCCTTCTCGTCAGCGGAATGACGGGCTCAACGCCGCTTCTCAAATCTCAAAGCAACAGAATTGATGCAGTATCTTAGACTTGTTGGCGCTGGCCCGTCATCAAACACGTGACCCAAATGGGAGCCGCACTGCCCGCACTCGGCCTCTACCCTGTGCATCTCGTAGCTGTAGTCGTCCTCTTCCTTCACGTTCTCCCTCTTGGCCGGCTGCCAGAAGCTCGGCCATCCAGTGCCGGACTCGAACTTGGTGTCGGAGTCGAAGAGCTCCGCTTCGCAGACTACGCACCGGTATGTGCCCTCGTCGTGGTTGTCACAATATTCGCCCGTGAAGGGCATCTCCGTCCCCTTGTTGACGCAGACCTCGACCTGCTCGCGCGTCAGCTTCGCCCTCAGCTTCGCGACCTCGTCCTTCTTGAGCATCTCGCCGGACTTCGCTGTCGGTCAGATTAAGCCTTCTTCCGTACAGCCGCTGCGTATCGGCAACCAGTATAGTGATATGACCACTATACTTATCTTCGAACTGACCTCAAGAGAAGAGAGTTGGATTACGCGGCCTTGATCAGTCAAGGCGCCTTCCCTGAGGAGCCTCTGGACTCGCGAGACAGGAAGCTGATCCAGGCCATCTACGGAGAGGGCGAGAAGGGGATCGGGTTCAACAAGCTTGTTGGAAGGACCCGGGGGTTCGCCTCGAGGAGCACCGTCGCGGTGCGGATTGAGAGGCTCATGAGGCTGGGCTATCTCGAGAGGAGCGCCGGGAACGACCGACAGGGGAAAGAGAAGCCGGTCAGGCTGACCTTCAGGTGCTTCTCGTTCATGCTGAGCGTCGAGAAGTCGAAGGAGATCGCTGCCAAGGTTCGCTCCGAACTCCAGTCCATGCAAGGGGCGAAGGGCGTAGGGGAGGGAGGGCTCAAGAAGTGGTATGACGAGTTCAGAGAGCGCTACAACATTCTCTTCGGGATGGTCGGGACCATGGCGGTCTTCTACGGGACCTCGGCGGCGGGAGACCTTTTCCTGCCGCTCGTCGTGGAGGACTACAAGATGCTCTCCGCTGAGTTCATGAACCTGTTCAGGGAGAGGCCGGAGCTCCTGAAGTCGCTGAGGGGCATCATCGAAGACGAGGCCGCGAGCAGGGGGATTGACCTCGAGGAGGTCAGGAAGAAGACGCGAGACGAGCTCCTCGGCCCTGCGGTCTATCGTTTTCGCAAATGGGGAGAGATGGGACCTGAGACCGACACATAGCCCAGGTCCTGAGTCATATGCAAAGGCGGGCCCTCGATCAAGGAAGTCCAGGAGAAAGAAAAATCTACCACCCCCAAGGAAACTCGGGGAGAGACGCCGAAGATATGCCTCGATTCGTGGCCTTCCTCAGAGGTATAAATGTCGGCGGCCACCTCGTCAAGAAGGAGAGGCTGCAGGAGGCATTCGCGACCTTAGGCTTCCGGAACGTCATGACCTTCCGCCAAAGCGGGAACGTGATCTTCGAGACGACCGAGTCGAGACCCGAGGTCATGACTGACAAGGTCGAAGCTGCGCTGAAAAGGATGCTCGGCTTCGAGGTGTCCGTGTTCGTCCGCACAATCGCTAGCCTCAAGAAAGTCGTGGAGCTTGACCCATTCAAAGGCGTGGAAAGCGATGGCGCGAGCTTCTTGGTGACCATGCTTCCAACCCCACTTGCGAATTTCCCGTTAGACCTCCCGGTCACGATCCCGAAATCGACGGCGCAGGTGATCTCGGCGAGCGGTGCACATGTTTTCAGCGTGACCCACGGGGGCGGGGAAGGGGCGCTGCCAAACCCGTTCCTAGAGTCCAAGTTGAAGGTGAAGACGACGACCCGTAACATGAACACCGTCAGAGACATCGTCGAGAAATTCGGATCCTAGTCCGTCAGACGCGGCTAGGCGTCGTGGTCCTTCCTTACCCCATCCGAGAGATATCTGCGCAGGGTCTCCTCGTTGTTCTCGGCGTGAAAGAAGACGGGGATGTTCTGGGTCGCCGTCGCCTTGAAGCTGGTGATGAGCCAGTCCCCGTTCTGGAAGGCGAGCGTCCTGTCGACGAAAGCGTCCCCTATGGCGAAGGTGTCCGCGACCAGCTGCCTGTCGTATGGCCTTGGCATCGTCGAGATGAAGTAGCTGTGGAGCTGCTGGAGGGCGTTCGTGTTCAGGTGGGCTATCCTCTGGGTGCTCACCCAGCAGAAGAGGTTGTACTTCCTCCCGTGCCTGAGCAGGCGCTCGACGGCCCTGCTCGACTCGTAGGCGTTGTCGCCCTTACGCGCGTCCTGAGGGATGAACTCCTGGGCCTCGTCGATGATGAAAAGGACCTTGGGGGTGAGGCTGAAGCTCTTCTTCCTCTTGCGGAAGACCCTGTTGATTACGTCGGCTGTCTGGGCCCTTGCGTCCTCCGCCTCGGGGAGGTTGATGACGAAGACCCGGGGCGACCCCTTGTCGGTGGAGACTATCTCGTCTGGGAGAGTCTCCCAAGGGGATTTCACGAGCTCCTCCTCTGGGGTGGCCTGCTCGACGACCTTGCTCAAGCCGTCGAAGGTCTTTCTCAGAGAGCTCGTGGCCGGCAGGTCGGTGATGAGGTTCTGTATCTGCGTTATGAGCTTCGCGGTCTTGGCGTTGAACCGGGTGTCTGGGGTGAACCCCTCGTCGTGCATGAACTCCTTGATGCGCGCTATCACCTGGGGAACGTAGATCTTCTGCTGGACAGCGCCGTACTTGTCGTTGAGGGTGTTCGTCAGCACCTCGACGAGCCCGCCGTAGGTGCTGAAGCGCTCCACCTCTTCGCTACCTTCCAAGGGGAGCTCCGCGAACACGACCTTCTCGTCGTCGAGGAGCTTCGAGATCTTCTTCTCGAACTCCGGCTGGAGGTCGGCGAGGGCCTCGGGGCAGACATGGCGCTTGAAGTACTCGGAGGCCTTCTGCTTGGACCCCGCGAAAGAGTCCGTGAAGAGGACCTTGCTGGGATAATCGTTGAGGACGTCGAGGATGTGGAGGCCGTACTCCGAGGAGACGTCCAGTATCACTATCTTCAGGTCGGGGATGACCTTGAGGGCCTTCCTGATGACCGTGGCCGTGAGGTTGGACTTGCCGCTGCCGGTGAAGGCGAAAATCCCCACGTGGAAGTGGATGAGCTTCTCGATGTCGACGGTGAAGGGGATCTTGTCGTCGATGACCCCGAGGAGGTTCCCGAACCGGTAGTCGGCGGCCTCCTGCCCCTTCGGCACCCTGTAGCAGATGAGCCTCTCGACCGAGTCCTTGCTTAGGAGCCTGACGGAGCTCCCGGCGAGGGGGGCGTAGGGCTTCCTCTCGAAGGCTATCGTGCCGTCCGCCGACGTCCTCATGACGTAGCCGATGGGGGCGGCGACTATCTCTATCCAGGTGCTCTTGGAGCCCTTCTTCCACTCGCCCTCGATGAGCTCCATGAACTCCTTGCGTATCGCGGCAGGCTGGGACCTGTCGAGGTTGGGCTGAGAGTAGTGCATGGGGAAGACGTCGGCAATCTCGTAGACCGAGAAGACGTCCTCCGCGCCGAGGGTCTGCACGTTGGGTATGGCGAGGAGCTGCCCGGTGGCCAGCTTCTTGACGACGTTGGGGTTGTAGTCGCACTCTATCACCGCCGTGCTGAAGGTGACCGTGGAGCTCCCTTCGGCGGTGTGCCTGGTCGTCGAGACTATCTCCCTGAGCTTGCCGCTGAACTCGCCGCCCAGGTCGTCGAAGACCGGCGTCTGCTGCATCACCTCACCTGCCTCCCTTCCTCTTGGCCTCGACCTGGCTCCGGTAGTCCCTGAACCGCTGCGAGAAGAGCACCTGCTGGTCCAGCTCGGACTTCGCCATCTCCACCTCCACGGCGCCGAGGTAGGCGTTCTTGCTCTGCTTGAGGACGAACTTCGCCTTCTTGTCGGCGAGGAAGAGCGGGTAGTTGTGGCCGAGCGCCTCGGGGACCACCTCTCCGGACATCTTGAAGAGGATCGACATCGCGAGGTTGGTCATCGCGGACTCCTCCCGCAGATTCAGTATCGGGGCGATCCTCTCGTCTATCTCGTTGTCCCTGTTGTGGACGACGAGGTCGCCCCAGTGGTCGAACCCCGGGTAGGCGGGCCTGTCGAACGTGAAGACGTGGGACCTCACGGCGGGGTCGTTCCTGCTGCTCCAGAGCTGGATGTAGGTCTTCACGAACACCCTCTCCGGGTAGATCACGTTGCGGTAGGCCCCGCGCGCCCTTGCCTCCCCCCGCGGGAGGCTGTCGTCGGCCACGGGGACCATGGTCCTGAACGCGGCGTCGATGTCCACGGTGTGCCACGGGGTCGGGATGCTCGCGGCGTTCACGACGCTGTTTGTCTGCAGGAGCATCTTGTCGCTGTTGAAGTTGGGCAGGGCGTGCGCGAACTCTCCTATCTTGGAGTTCCGCAGCAGGGGCACGACGGTCTTGACGAGCTCCGCGGCCGCCGAGTCCTTGATGAGGCCTAAGGGCAGGATGTCCTCCGACCAGGCCCTCCGCGTGAGTTCGAGGACGAATATCAGGACGAGGTAGTCGAGGTCGTCGGCGGTTATCCACCGCTCCGAGTGGTTGGGGCCGGCCTTGACCCTCAGGGGGTGCTCGCTCTTCGGGTTGAACACGTGGTCGGCCACCGCGAGCGCGGCGCTCGCGACCCGCTCCCGATAGTCCTTGACGCCAGCTCTGAGCTTGAACTTCCTGTCGTCCCCGTCGGCGCCCCCCTCGAAGACGTGGTAGGCAGAGTCGAGCTCCCGCAGGTCCTCCCGCAGGATTGGGAGGTGTGACCGGTCGGAGCCCAAGTCGTCGAGCATCTGGGCGAGGGTCCTCTCCGCGCCGTCGAAGAGCGAGACTATGGCCGCGAACTTCAGGAGCTGGCTCCGCGGGGACGGGATCTTTAGCTCCGGGTTGGCCACCAGGAGCCTCGCGAGCTCGAGGTCGAAGTTCGTCACTCTGCCCGAGGGCGTCTCCATCCCCTCGAGCACCGAGAGGTGGTCCTGGACGAGGTCGCGGGTGCTCCAGACGAGGTGGGCCACGTCTCCGGCGAGCGGCCTGTCCAGGAGGACGACCTTGAACTGGTCGCCGGAGGCGACCGCCTTGAGCGCGATGTAGTATTCGGCGAGGTGCATCACCGCGTTGGGCAGGCGCTCCGACTCGACGTCGACCTCGGTCCCCGACTCGGTCCTCTGCCCGAACACCGTGGCGGCGTCCTCCTCAGACAGGGGGATCGACGCGGAGACCGCCGCCGAGGACTGGTTCATCGGATTCGGGTCGCCCACCTTGATTTCGTCATCCTCGAATCGTAATGCCCCGGAATAGCCAAAAGCGCCAACATAGAAGACGAGCAGGTCGAGGTGCTGGTCGATGGAGCAGGTTCCGTCGATGGCGACGTACTTCACCTCGTCCCTGCCGAAGAACTTCCTGCCTGTCGAACTGGCCGACCTTGCGTCCACGCCGAACCGCATCAGCCCCCGGATGTCGGGCCCGGCCGACGCCTTCAGCTCGTCTATCTTGCCCTTGAACGACTTGAGCAGAAACCGTGTGGAGCTCCTCACCTCCTGCATGGTCCTTGCCTCGAGCTCTGGGAGGTCGACGGGTCCTGAGGACAAGGCTGGACGATTTCCGGAAGAAACCAATCCGGTTTAAGCTTTGGTTCTCTTAGAAGAGGCCTTCTTCTTCGTCGTCTTTGTCGTCGTCTTTGTCGTCTTCTTGGAGCGGAAGACGAACTTGAGCAAGGGCTCGCTCATGCCCATCACGTCCTTTGTCGAGATGATCCCCACGGGCGTCCCGTTCTTCTCAATCACCGGGAGGTGCCTCACATTCTCATTCATCATCCTCTCGACCGCCGTAAGGACGCTCTCGTTGGGAGTGGCCATGATAGACGTCTTCGACATGATCCCAGATACGGGGACCTGTCGGCCGACCAGCGACTTGGTCACGGCGAAGATTATGTCGCTCGCCGTGATTATGCCGGCCATCTTGCCCTCCTTGTCGACCACTATGACGCTCCCGATTCTCTTCTCCCACATCGTCGAGGCCGCCTGGTCTATTGTCGTGTCCTCGCTGACGACGATGGCCGGCGCCTCCATGAAGTCCTTCACCCTTGCGCTGAGATGCTCGGGGTTCTTCGACAAGAGGAGCGACACGCAGATTTTCTCCCATATAACGGTTAGTCCTTTCTGGCCCGCTGCGCGCGATCTATCAACCAGGTCGGGCCCGACAGGGCCTGAAGATGCGATCTTCTGGTCTCGACGCCTCCGGTGAGGCCGTTAGGTGACGCGCTTCGCGACGTCCACCCTCCTGAAGTAGGCGAGCGAGATGAGCACGGCGCAGAGGACATAGGCCGCTATCAGGGCTGCCGAGAGGGGGATGGACGACTCCACCGGAGTCGCCCCGCCTATGCGGAAGAGCGTGAGGACGGTGCCGGGGAAGCTGGGCTCGGCGAGCAGGAGGGGGAGCGAGTCGACGGGCGACGTCGGGAGGTAGAGGCTCGCCACCTTGTAGACGTTGTCGCCCGTCAGGCTGTAGATCAGGGTGAGGTAGATCACGATTATCTCGCTCGTGAAGAAGACCGCAGAGGAGAGGATGTAGGAGAGGGATGACCTCCTCATCAGCTCCCCGACCATGAACGCGAAGGAATAGAAGACGAGGGCGGAGAAGACCTGGGAAGCGAGCGTGAGCGGCAGGATCTGTAGCTCGACCTGGGGGCCGAAGACAAAGGTCGCCGAGGCGATGCTCAGCAAGGCGTTTAGGACCACGACCCCGATGAGGAGCGCGTAGCCCCCGAGGAACTTCCCGAAGAAGTACTCCTCCCTGGAGACCGGCTTCGAGAGCAGGACCTCCGCCGTGCCCTGCTCGTACTCCTCTGACATCGAGCCGGCCGCTATCAGCAGGGCGATGAACTGGAGGAAGAAGGCCTGCGGCACGAAGACTCCCACGATCCAGAGGTAGGGGTGGATCGGCGGGGGCACGAGGGCGGTGTGGGTCGAGGCCAGGGCGTAGTAGGGGGCGGTGTCAATCAGGATGGTGAGGGCCACGATGGCCAGGACCTTCTTGCGCGCGACTGCGCGCCTGATCTCGTAGCGCGCGAAGGTCGCCACCCGGGCGAGCCTCATTGCGTCGGCGTCCCCCTTATCGCGTTGATGTAGGCCTCGTCCAGCTCGCTCCTCGAGTACCCCAGGCCGACGAGCTTCGCCCCGGACTCCACGACGAGCCTCGAGATCTCGGCCCGCGGGTCGGAGTTGGTCTCCACCTCGACGAGGAGCCCCCCCGGGGTCGCGGTGACGCGCTTCACCCCTCTCAAAGAGGAGACGCGCCCGAAGACCGGACTGCCTAAGGCTGCGCTGGTCGACGCGTCTTCGATCTCCACCAGGATGTTCCTCGAGCTCAGGCGCTCCCGGATGAAGGCCTGGATTCCGCCCCTGAACAGGATCCTCCCGGAGTGTATGACGACGAGGCTGGAGCAGAGCGACTCGACCTCGGAAAGGATGTGGGAGGACATCACTATGGTCCCCCCGTCCCTGACGAAGTCCCTGAAGATGGACCGGAACTGGACCACCCCGGCTGGGTCTATCCCTATCATGGGCTCGTCGAGGATGAGCACCTTCGGAGTCCCCATCATGGCCTGCGCGACGCTCAGCCTCTGGACCATGCCCTTGCTGAGCTTGGCGATCTTGTAGTCCTGGTACTGGATCAGGCCGACGTCCTCCAGCAGGACCGGGAGCTGGTCGTCCGTCTCCTTGCGGCTGAGCCCGAGCTCCTTCGCGGTTAGCTTGAGGAGCTCCTTCGGCGTCAGGAAGGACTGGAGGTTCGGCAGCTCCGGCGAGTAGCCCACCCGCTCGAGGGCTCGGACGTGGTCGCGGAGGGGGTCCCTCTGCATTAGCCTCACAGTTCCCGAGGTCGGCTTGATCAGCCCGAGGAGCATCCTGATCGTCGTGGACTTGCCGGAGCCGTTGGGACCGAGGAACCCGACGATCTCCCCTTGACCGACCGAGAAGGAGACCGGGCCAATCTCCTTGGGGCCGTAGTCCTTGACGGCCTGCTCGAAGCTGATTACCGCCTCCGAGGTCGTCGCTCTCTCATCCACCAGAGGGTCTACTCGCGAGGTCGGTGGTTGCGTGGCAGGCTCGTATGTCAATCTACCCAGTGGTCTGGGTTCGAAGGCCCGGCGGGCGCCTGCTTTCTCTTCATCCTTACCCCCAGCGAAAGAGCCACCGCGCCCACCGCCAGGGAGAGCCCCACTCCCGCAGAGGCTGCCTGCAGCGCGGGAGCCGCTGCCGCCCCGCTCAGCGCGAGCGAAGTCGCCGTCAAAGTGGCCGCGACGCTGGTGCTGTTGGCCTGGGCAGTTGCCGAGTATACGAGGTCGGACGGGAAGGCGGAGACGGTGCCGGTGATGGTCTGCGACCCGTTGGCCGAGCCGACGTTCGCCGAGAACGCGTAGTCCGTCAGTGTGTAGGAGCTACCCTGGAAGGTCACCTGCGAGGTCCCCTGCTGGGAGATCGTTGCCGAGACCGTGTAGGACGAGTTCGAATAGCTGTAGCTCTGGTTCGAGATGGCCGGCAAGTAGGGGAAGAGCGTCAGAGAGGAATTGACAACGTGCGAGTAGGTGAAATTGCTCTGGGTTCCCCGCAATGTCAGCATGATGATAGACTCGCCCGCACTCGAGCTCGGCGTGACGCTCTCGTTCACGGAGGCGGCCCGCGTGGTGCCGTTCTGGGTCACCTGGACGCTGTAAGCGACGTAACCGGAAGAAGGCGAGGAGGAGCCGGTCGTGCTCGCTGCCTGCGCGAGAGGCACTAGGGCAAGCAGGGAAACGGATGCGAGCACCAGGGCCACGCTGAGTTTCAAACTAGGGAAGACACGTGTCGCTCCTTGATAAGGGTTGTTGATGGGCGCGAAGGTCTGCTTCGCTGACGAGTGACTAGGTCGTCGTTTGGACGAATCGCCCTCTTGTCGTCCCGCTCGCGGAGCCTGGAGAGAGCATCGGCCTCAGGCGAGGGGCCACCACGATCACGGCTGCGATTGCCGCGAACAGGGTCAGGGCCAAGTAGGCTGCGGGGAACTCTGGGACGGTTGAGGCGGCCTTCACAATGACGACACCAGACATCCATGAATGGTAGGAGCAGTGATAATCGTATGTCCCGGGGACTGTGAAGGTGAAGGTATAGACCGCGCCTGGGGAGATGTTACCCGAGCCGGTTGACGGCATGAGTCCGCCCGCAGGCTGAGTCTTTGGAATCACCGTGTGCGAGGTGCCAGCCCCACTCGTATCGTTGTTGGTCCACATCACCGTGTTATTCACGCCTATCACGACAGTTATCGAATCGGGCGAGTAGCCAGGGGCTGCGCTGGCGCTGCTTCCGGCTCCGCTCGGTATCGAAACCACGACCGTGGATTGGGCGTTTGCGAGCGGCAACGCCATCGTCAATCCTGAGATGAGGAAAAGGCCCATTATGCTGGCCGCGACCGAGACTCTTCGGGACATCTTGGAAAAGAGCCGGACTCTGCCTCATTAATCTTTCTATCTCTGCTTCAGTTGCGTCGTCTGTCAGGGCTGCACCAGTCGGACAGAGGAGCCGAAGACTCGCCCCAAATCGTGAACCCTGACGCCATCGGACTCGCGTCGTCTGGCGGCGCGAGCCCGGGAAGGGCTAATAATGCGGCGACATGATGTGAGCGGCATCCGTTGGCGAAGACAAGCACCGTTGGGCGCGGCAAGGCAACAAAGGCGAGCGAGCAGGAGTTCGTCAGAGATACGGTCTCGGAGGCTGCGGGAGTGCACTTCGAGGTAGTCGCGCCCCATCCCGCGTTCCCCCTCGCGGCTGACCGTCTCGAGTGGTTCATGAGGTGCCGGAACGGGGAAGAGATCGCCAAGGCTCCCTATCTCAACGCGGTCTGGAAAGAGAGGGGCGCGGGGATATGGCTCGAGTCGCTCGCCGTGGGAGACACCGTCGACTGGATCGAGCTCGCGTATGGCGACGAGAAGGTAGGCGAGTCTCTTGACATCGACTACTCCCGTTTCGACGACCTGTCGTTTCAGGAGGATTTCACCCAGAGGTTCCCGATTGTGATGCGGAGGATAAGGGAGTACGAACAGATTGCGGCCGACATCTCGAAGAAGAGGAAGGTGAAGCTCCAGATCCGACGCGCGGGGTCGAGGGGGATGCTCGTCTTCACGGTCGCCGCCCTCGTGCAGAGCCCGAAGGGCGCCGCGCAGGCTTCGCTGAGGTCTGCCCTCAAGAAGAGCGTGTCCGCCCTAAAGGAGACGCACCAGCAGATCGCGCAGCTCTACGGCCTATCCCTACCTGACGTCACGCCCGCCGAGTCCATCAATCCCTCTTAGCGACTATCCTGTTCCTCAAGGTGGCCCCGAGCCTCTTGGAGGAGACCTCCACTATATCGCCTACCTTGAGGAAACGCTCGGGCCTCGGCGTCCCGTCCTGCTCCCTCTTGCTCGAGTCACCCGCCGTCCCTGAGCACGTCCCAGAAGCTATCACGTCTCCCGGGTTGAGCTCGACGTCCGCCGAGAGGAACTCGATCCACTCGCCGAACCCCCTAATCATGTCCTTTGTGTTGCCACTCTGCCTGATCTCCCCATTAACCGACGTCGAGAAGTCGATGTCCTGCGGGTCGGGCGCTTCGTCCTTCAGCGTCACGATCGGACCCAGGGCCCCCGAGCCCTGGAAGTTCTTCACCCTGGCGAAGTTCAACACTCCCTTGTCCATGTTGTCCCGCATGGAGAAGTCATCGAAGAGCGTGCAGCCGAAGACGTGCTCGAGCAGGTCAGCGCGCTTGATGTCCTTGCCGCGCTTCCCGATTATGAGGGCGACCTCGCCTTCGTAGTCGAGCAACCGCGTCCTCGAGGGGTACTGGACGTCATCCCCGGGGTTGCTGACGCTGCTCCCCGTCTTGTAGAAGCCCCACTGCGGGCCGCTCAGCGCCTGGACCCTCGCGGCCTCGAGAGTGAGCTCCTTCTTCTCCTCGCCCATCGCGGTCGGCATGTTGAAGGCCAGCCCCACGAAGTGGTCGGCGAAGTTGGCGCCGATGCACATGATCTTGAACTTCGAGCTGTCGGCGACGGGCGCCGCGAACTTCGCTTCGCTGACGCGAAAGACGATCTGCTCGCCATGTGCTCCCTTCAGGCGCAGGGGGTCTTCACCCACGAATTCTAGGACGTCACGCGCGGTCTTGAGCGCGACGTCGCCCCTCTCGACGAAATCCCGGAAGGTGCGCCCCAAGAGCGCCTCGGCCTCGACCGAAGAGAGATAAGATGCCGCGGCGTGATGCAGGTCGACGACGTTCTCGCCGATTACGATCCCCAGGCGTTGAGGCCCAAAGACGGCTATCTTCAAGAAATCGGCGTGTAGCTCTCGCTCTCGGGTAATGAGCTTTTCCCGGCTGGCGGATTGCTGTCCATGCGCCACGACCCGTCTCGTGACCGCGGTTCCCCGAAAGAGCACAAGGGCAGGACGCTGTTTATAGGCGGACTTCGGGCGCGATTGTGGCGGTTAGCATTCAATACAAGTGGATCGCTCTCACCAACACCACGCTAGGCGCGACCATGTCGGCCGTCGACGCGAGCATAGTGCTGATTGCGCTGCCTACGATCGGGCGCCAGCTCGCCAACACCTCGCCTTTCGACCTGATCTGGGTCCTTGTCGCCTACCAGGTCGCGATCTCGGCGGTCCTTGTCAACTTCGGGAGGCTGAGCGACATCTTCGGGAGGGTCAAGCTCTACACCCTGGGGTTCGCCCTCTTCACGGCGAGCTCGGGCCTCTGCAGCCTGTCGCAGTCGGGCCTCGAGCTGGTCCTCTTCAGGGTGGTCCAGGGGCTGGGGGCGGCGCTGCTCTTCTCAAACAGCTCGGCGATAGTCACAGACGCCTTTCCCTTCGAGGAGAGAGGGAGGGCCCTGGGCATCAACGCCGCCGCGATATCCGTGGGGTCGGTCTTGGGCTTGGTGCTGGGCGGGTTCCTCACGTCCGCGGCGGGATGGCGGTCGATATTCTGGGTCAACGTGCCGTTCGGGATAGTGGCCACGCTTTGGGCGCACTACCGCCTGAAGGAACTGTCCATCAGGAGAAAGGGGCAGCGGCTCGACATCCCAGGGAACATCGCGTTCGCCGCAGGCGTGGTCTTGGTGCTGTCGGGCGTCTCGCTCTACGCGGTAGCCGAGGTCAGCCAGTCGCTGGTGTTCGGGCTTGTGGCCAGCGGCGTCGCCGTCCTCTGCGTGTTCGGCCTCGTGGAGACCAGAGTTGCGGACCCGATGCTCAAGCTCTCTCTCTTCCGGAACCGGCTCTTCGCTGCGGGGACCAGCGCCGTGTTCCTGAACGCCCTCGCCCGGGGCTGCGTCTTGCTCGTGCTCGTCTTCTACCTGCAGGGGCCGAACATGAACCTCGACCCCTTCCAGGCGGGCGTGTTTCTGCTCCCGAACACATTGGCGATCGCGCTCTTCGGGCCGCTCGCCGGATATCTCTCGGACAAGAGAGGCGCGAGGGTGATCTCCTCGGCCGGATTGTGCACTTCGGCTGTAGGCCTCCTCATTCTCGCCCAGCTCCCGCCCGCCGTCACGTTTTGGCAGCTCGCCCTGCCGCTGGTGTTGGTCGGTGCGGGGATCGGGACGTTTGCGCCCCCTAACAGGTCCTCGGTGATGAGCTCCGTCCCGGCCGAGGACAGGGGCCTCGCCTCCGGGATTCTGACCACGCTGATAAACTTGGGAAACAGCGTCAGCAGGAGCGTGGCGTTCGTCTTGATGGCCGCCGTGGTTCCGGTCGCCGCGCTCGACCAAATGTTTGCGGGGACATACGCCGGGAGCGCAAGTGGCTTTGCGGGAAGCTTTGTGGTCGGCATGCACCTGGTCTTTCTCGTCTCCGCGGGATTCGTGCTCTTGGCCATCATTCCCTCGATTCTAAGGGGGAGGCGGACCCTCCCAGGCGAGGAAACGGACACCCTCTTCTAACCCTCAGAACTAACACGCATGAGCATAAACGATTATTACTGTGTATCGCCGTCTCCATAAATGCTTATATTATTCTCCTTGACCCGTTTTTTTATGCCCGGAAAACCCGAGAACGAGCTGATTGTATACGGTCCGTTTCACAAGACTTTCTTCGACTTCCTAACTCAATTCCGGCACAGATACTATAACCTCGACATTGACCTTACCTACTATGCCGCTCATCCTGTCGAGGTAGTCCAGAAGGTAAGGGACGAGGTGAAGTACGGCATCCCGACCGCCGACGTGGTGATGCTTCCGCACTACACCACCTTGATGCTGAAGGAGTCGGGCCACCTTCGAGATTACCGCTCGCCCGAGCTCAAGGCCTACGACCCGATGTTCAAGGACAAGGACGGGATGTGGTCCGCGATTGCCGTCGAGCCCACGAACTTCATCTACAATCGCCAGTTCCTCGACCAAAAGCTGGTCCCGAACAAACTGTGGGACCTGACCAACCCCGGGCTGAAGGGATTGGTGTCGATGCAGTCCACACAGGACTGGTCTGACGGGATGTACAGCTTCTTCTACTTCGCGGCCCTGCTCAGCCTGATCGGGGAGAAGAAGTGGGACGAGTTTGTGAAGGCATTCCTCAAGAACACAAAGCCAGCAGTATTCGCGTGCTATCACAACATGCAGAAGTATGTCTCAAGGGGAGACTACGCGATAGGCTTGCCCCTTCCGCTGATCAAGGTCGGCTGGGAAGTAGAGACCCTCAACCTGTCAGACGTCCCCAAGACGGCGAGCATGAGGAGCATCGGGATCATCGAGAAGGCGGCGCACCAGAACAACGCTGAACTGTTCGTCAACCACCTTCTGTCTGCCGAGTGGCAGAACACGATGGGCAAGAACTACGAGGGCCTGGTCCCCACTAGGCCGGGGGCGACCATGAAGTACAACGCCCCATTCAAGAACCCGACGACCGCGATGAAGTACTTCCCAGACGAGCACGGCGTGAAGGACGCATTCTCGCCCCACTCGCTGCTCGAGAAGTTCAAGGCCGCTGGGCTCCCGTAGTCCTGCAGCAGCAACTTAGCTCTCCGCCAAGCGTCCTGACTGGGCTCGCTGTCGGGGAGGCTCTATTTCCTCGCGAAGAGCCTTGCGAGGGTGGAGATGGAGTCGGCAGAGCTGGGCAACATTTTCTCGCTGGGAAATGCGGCGAACTTCTCGTTCTTGACCAGCTTGTCGAGCGAGTAGGGTGCGCCCGTTCCCATCCTCGCAGGTATCCTCAGATAGGTGCTCCCGACCATCTTCTGGCCCCCTTTTGAGAGGAGGAAGTCGACCAAGAGCTCCGCCGCGGCAGGATGCCTGCCTGCGCGCGTCCTTGCGATTGCGTTGAACGTCATCAGCATTGGCACGTCCTTCAGCTTCAGGCGCTCTATGTCTCGCTTGGCTTTCTTTGCCTTTAGGAAGTCGTGCAGAAGCACCGTCAGGCCGATTTTGGTCTCCCCGCTGGTCACTGAATCGACGACGCTGTCATAGAGTGGGTAGGCCTTTGGGCGGTTCTTCGCGAGCCCTTCGACAAGACTCTGCCATTTCCTCTCTCCGAAGATCGGCCTTAGCGACGCCAGCCAGTACGCCCCAAGCGTCCCCACCGTCAGGTCGTGCGTCACCATGGCGTCCTTCCACTTGGGGTCTGTCAAGTCCATCGCCGTCTTGGGCAGCTCGCCCTTGGCCACCAGCTTCGGGTTGTAGACCTGGATCATGCCTATCGAGACTATCGGAAACCAGTAGCCCTCCGGCTGGCGGACTTCCTTGGGGTAGGCGGCGGACTCATTTTGTTTCGCCTTCGACAGCAGATTCAGGCCTCGGAACTGTAGGAGTGGAGGCACCGCCACGATGACGGCGTCAGCGGTCTCTTTCCCTGCCGCGGTCTCTTCCATTATCTCCTTAGCCATCGGTGGCGGGGTGCCGGGCACGTATTTTCTCTTGTACTCGAGCTCTATGCCCGGGTATTTCTTCTCGAACGACTCCTTCCAGCCCGAGAACTCGTCTATCTCGACCGTGCCGTAGACGAGCACTCTGCCCTCCTTCTTGGCCTTCTCGACGATTGGGCTCGCTGCGCTCGTTTTGCTCATGCCCCTTCGTTCTCGTTTCGGTTGCGAGCTAGATATGTCTTGTCGCAGAACCGCTGGCGCCTCGCGCGGTCGGGGCTACCTCTCCCACTTGCCGCCCCAATAGCGTCGCACGACGGAAGCCAGCACCAGAAAGAGGGTAATCACGCTGGTGAATACGACGGATGCTGCCGCGACGGTGTCGATCGAGGTGTAGAGCGTCTCGGTGTTGTAGTAGTGCAGGAGGAGGACCGTGAAAGTCGTGGTCTGGGCGGTCGTCAGGATTATCACACCTCCGAGCTCCCTTAGAGAGTCGATGAACGTGTAGACGAGGCTGTTGAAGAGTCCGTTCTTGATCACGGGCATGACGACCCTCGTGAACGTCCTGAAGAAGCCCGCGCCGGCCACCTGTGACGCCTCCTCGAGCTCGTTCGATACCTGGACCAGGTTGCCCGAGACTATGCGGGTCGAGAAGGGTAATCGGATGAAGACAAGCGATATCACGAGCGGCCAGATCGTCCCGTAGATCAGGTTCAGCCCTGGGACGAGGAGGAAGGTCCAGAAGAGGGCGACCCCGTAGACCACTCCAGGGAACGCGAGAGGGATGGCCGAGATGTACTCGGCGAACCTCGCCCCTTTTGTCTTGACCCTCAAAGAGGAATACGCCAGAAGCGTGCCGACCACGGTGGCCAGGACGCCGGCGATCGCCCCGAATTCGAAGGAGGTCTCCAAAGACGAAAAGAGCGACGGGATCTGGAAGGCGTCAAGATACGACGAGGGAAAGTTTATTCTCACGCTGTTGATTCCAGAGCTGTAGAGCGTCGTCGTGGACATCAAGAACAAGGTGAGGAAGGGCAAGATGAACTCAAAGAACAGGATCCCAAAGCAGATGAGGACCCCCACATACCTCATCATCCCCAGTCTCTGGACGTTTTTCGAGACCGAGCGTCCGGTCACCACCTGAAACTTGAACGACTTCCGGGTCGACCAGATGTAAATCGTCACGCCGATGAGGGTGATGATGCTGTAAAGGATGCTGATTTCGCCGGCGGTCCCATAGGCCGGCGGCACTCGCTCTTGAGCCCAGAAGTAAACCTCCGTCGCCAGGACGTGTATCTGGCCCGGAATCCCAAGGATGAACGGGTACTCGAAGCTTCCCACCCCGCCGATGACCGCGAGCAAGAAGGCGGAGAAGACCGCGGGTCTGACCAGGGGAAACGTCACATCCCGGAACGTCGTAAACATCCCCTTTCCAGTGATCTTGGAGGCTTCCTCGAGGCTGGAGTCCATGGACTTCATCGCAGGCAGGATGATGAGATACACGATGGGGACGTTGGTGAAGGACTGGACGAAGATGAGCCCTGCCATCGTGTTGATGTTCAGCGTCAGGGCTCCGTGGCCAAAGAGCTGCGCGAGTATCTTGTTGATTATCCCTGCGTGTGGATTGAGAAGAAAGGACCACGCGAAGGCTTTGAAAAGCAGCGGGACGCTCAGCCCAAGGACTGGGAGGAGCTCGAGGAACCGCTTCCCAAAGACATCCGTCCTCGCGACGAACCAGGCGTAGGTCGTCGCGAAGATGGTC
>Ga0307373_10006677_pt1 | contig 18261 bp, 15 predicted proteins | sample OX2MG_FD_202534 | JGI IMG/M metagenome (GOLD analysis project Ga0307373, IMG submission 202534) | Soil microbial communities from Risofladan, Vaasa, Finland - OX-2 | ecosystem: Environmental > Terrestrial > Soil > Coastal area > Acid sulfate soil | place: Finland: Risofladan, Vaasa | collected...
TCGGCGCGCATCTGCGACGGCTCCCCGGCCAGGGCGACCCGGCCCTTCTCCAGCACGGCGACATGGTCAGCGAGGGCCAGGCCGCGCTCGACGTTCTGCTCGATGACGATCATCGCGACCCCGCGCCCGTTGATCTCGGTGAGCGTCTCGTACAGGCGGTCGACCGTGATCGGCGCGAGGCCGAGGGAAATCTCGTCGAAGATGACCAGCCGGGGATCGGCCATGAGGGCGCGGCCGATGGCCAGCATCTGCTGCTGGCCGCCGGACAGCGCGGCGCCGGAGTTCGACCGCGCTTCGGCGAGCGCGTCGAACAGCTCGTACACCGCGCCCAGCCGCCGCTCACGCTCCGTCGCCGATCTTGTGGCCCGGGCACCCAGCAGCAGGTTCTCCTCGACCGTGAGGTCACCGAAGACGCGCCGGCCCTCCATGCAGTGGGCGACCCCGAGCCGGACGATGTCATGGGACCGGCGGCCGTCGACCCGTTTCCCGTCGAACCAGATCTCGCCCACGCTGACCGGCAGCATCCCGCTGATCGCCTTGGCCGTAGTGGTCTTGCCGGCGCCGTTGGCCCCCAGCAGGGCGAGCACCTCGCCGTCTGCCACGGTGAAGGAGACGTCGTGGAGAGCGCGGAAAGCGCCGTACTGCGCCGCGACACCCTTGACCTCCAGCAGCGGCCGACCGGGACCGCTGGACCTGTCACGGGCCGGTGCGACCTCCTCCCCGCCGGAGGTCCCCAGGTAGACCGCGGCGACCTGCGGATCGGCGAGCACCGTGTCCGGGTCACCGGACACCAGCATGCGCCCGCCGTCGATCACGATGAGCCGGTCACAGCATTCCCTGATGACGTCGATGACGTGCTCGACGATCAGGATCGCGTCCACCTCCTGGCGGAGCGAGCGGATCAGCTCGATGAGCTCCCGCAGCTCGGACTCGACCAGGCCCGCGCCGATCTCGTCGAGGAGGAGGATCCGCGGGCGGACCGCGAGCGCGCGGGCCAGTTCCAGCCGCTTGAGGCGCAGCAGGCCGAGATCGGCCGCCGGGGTGTGCGCGAACTCGCTCAGCCCGCAGCGGGCGAGTATCCGCTCGCACTCCGCCCGCGCCGCCCGGCCCCGCCCCTTGGCACCGTGCAACTGGGCGACGAGCAGGTTCTCCATGCGTCATCTGGCCGAACGGCCGGGGGACCTGGTGCGTGCGGCCGATGCCGCGCCGGGGCCGCTGCTGTGCGCTGACGGCGGTCACGTCCTCGCCGAAGAGCTCGATCGTGCCGTCGCCCGAGATCGCGCCCGACAGCAGGCCGATGAGCGTGCTCTTGCCGGCCCCGTTCGGGCCGATCATGCCGAGCACCTCGCCGGGCCGCAGCTCAAGGTCGACACCGTCGACCGCGCGCACGCCCCCGAACGTCTTGCCGGCCCCGGCCGCCCGCAGCAGCGGCGACCCATCCCGTGCCGTCCCCGCGCCAGCTGGCCGGCGAGTGGCCACCGGAGCCGGGGCGTCTGCCGCAGCGGGCGCGGGCGCCGGAGCGGGGGCGTCTGCTACAGCCAGCGCAGCCGCCGGAGCCGGAGCGCCCGCCGGGGCTTCGGCGGGCACGGCGCCTGACCCGCCGTCGCCGGCAGGCCGCGCCCAGGCGGGGCCGTACCGCCGCCACCCGGCCCGGGCGAGCTTGCACCCGGTCCCCCACAGCCCGTCCGGCGCCAGCCGGATGATGGCGATGAGCAGCACACCAAGGATGGTGAGGTGTATCTCGGGGTAGTTGGCGAGCCGCTCGGAGAGCATGACCGAGATGCCCGAGCCGAGCAGTGGGCCGATGATCGTCCCCACTCCGCCGATGATGGCGGCGTTGACGGCCTCGATTGTCCAGTCCAGGGCGAACGACCCGCTGGGCTCGACGTAACCGGTCCGCTGCGCCTGGATGCCGCCGACGACTCCCATCACGAACGCCGCGATGACGAACGCGGTCAGCTTGGTGCGGAAGGTGCGCACGCCGACCCGCTCCGCCACATCCTCGTCGTCGCGGATCGCCCGCAGCCCGAGGCCGAGCCGGCTCCGGACCAGCCACGCCACGGTCAGCGTGATCCCGACCATGAGCGCGAGCGAGAGGAGGTACACCGTCTGCGCGGACGGCGCCGTGTCGGTCAGCGTGATGCCCTGGTTCCCGCCGAACCCGTTGTAGTTGGACATGAAGATGCCCAGCGCCTCTGCCAGGACGAGGGAGCCGATTGTGAAGTACAGGCCGCGGAACCGGAACATCGGCACGGACACAGCCAGCGCGAACACCACGGCGAAGAGCCCGCCCGCGAGGATCGAGGGGATCAGGCCGAGGCCGGCGGACACCGACAGTTTCGCGGTCGCGTAGGAGCCGACGCCGACGAACGCGGCGACGGCCAGCGACACCACGCCGCCGTAGCCCGCCATCAGGCTCCACGCCTGGGCCAGGGCGGCCAGCTGGGCGATCTCGAACGCCACCAGGAGCCCGTACTGGCTGGTGAGTCCGGGCACGGTGGCCAGGATGACGACGACGACGGTGGCCAGGACCGCTACTGCTCTGCGTCGCGTCATTGTGCCAGCACCCGCCCGAAGAGTCCCTGCGGCCGGAGCGACAGGACGATAAGGAAGGCCACGAAACCGATCAGGTCCCGGTACCCGTCGCCGAAGAAGGCACCGCCGACGCTCTCGATGACGCCCAGCATGATCGCGCCCAGCAGGGTGCCCTTCACCGATCCGAGCCCGCCGAGCACCACCACCGCGAACCCGGTGAGCAGGTAGGTCAGGCCGGAGGTCGGGGTGAAGTCGAAGGTGATGCCGACGAGGACCCCGCCCACGGCCGCGCAGGCGGCAGCGATGCCGTAGACGAAGACGCGGACCCGGGTCACGTTGACGCCCAGGCCGGCGGCGGCTTCGGAGTCCTCGGAACTGGCCCGGATCTCCCGGCCCAGCCCAGTCCGCTGGATCATCAGGTGGACCGCGCCGCAGAGCACCAGGGCGATCGCGAAGGAGATGACGTACATCGCCGGGACCCGCAGCCCGCCGATCGTAAGCGAGGCCGTGGCATAGGACGCCTGCAGTGTCTGCGTGTCCCCGGACCAGAACAGGATGTACAGGTTCTGCGCGATCACCGACAGCGCGAACGTGGTGAGGAGCGCGGGCTCGGGGCCCTTGGCCATGAGCGGTTCGAGGAGTCCCCGGTGGAGCGGGAGGACGATGACGACCAGCACCGGGGCGACGATCAGGATCGTCAGGCCAGCAGCGCGGTGTGATCCTCGCCGCCCCGCCCGTCCGCCCGCAGCTGGCGGAACAGCTGCTGGGTGATCGCGGTGAGCGGCAGGGGCACGTTGGCCTCCCCGCCGCCCGACAGCGCGATGCCGAGATCCTTGTGGTGCAGGTCGACCGTGAACCCCGGTGTGAAGGCATGGTCGAGGAAGTTGGCCCGCCGCACCTCCATCACCCGGTTGCCGGCCAGCCCGCGCGAGAGCACGTCGAGGATGGTCTCCGGGGCGGCCCCCCGAGCTTGGAGCCCAGCACCAGGGCCTCGCTGACCCCGGCGATCGTGATCGCGACCAGCACCTGGTTGCAGGCCTTCACGACCTGCCCGGCGCCCGCCGGCCCGGCGTGCACGATGCTGGCGCCCAGGACCTCGAAGACCGGCCTGGCCCGCTCGACGTCGGCGGCCTCCCCGCCGACCATGATGGACAGCGTCCCGGCCCGCGCGCCGACATCCCCGCCGCTGACCGGCGCGTCCAGCATCGCCGCGCCGCGTTCGCCCGCCCGGGCGGCCAGCTCCCGGCTCAGCGCGGGTGACACCGTGCTCATGTCGGCGATCAGGGAACCGGGCCGGGCGGCTGGCAGCAGCGCCTCCCCCACCACGGCGCGGACCGCGGCGTCGTCGGCGAGCATCGTGATGATGATGTCCGCCCGCTCGGCGACCTCCCCGGCGCTGCCCGCGCCGGCCGCGCCGAGGGCGACGAGCGCGTCCTGCGCCGGCCGGCTCCGGTTGTGCACGACCAGGTCAGCGCCTGCCGCGAGCAGGTTCTCGGCCATCGGGCGGCCCATCCTGCCCAGCCCGACAAACCCCACGATGCCGAACGCGTGCCCGGGGCGGCCCCCGGCCTGCCCCGCCGGTGCCTGCCCGGCCGGCTCGTTCATGCTCTGCTCCCGCGTGGTCGCCCGAGTGATTCCAGCCAGCCGAACGACTCCTCGGGGTTGCCCGTCGACGGCCGGTACTCCAGCCCCACGAAACCCTCGTAGCCCTTGCGGTCGAGGTGATCGAACACGAAGCCGTAGTTGATCTCGCCGGTCCCCGGCTCTCCCCGGCCCGGCACGTCCGCGACCTGGATATGGCTGATGAGCTGCCAGTATGCGTCCAGGGTCGTGACCAGGTCACCCTCCATGCGCTGCATGTGGTACACGTCATACTGCAGCCGGACGTTGTCCCGCCCGGTCCCGGTGGCGAACTGAGCCGCGACGGCGGTGGTGGTCAGCAGGCAGGGGCCGTTCTCCATCGAGTTCACCGCCTCGATCATGACCTGGCAGCCGGCTGCCGCCGCCTGGTCGGCCGCCCAGGCCACGTTGTCACGCGCGCACGCGAGCTGCTCGCCGGGCGGGTAGCGCTCCTGGCGCAGCCCGACCAGCAGGTTGAGCCGTGTGCAGCCGCAGGCCTGCGCGGTGGCCAGCGCAGCCGGGACGTTGGCCCGCAGCTGCTCGCGGCGGGCCGGGTCGGCCGCCAGGCCCCGGTCGCCTGCCGCCATGTCGCCCGCGTCGAAGTTCAGCAGCGCGAGCCGCAGCCCCCAGCGATCGGCCAGGCCGGGCAGCAGCTGCGCGGCGGCGTCACCGGGCCACCACAGCTCGACCGCGTCGAACCCGGCCCGGGCGGCGCGCTCGAACCGCTCGGGCAGTGGCAGGTCCGCCCATAGCAGGCAGAGATTGGGTGCGAATCGCAGCGTCATGCCGTCAGCCTGCACTGCCCTGCTCGGCGGCCTACAGGGCGGCTCGTCGTAGAGCGCCCGGAAGACCTGGCCAACCCGGGCGATGACCTGTCAGCTGGCCTGACCCGCGCGGTGCCCGTCCGTCAGCACCTCGCGGACGATCTCCAGCGGATGCCGGGCAGGCCGCCCGGTCCCGTGCGCTATCTGCTGCCGGCAGGACACACCGGTTGCCGCGATGATCGTGTCCTGCTCTTCGGCCCGGATGGCCGGAAAGAGCCGGAGCTCGCCGATGCTCATGGACAGGTCGTAGTGCTCCACTTCGAAACCGAACGACCCGGCCATGCCGCAGCACCCGGCGTCAAGCTCGGCGACCTCGGCGCCTGGGATGGCACGCAGCAGAGCCACCGTCGCGGCGGTACCCGCGAGCGCCTTCTGGTGGCAGTGACCGTGGAACAGGACACGGCGGCCGCTCACGGTGTTCTCCTGCGGCAGGATGAGCCTGCCCTCGGCGATCGCCGCCAGGAGCAGTTCCTCCGGCAATCGCGTGGCGGCGGCCACGGCGCGCGCTCCCGGGTCGCCGGGCAGCAGGGCCAGGTACTCATCGCGCAGGGTCAGCAGGCATGACGGCTCCACCCCGACGATCGGCACGCCGCGGGCGGCTGCCTCGCCAAGGCGCCCGGCCATGCCCGCCGCCATCCGCCGGGCCTGGCCGAGCAGCCCCTTGGACAGGCTGGCCCGGCCGCAGCAGCCCGCGTCCGCCAGCCGGACCTGCCAGCCGACGAGCTCCAGGAGCTCGATCGCCGCACGTGGCACGGAGGGCTCGGTGTAGCTGGTGAAGGAGTCGGCGAGGAAGATCAGCTCGCCCTGGGATGCTGCCACCGCCGGGCCGGGCCGCCGCCCGAACCATCTGCGCAGGTCCTGCCGCTGGAAGCGGGGCAGCGGCCGGGCGGCGCTGACTCCCAGCCAGCGCTGCGCCGCCCGCCGGGCGGGCCGCCACCCGCCGGCGAGGTTCGACAGCGGGGACGCGGCGGAGCCAAGCCGGTTCAGCATCCGGATGGACCCGAACATGCGCGAGCGGAGCGGGACGCCGTGCTGATCGTGGTAGGCGGCGAGCGCCTCGGTCTTCAGTGCCGCCATGTCCACCCCGAGCGGGCACTCGCTCTTGCATGCCTTGCACTCCAGGCAGAGGTCGAGGATGCCGTGCAGCCGGTCGTCGCCGAGCGCTGTGCGCGGGTCGGGCATGGACAGCGCGTGCAGCAGGGCGTTCGCACGCCCCCTGGTCGAGTGCTCCTCCTCGCGGGTGGCCATGTACGACGGGCACATGACGCCCGCCGATGTCTTGCGGCACAGCCCGATGTTCATGCAGCGGTCGGCGGCGCCGCGCATCCCGCCGGGGGTGTCGAAGGTGAGCCGGGTCGCGAGCGGCGGCCCGGCCGGCTGAGCCACATCGCGCAGGTGATCTGTCATCGCGGGGGCATTCACGATCTTCCCCGGGTTCATCCGGTTCCCCGGGTCGAAGAGCTGCTTGGTCTCCTGCATGGCGGCGTAAAGCTCGTCCCCGAACACCTGGCGGTTGAACTCGCTGCGGGCGAGGCCGTCGCCGTGCTCGCTGGAGTTGACCCCGCCGAACTCCAGGACCAGGTCGCGCACCTGCTCGGCGACCGTGCGCATCAGCTCCGGCTGCCCCGGCGCGGACAGGTCGACGAACGGGCGGATGTGCAGGCACCCAACCGAGCAGTGGCCGTAGAAACCGGCCGTCAGGCCGTGGGAGTCCAGGATCCGCCGGAACCGGCTCGCGTAGTCGGCCAGCCTGGCCGGCTCGACGGCCGTGTCCTCGACAAAGGCCAGCGGCCTGCGGGAGCCGGTGCTCGCTGCCATGAGCAGGCCGAGGCCCGCCTCGCGGACCTTCAGCAGAGCGGCCTGGTCGGCTGCGTGGACGGCCCGGAGCGTGTGATAGCCGTGGCCGTGTGCCTGCCAGCGCCCGTCGAGGCGGTCGAGGCCGGCCACCGCCTCGGCCAGGGTCTCGCCGAAGAAGGTCACGAACAGCAGGGCCTCCGGGTCGCCGTGCAGGATCGAACTGAGCGACCGGTACTCGATCTTGCTGCGGGACAGGTCGATGATGGTGCGGTCAAGCAGCTCAACGGCTGCGGGCTGGCAGGCCAGCGCGTCCTCCGTCGCCTCGATGGCCGCCTGCACAGACGTGAAATGGCCGACGGCGATGACCCGGTGCCGCGGCGCGGGCACCAGCTGGACGGTCGCCTCAACGACGGTGACCAGGGTGCCCTCGGAGCCCACCACGAACTTCGCCAGATCGAGCCCCGCGGATCCGGCCAGCCGGTCCAGCCGGTAGCCACCGGATTGCCGCCAGAACCGCGGGAAGCCGGTGGCGATGGCGCCGGCGTGGCGTTCGACGAGGCGGGGCAGCTCCCGGCAGATGGTCCCGTCGAGAGTCGGCGCGGCGGCCCGGCTGAGCAGTTCCCCAGCCCCCAGCGGGCCGAAGGTGGCCTGGCTCGCGTCGGACAGCACCACATCGAGGGTAAGCACATGGTCGATCGTCATGCCGTACCGCACCGACTGGCTGCCCGCCGAGTTGTTGCCGATCATCCCGCCGAGCGTGGCCCGGTTCTTGGTGGAGGTGTCCGGGCCGAACACCAGCCCGTGCGCGGCGGCTGCCAGGTTGAGCTGCTCCTGCACGACGCCGGGCTGCACCCGCGCCAGCCGCCGCTCGGCGTCGATCTCGATGATCCGGCTCATGTGCCGGGACAGGTCCATCACCACCGCCTGCCCCACGGTCTGGCCGGCCAGGCTGGTCCCGGCGCCGCGCGGCAGCACCGGGACGCCGAATTCGCCCGCGGTGGCCACGACGGCCGCGACGTCGGCGGCGTCACGCGGGAAAACCACCCCGATCGGCTGGATCGCGTACATGCTCGCGTCGCGGGAGAACAGGTGCCGGGTGTAAGAGTCGAACCGGACCTCACCGCCGACCACGCGGCGCAGCGCGTCCGCGAGGCCGGAGTCCGCGGCCGGGGCAGGTTGAAAGGACATAGAGATGGCGTACCAGAGTGGCCCGCACTTCCTCCAGATCCCCGGGCCGACGAATGTCCCCGGCCGGGTGCTGCGCGCGATGGCGGCGCCCACGATCGATCACCGCGGCCCCGAATTCGCCGGCCTGGCCCGGCACGTGCTCGCCGGAGCCGGGAAGCTGTGCGGCACCACGGGGCCCGTCGCGCTGTATCCGTCGTCCGGCACCGGCGCCTGGGAGGCCGCGCTGGTGAACACGCTGTCGCCCGGCGACCGCGTACTCGCCTTCGACACCGGGCACTTCGCCTCCCTGTGGGCGCAGATGGCCAGGAAGCTGGGCCTGGACGTGGACGTCGTGCCCGGTGACTGGCGCCGGGGCGTCCAGGCCGCGCAGGTCCACGAGAAGCTGGCCGCGGACACCGGACACCGGATCAGGGCGGTGACAATCGTTCAGAACGAAACGTCCACCGGCTCTGCCAGCCGGATTCCGCTCATCCGGGCCGCGATGGACAGCGCCGGGCATCCCGCGCTGCTGATCGTCGACACGATCTCATCGCTCGGCTCGGTCGAGTACCGCCACGACGAGTGGGGCGTCGATGTCACCGTCTGGTGCTCCCAGAAGGGCATGATGCTGCCCCCAGGCCTGGGCTTGAACGCGGTCAGCGCGAAGGCGCTCGCCGCGGCGGAGCGGGCCCGGCTGCCGCGCAGCTACTGGGACTGGCAGCCGGTGCTCGCCGCCGCCCAGACCGGGCTGTTCCCGTACACGCCGCCAACCAACCTGCTGTTCGGGCTCCGTGAGGCGCTGGCCATGTTCGACGAAGAGGGACTGCCCGCCGTCTTCGCGCGGCACGCCCGGCATGCGGAGGCTACCCGCCGGGCGGTCCGCGGCTGGGGACTCGACATTGTCTGCCAGCACCCCGATGACTACTCCGCCACCCTCACCGCCGTCATGCTCCCCGGCGGGCACGACGCGGACGTGCTGCGCCAGCTGATCCTCGACCGCTACAACATGTCGCTCGGCGCCGGGCTGGGCCGGCTGGCCGGCCGGGTGTTCCGCATCGGCCACCTCGGCGATCTGGGTGACCTCTCGCTGGCTGGCGCGCTGTGCGGGGTGGAGATGGGGCTCGCCGAGGCGGGGGTGCCCATGGCCGGCAGCGGTGTCGCCGCGGCGCTCGGCTATCTCCGGTCGGCTGCCTGACCGGGGTGCCGCCTGTGCGGGACCGCGGGCGGCCCGATGATGCCCCGCACGATCCCGCGGCTCAGCAGCTCGGCCGGGGTGAGCCGGAGCTGGGCGGCTACCTGCGGGACGTCACCGGGCGGGCGCTTGAGCATCGATGCGGCAAGTTCGGGGGCGGTTACGGCCAGATAGCCGTCCTCCGCGATCCACAGGTCATGGGGCGAGGCGAGCGCGAGCGCCCCGCCGGACACGCCTTCGCCGATGACGACCGAGGTGATCGGCACCTGGCTGAGTGCGACCGCGGTGAACAGCTCGGCCATCGCCGGCCCGGCGCCGGCCGCCTCATCGGCTGGTGCGGCCGCCGCCCCTGGTGTGTCGATCAGCGTGAGGACCGGCAGCCGCAGGCGGCCCGCCAGGGCGAGCAGGCGGGTGGCGGTCCGGAATCCGGCCGGGGTGGTCCGCTCGCCGGTCTGTGCGATGTAGGCGATCGTGGCGCCGTGGTGGCTGCCGAAGCCGCACCGCAGGCCGGTGTCCACGCCACCGCAGCGATCACCGCGGATCTCCAGGGTCGGCCCGAAGTAGCCCGCGAGCCACTGGTCCGCCCGGGCCCGGTGGGGACCGCGCGCGCCGCGGACGTGCGCCCAGGCGTCGGGCTGGGGGTCCCGGCTGCCGCCGCCGGCCCCGGCCGGCCACTCCGGTACCGGCGCGCGGGCCAGGGCGGCGCCATGCGACCGGGGGGAGAGCAGCCGGGCGGCTGCGGCAACCTCGGCCCGCAGCCCCGCCACCGGTGACAGCACGTCGATGAACCCGCGTGCCCACTGGCCGTCCGCGAGGTACTCCCCCGCCGCCGGGTCCGCGCCCGGGGGCCGGGTACGGGACCCCGAGAAGCTCACCCTGGCGCCCGGCACGCCGATGAGCACGTCGGCGCCGGCGATGAGGGACGCCCACACGCCGCCGGTGGTGGGGTCACCAGCCACCGCGATATACGGGATGCCAGCCTGCCGCGCGCCAGCGATCGCCGCTGCCACCGCCTGCATCTGCACCAGCGCGCTGGTGCCTTCCTGCATCCTGGAGCCGCCCGAGGCGGCCACGCAGACGATGGGAAGGCGCTGCGCCACCGCCACCGAGAACGCCCGTGCGATCCGGCCGCCCTCGGCGGCACCCATCGAGCCGCCCAGGAACGAGAAGTCGAAACCCGCGATGACACAGGGTTCCCCGCCGACCGTGGCCAGGCCCGTGGTCACCGCATGCCGGGCGCCGGCCGCCTTCCTGGCCCGGCCGAGCTGCCCGGTGTAGCCTGGCCAGCCGCTGGGGTTTCCTGTCTCGATCTCATCGCCGAAGCGGGCGATGCTCCCGGCATCGGCGATCTGCTGATGCAGCGGGCCTGAGCCCGTCCGCACCGGCTCCGTGGGGTCAGCGGTCATCTGCCTGCGGCTGGCCGAGCAGCGCATCGCGCAGCTCATCGGTGTGCTCGCCCAGCGACGGCGGCGGCAGCCCCGGCGACACCGGGGTGCGGCTGTAGTGCAGGGGGTTGCCCGGCAGCCGGATGCGGCCGAGCCGCGGGTGGTCCACCTCCCAGATGAGGTCTTCCGCCCGGACCTGCTCGCTCCCGTAGACGCGGTCCAGGGTCTTGACCTCACCCGCTGGCACGCCGGCCGCACGCAGCCGGTCCAGCCAGTCAGCCACCGTGCCCCGGGCCAGGCTCGCGTTCAGGATCTGCTGCAGCCCGGCGAGATTGCCCAGGCGCAGCGCATTCGTCGCGAACCGGCTGTCCGCCGGATCCAGCCCGGTGAGCGGGGCGAACCGCCGCCAGATGTCCTCGTTGCCCACCGCGATGACCAGCGGGCCGTCCGCGGCGTCGAACACGCCGTAGGGAGCGACCGTCGGGTGGTGATTGCCCGAGAGCCCTGGCACCTCCCCGGCGATCAAGTATCGGGTCGCCTGGAACGTGTGAATGCCGATCTGGGCGGCCAGCAGCGACGTGGAGACCCGCTGGCCGAGCCCGCTGCGCTCGCGTTCCAGGAGTGCCCCGAGCACGCCGATCACCCCGAACAGCCCGGCGCTGACGTCCGCGATCGGCACACCGACCTTGACCGCCCGGCTGGCCGCCGTCCCGGTCAGGCTCATCACGCCGCCTTCGCCCTGCAGGATCTGGTCGTAACCGACCCGGTCGCTGTCCGGGCCGCTCTCACCGAAGCCGCTGATGGCCAGCCGGATCAGCCGCGGGTTCAGCTCCGCCAGCTGGCCATCCCCCAGCCCGAGCCGGTCCATCACCCCGGGACGGAAGTTCTCGACCAGCACATCGGCCCAGCGGATGAGTGCCTCGACGAAGGTGCGCTCGCCCGGGTTCTTCAGGTCGATGGCCACGCTCCGCTTGCCGCGGTTGACCGACAGGAAGTACGTGCTCTCGTGCCCGTCGCCGGCCGGCACGAACGGCGGGCCCCAGTGCCGGGTGTCGTCTCCCGCGCCGGGCCGTTCCACCTTGATCACCTCGGCGCCCAGGTCGGCGAGCAGCATCGCCGCGTACGGCCCCGCGAGCACCCGCGCCAGGTCGAGCACATGCACTCCCGCCAGCGGGCCGGCGGGCAGCGGTTGCGCCATCGCGTCCTTCCCTGGTTCATGCGGCCGCCCCCGCACTGCTGCCCTGGCTGGCCCTGGCCCTGGCCTGCCAGCGGGCCAGGGCCAGCCAGGCGGGGCTACGGCGTCGCCGCCGCGAGTGCGGACGCCGACATCACGTAGACCTGCTGCTCGACACCGGAGGCGTTGGCCTGGAAGGCGCCGTAGGGGCCGAACGTGTTGTTGTACTTGTTGTAGTCGAGGCTCCCGCTCGCACCCTCGTAGTTGATCTTCGTTCCGGCCTTCAGCAGTTTCAGGCAGGACGCGTAGGTGTAGCAGGCGGTGCCCGGCGGGTTGGTCACCTTGGTCATGTCGTGGGCGACGGTCGCCCCGTTGGTGGTCGTCTTGGCATAGTCGTCGGCCAGCGCGAGCGAGATGAGGGCGTCATAGGCGTAGTTCGCGTTCGCCAGCGGGCCCGCCGCCTGCTGGCTCGGGTAGAGCGAGTTGAACAGGTTGAGGAACGCGGTGCTCGCCGCCCCGGTGACCGAGGTGCCGTACACCGAGGTCAGGTGCGCGTGCGCGGTCGGGATGCCGATCGCCTTGAGGTAGTCACTGCCGCTGGTGACGTCCGTGCCGACCCAGGGGATGTTCTGCCCGCCCAGCTGCTTGAACTCACGGAACAGGACGGCCGCGGTCGGCGGGTCCTCCTGCGTGAAGATCACCTGCGGGTGCGCGGCGATCGCCTGCCGCACCTGGCTCAGGTAGGACGTCTGGTCCGGGGTCACGATGATCGTCTTCAGGATCGTGCCGCCGAGCTTGGTGAAGGTCTGCGAGACGGGCTTGAGGAACGTCTGCGCCGCCGGGTCGGAGTAGAACAGCATGACGGCCTTCGTGTAGCCCTTGGTGTGCGCGTACAGCGCCATGGCCACGCCCAGCTGGGAGTCGGACGGGCTGTCACGGAAGAAGTAGGGGTCGGTCTGGTGGTCGCGGGACGTGTCGCCACCCTGGAACAGGTCGACGATGTGGTTGGAGTCCAGGATCGGCTCCACGCCGTTGATCTCCTGGGTCTCCGGGCCGATCACGCCGCTGACGTTCTTGGTCAGCATCTGGTTCGTCGCGGTGACACCGTCTGCGACGTCACAGCTGGTGTCTCCGGTCGCCAGCTGCACCTTGCGGCCGAGCACTCCCCCGGCCGTGTTGATCTCGCTCTGGGCCACCTTGGCGCCCTGGAGCATCGCCTGCCCCAGGCTCGCCAGCCGGCCGGTGAAGCAGGAAAGAACACCATAGGTGACCGGGCCGGACGTATTGCCGCCCGATCCGCTGCTGCTTGAGGATGCACAGGCGGCGAGCAGGACGGCCGCCGCGCAGGCGCCAACTGACCTGCTGATCGTGGCATGTTTCACGCTGGTTCTCCTCTATCTGGTGCGAGCCGTCCGGCGGGCGGTGCAGGTGTGAGGTGCCTGCGGTTTCCCGGGGGCCTCGGGCTCGCCTTGATCAACTCATGCGGCCGACGTAAAGCTCCACGACGTTGTCGTCGTGGAGCAGTTCCTGGGCAGGACCGTCGAGCCTGTTGCGCCCGAGCACGAGGATGTAGCCCCAGTGCGCGTGGCGGAGTGTGCGCCGGGTGTTCTGCTCGACCACGCAGACCCCGACGCCAGTTGCGGCGATCTTCTCTATCTGCTCCCAGAGCGCGCCCTGGAGCAGGGGGGCCAGCCCGGCGCTCGGCTCGTCGAGCAGCATCACAGCTGGCTCGAGCATGAGCGCCCTGGCCATGGCGAGCATGCTGCGCTGACCTCCGCTGAGCATCCCCGCCCGGCGGCGGAGCGAGGCGGCCAGGTCGGGAAACAGCTCGCACAGTTCACCGATCCGCGCACCCACGCCGCGGCGGCGGGTGTATGCCCCCATTTCCAGGTTTTCCCGCACGGTGAGGTCGGGGAAGATGTTGGAGACCTGGGGCACATAGCCGAGCCCGCGCCTGACGAGCTTCTCCGGCGGGACGTTCGTCGTCTTGGCGCCGCGGACGTAGACATCGCCGCCGGAGACTTTCAGCACCCCGCTCAGCGCCTTGAGCAGCGTGGATTTCCCGGCGCCGTTCGGCCCGACGATGGCGGTGATCTTCCCGGCGAAGACGTTCAGCGAGACGTCCTCGATGATCGGCGGCCCGCCGTACCCGGCCGTCACCCGGTCGGCGCGCAGCACGGCCTCGGGTGCTGGCTCACCCATGGCTCTGGTCCATCCCGAGATAGGCCTCGACCACCCGTGGGTTGTCCCGCAGGCCGGAGAAAGGCCCCTGGGCTATGACCTCGCCGAGGTCCATCACAATCACCTCACCGCAGGTCTTCTCGATGAACGGGAGATTGTGCTCGACCACGATGACGGTGCAGCCATCGCTGGCGAACTGGCCGACGGCCTCCCCGATCCGTATGCCGAGCACGGGGTTCACGCCCCCCATGGGCTCGTCCAGGATGATCAGGCGGGGCTCGGCCGCGGCGATCCGGGCGAACTCAAGCAGCCGTTTCTGGCCGCCGCTGAGCCGGACCGCGAGCTCGTTCTTCAGTCCCGCCAGGCCGAAGCGCTCCAGGATGGCCCGGACGGCGCCGCGGTCTGCCTCCTCCTCACGGCGGATCCGGCGGGCATGGGTCATCGACTGCCACAAGGACTCGCTGGCGAACCGGCGCCGCGCCAGCAGGACGTTGTCCATGACGGTCAGGTTGCGCCACTCGCGCGGCGTCTGGAACGTCCGGATCAGGCCCATCCGGGAGATGACATCGGGGCGTCTGCCGATTAATGGCTGGCCGGCGAACCTGACGCTGCCGGAGTCCGGCCGCCCGAAGCCGGACACCAGATCGACCACCGTGCTCTTGCCCGCACCGTTCGGCCCGATCAGCCCGACCACCTGGCCCTCGGGTACCGCGAACGTGCACTGGCGGACGGCATGGATGCCGCCGAAGGACTTCGTCAGGTTCTCGATCTCGAGCAGCGCGGTGGCCATCACGTGCCTCCCTGGTCTGCCCGCTGCCGGCCGCGCGCGGTGTCGCGGGCAGCAGCGCTGGCCGGAAGACCCCCGGGGTCATCGCCCGCTGGCGCAGCCTCCAGCGGGGCAGGGGCACCGGCGGTATCGACCCCCGGCCGCTCCTTGAAGATCCCCGCCGGCCGGAACCGGAGCATCAGGATGATCATGAGGCCGATGAGCACCTGGCGGGCCGCGGGGCCGAAGTCGGGCCGCGACGCGGGCGACGGCAGGAACCGGGTGAGCTCGATGAAGCCGACATAGACGACGAACACGCCGAGGATGACGCCGCGGGGATTGCCGCGGCCGCCGACAAGGATCGCCGCGTAGATCACCAGCAGTTCCTGCGGTGTCCACGCCGACGGGTTGAACGCGCTGATGAAGATCGCGAACAGGCCGCCGGTCAGGCCAGCCAATGCCGCCCCGAAGAGGTAGGCCCGGTACTTGGTGAAGAACACCTGGCGCCCGTACGCGGCGGCGGCGCGCTCATCCTCACGCACCGCGCGCAGCATCCGGCCGAACGGGCTCCGCGACAGCCGCTGCACGAGGAGGTAGGCCAGGAAAAGGAGCAGCAGGACGACAGCGAGCAGGACGAGCCGGTAGCCGTTGTAGGTCAGATGCAGCAGTGTCTGCCCGGGGTTGATCAGCCCGTACACGCCGTTGTAGCCATCGAACAGCGGGGTGTAGTTCTCCACCAGCAGGTAGAGCGCGCTCACCGCGCCGAGCGTGGTGACGGCGAAGTAGATGTCGCGCAGGTTCCGCAGGGCGATGGCCCCGATGATGGCCGCGAGGCCCACCACCACCACGATGGCCGCCAGCATCGCGACCGGAACCGGCAGGCGCCAGCCGATGATGTACTCGACCGGCGGCGTCGGCTTGCCGATCGCGAGCACGAAAGTCATGTAGCTGCCGAGCGCGAGGTACCCGTAGAACGCCAGGTCGAAGTCGCCGCCCCAGCCCCAGACCACGTCGAGGCCGAGAGCGAGGATGGCGAAGATGCCCGCCTCGGTGATGACGCTGACCCAGTACATCAGGCCCGCACTGCCGCCGCGCTCGGCCGGACGAAGACGCCGTTCGGCCGGAACAGCATCAGCACCACCAGCAGCAGGAACGCGAAGACAAGCTCATAGGCCGAGCTGGTGTACGTGCCGGCGATCTGCAGCACCAGCCCGACGATGAGCGCGCCGCCGAACGTCGCGTACGGCCGCCCGAGCCCTCCGGCGACGGTGGCGGTGATGGTGAGCAGCAGGAAGCTGAAGCCAAGCTGCGGCCCGAAGGTGCCGATCGTGTCGGCGAGAACGAACCCGGCGAAGCCGGAGACGGCGCCCGCGAGCGCCCAGGTCTGCATGATGATCCGCCGCGCGGGGATCCCGCTCACCTGGGCGAGCGCCCGGTCCTGCGACACGGCCCGGATCGCCTTGCCGAAACGCGTGCGCTGCAGCAGCAGGTAGATGAGTCCCGCGACCGCCAGCGCCGAGACAATCACCTCGATGTCCGAGGTGGTCCACAGGAACGGCCCGACGTGGTGCAGGCCGCCCTGGGCGAACGTGTAGGAGACGTCCGCCGCGCCATAGATCATGACGAGCACGTTCTCCACGATGAGCGCCGCCCCGAGCGTCGCGATGAAGACCGTGATGGCGCTGCGTCCCCGGAACTGCTCGATCAGCCCGGCGTTGAGCGCCAGCCCGGCGAGCATGCCCGCCACGGCGGCGATCAGCGCAGCCGCCGCGACGTTCTGATGAAACAACGTCTGCCCGGTGTAGGCGGCGTAGGCGCCGATGGTGAGGAACTCGCCGTGCGCGAAGTTGGCGACCCGGCTGACCGCGTACTCGAGCGTGAACGCAACCGCTGACAGCGACAGGATCGCGGCGGTGGCGAGCCCGATGCCGACGCTGATCAGGAACGTGCTCATGTCATCCCTTCAGCGCGGCTGTTGGGGCACAAGGGACAAACAGTAAGTGGCTGAGCCAGTAGCCCGAACCATATGTTCGCTATCCTTTAGGTGTCAACGGGGCGCGGGCCGCCATCCGCGACCGGTGCCCGAGCTGTGCGGATACTGTCGATCCGCCCACCGGACACAGCCCGGCTAGAGGAGTGAGGCGGCGCGACGCGATGCCAGCGAGTCAGCGGGCCAGCAGGCCGAGCACCGAGGCGCTGCGTGCTCCTGACCGGCGCCGGCTCTATGAGCAGCTCGCCGTGCAGCTGCTCGACTATGTCGAGGTCACCGGGCTGGGGGTGGGTGACCGCCTCCCCTCCGAACGCGATCTCGCGGAAGCGCTGCAGGTGAGCAGGGCCTCTGTCCGCCAGGCCACGATCGCCCTGGAAGTACGCGGGACGCTGGAAGTCCGGCACGGCGATGGCATCTACCTCAGGTCGCTGCCGAACGACTCCGGCCGCCTCATGGAGCTGACGACCAAGCGGCACCGGCTGCCGGCGATCCTTGAGGCCAGGGAGGCGCTGGAGACGCAGCTGGCCGCGCTCGCCGCGGCGCGCAGGACCGAGGCGGACATCGCGGCGATGGACCGGGCACTGGACATCATGGCCGCCGACATCGACGCGGACGGCCTGGGCGAGGAGGGCGACCGGCTGTTTCACGGGGCCGTCACCCACGCGGCCTACAGTCCCCTGCTCGCCGACTTCATGGCGGGGCTCGCGGTGCCGATCAGTGAGACCCGGCGCAGCTCTCTCGGCGAGCCGGGACGCCCGCACCGGTCGCTGCAGGCCCACCGCCGGATCCTGGAGGCGATCCGGCGCGGCGACATGCCCGGTGCGCGCCGGGCCATGCGCCGCCACGTCAACATGGTGGCGGACATCGGCCTGCTCCGGTGGTCAGCCATCCAGCCGGGCGGCCAGGACTCAACTTGATTGTCCCCGGTCATCGTCCGCCTGCGGATGGCCTGGCGCCGCTGGGACTACCGGCGCGCCCGGCAGATGAACATGGCACCGAATCCGCAGATCCCGATCCCCATCCCCACCGTCGCCCAACGGCGACACCGATCCCCATCCCCACCGTCCCCGCCGACCATGGGACCCGCCCGCCAGTCCTGAATACGGTCCGCCCGTCGGCTTCGGGGACGATCAGTGACCCAGCCTCCGAGAGGCCGCGACGGATCACCGTCGGTCGGGGCACTCGCCGTCCAAGTCGACGGGCTGCGCCGCGACGTCGAATCGCTGGCCGCCAAGATGGGCACGTTCACCAAGATGCAGCGCGAACACGCGACCGCGCTGAACGACATCAGCGAGCTCCGTCACCAGGTCGAGCAGATCCTCGCGATTCTCACCGGGTACGACGACGCCTCCCCGGCGACCTGGTTCTGGCTCCGGATGAGGGAGGAGGAGCGCACCGAGAAGTTCAGCGAGTTGTCCGACTGGGCCGAAACCATGTTCCGCGTCCAATACCCCGACTACCTCGCCGACCAGATCAGACCGTGCTGGCCGAACCATCCCGAGGCCAAGCAAAACCCAGTGCAAGTGGTGGGCGCCGCCTCGCGCTGGTTAGGACCAGCTCCGGTAGAGCTGGAAGTCGCCCTCTCGCAAGGCCAGGGTCTTGTCCCAGTCGTCTCGCTGGGGTGTCACGC
>Ga0307373_10006680_pt1 | contig 18257 bp, 28 predicted proteins | sample OX2MG_FD_202534 | JGI IMG/M metagenome (GOLD analysis project Ga0307373, IMG submission 202534) | Soil microbial communities from Risofladan, Vaasa, Finland - OX-2 | ecosystem: Environmental > Terrestrial > Soil > Coastal area > Acid sulfate soil | place: Finland: Risofladan, Vaasa | collected...
GACTATGCGTATCTTCTCCTCTCCTGTCCAGGCTCTTCCAGGCATCGCTATCGCTCCGCCCCCTCCACACCTATCCCTCCAAAGTGTCTATTGGAGGGTGCTCTCATTCTAGAGGGGTCCAGCCCAGGACCATGGTATCCCTGGCCTCTCAACGAGATGGGCTTCAAGTGGCTGCACGTGACGTTCGGCTACAGGAACACTATCGAGAGGCTCTTCCGGACCTTGAAGGAGAGGACGAGGCGCTTCTACAACAACCTGCCCTCCACGAGAATGGACAACCTCCAGTCGTTCATGGACGTCTTCATGCTCTGGTACAACCACCTCAGGAGGCACCAGGGACTGGGAAGGATCCCAGTGGAGGTGATGTCATCTTAACGGTATCGCAAAACGTAAAGCAGGGCTCTCACACGTCCTGGGCCTATGGCAGCCCCGAGCAGCACCTCCTCGATGTCTTGGGTCGACTTCCTCCCGCTCGCCCTCATCGCCTTCTCGGCGGTGGTGATCTTGCTCGCCGGGAGGAAGAAGAAGCTAAAGTGCCCCGACTGCGGGACGGTCTTCAACGCCCCGGCCTTCGACAACAAGAGGTCCGGCCTGGGTTGGACCCTCCCGTACCTGGGGTCGGTGGAGTGCCCAAAATGCGGCCAGAAGCGCTCGAGGAGGGACTACCAGAAGGTCAAGTACAAGGAGCCGAAGTTCACCGGAACAATTCTTCGAGAGGGTTCTGCATCTCCCTCACCTCCCTGATCTTCGCGCCCCTCCCGGCGAGGTCGGCTATCAGGCCGGGGACCTCCTCCGGCCCCTTGAGGTCGAACAGGTAGTAGTCGCCCTCCCTCCTCCCCGACTCCATCGAGAGCTCTGGGACGAGCGTCCTCACCCCCACGGTGTACGTCTGGGTCTTGATTTCGTCTATCCTCCCGAAGAGCGCGAGCTTCCCGTTCTTCACCGCGATGACCCTCGATCCTATCTCCCTCGCCTCGAAGAGGTTGTGCGAGGAGTAGAGCACGACCTTGTCCTTGGCGAGCTGGAGCACGAGCTCCCTGATCTCCTTCGCTATCTTGGGGTCGAGGTTGCTGGTGGGCTCGTCCAAGAGGTAGACGCTCTTCTCCCTGAGGAAGATCCTCGCCACCGAGACCCTCTTCTTCTGCCCCTGGCTGAGCTGCCCGAAGCGCATGCTCGCGAGCTCCTTGAGGTCCAGGAGCTCGACGACCCTCCTGACGTCTTCCTCGTTCCCGCCTTCCACATCCGCGTAGAACTTGAGCCCGTCGTGGACGTTCATGCCCTCGGGGATGCCGTCCAGGTGGGTGATGTAGTCGATCTGCCTCCTCGCCTCCTTTTCCTGGCTCGGGATGCCGTTGATTTCGACCCTCCCCGTATAGGGCCTGAGGATCCCGGCCAGCGTCCTGAGCAAAGTGGTCTTCCCCGCCCCGTTCGGGCCGAGGACTATGTAGACGCCGGGCTCGGAGATTGCGAACGAGATTCCGTCGAGGACCTTCTTGCCGTAATAGCCAGAGGCCACGTTCTCGACGAATATCGCTGATGCCTGGATGGTCACGGCCGCTTCTCTTCTCCGCCTTCAAGCATTCGACAGGAACCTCTCCCTTTGCATCTTGCCGCCGGCGACTGAGGCTAGTGTAACGGCCGCCAGGATCATCACGGCGGAGGCGGCGCCGACCACGTAGATGATGTGTCCCGCGCCTGGGCCGACCGCCAAGAACAGGACGACGAGCACTGGCGCTACCCCCAGCAGAGGCGCCACTCCGACCGGGCTGTTGACTCCGGGGCGGCGCGCGGTGAGCTGAGACCATATCATCCCCGTCATGCTCATGAGCATCGCGGCGGCGTAGCTGAGCGGTATCGTGTAGAGGATGACCAGCTCCCCGAAGACGACAGTCAGCGCGCCCGCGCTCGTGAAGGCGAGGGCGGCAACGGTCACGACAAGCGAGACTGCCAGGACCAGAGTGACCAACCCCATCGCCGCAGCGATTATGGACCAGAAGATCGTGGAGACGTCCACCCCATATGCGAGCATGTACTCGTAAACTCCCTTGTCCTTGTCGCTCCCGAATATCATCAGCGCCCCACTCGCTCCTAGCACGACGAACACCGGCAGAAGCAGGGGATAGAGCTGGCCGATGAAGGCTCCGCCAGCGGACCCGCCGGGTCCGCTGGCCGCCTTCGCCGCGCTCCCCGCGAACGAGAGCTCTGCCCCGAGGAGCAGAGGGAGGACCATCCCTATCACGACGTAGACCTTTCCGAAGCTGAGCGCTCTCCTGAAGTTGGTGTAGAATAGCGAACCGAGGTTAGCGCTCCCCTCGGCCGGCACGGGGCTCGCCGGAAGCGCCCGCGCCTCCTTGGACTCCCTGCGTCCCATTGTCAGAGCGACCGCGACGCACGCCAGGGCAATGGCGAGGATAAGGCCCTCGAAGGCCCCTGCGCCGAGCGACCCCGCGAACGGGGCGAAGAAGTCGACGAGCCCCATGGGGAGCGCGACGATCAGGAGGGTCCGCTTCTTGAAGACCGCGGCCAGCACGCAGAGGTATCCCCAGGAGAAGTGGACCAAGAGCGACGAGACCCTCTCGAGGATCGCATAGCCAATCAGAGGCAGCGCGCTCGAGGGCGGGTCGAAGAGCGACGGCGCCGACTCGAGGAGGGCGGCGAACATCTGAACCGCGGCCGCGCCTGAGCGCGAGGAGAGCGTCGCGTAGTAGATGGCGTAGTCGACGAGCAGCGACCCCCCTATCAGCACCCCGTTCTCCCAGAGCGCGAGGCTGATGCCGTATCCCTCGGCGTCGTTCGCCTTCAGCATGCCGCTCGAGGCCGCGTACCGCGCGACAAGGTATGCTCCCCCGACCTCGAAGAAGACCGTCTGGAGCCCGAAGTAGGCGCCTAGCTCGTACGGATTCCCGCCCGAGGCCGGGAACAGGGGTCCATAGGTGAGGTACTGAAAGACTGCCTTCGCGAATATCGCCCCAAAATATGCCACAAGAGAGAAAAGGAGGACGAATACGGTGAGCCTCCTCCGTCGGTGCCAGTACGCGACGAGGCCGAAGCTGAAGGCGATAACCGCGATCGGCGTCAGGAAGAAGACCGGGTCTATGTTCTGCGTCTTGTCCCCCCCGGCGAAAGTTCGTCGGCGGCATCTCGGAGCGCGAGCATGAGGCCCAGCGCACCGACTTCTCTTCCGAGCTATATACGGACCATCAGAATTCCATGGCTGAGCGCGACTTCCATTCATTGACGCGAGAGTCTGTCGTTGACCCCGACAGCCCAGCGCAAAAGGCAGCGCGAGACATCGGCTGGCCGTCAGCCTGTCGACCCTGAAGGTCTTCTCGTCGGTCACCTTCGAGCCCGAAATCATTTTTCGTCGCCAGACTACTTGGCGAAGGCTCGACACCGTCGGCCCTCAAAATGTATGCTCTTGATTGGGAATCCTGAGGGGTTCGCGGCCGACCGTCACAGCTCTCAGGGGTGCTAACCCTTGGTTAGCTCGAATTCGCAGTACGGGTCGCCCACGGAGACGCACCTGGTCTCCTTGCACTCCATCGGGGCTTCCAGTGCGCTGGAAGCAGCGCCGGACAGGTGGCCTCTTATCCATTGGCTGTTGTGCTTCTCAGACTCCTTTCCCTGGCACTCTATGCTGTCGCTGACTCGGACGACGAAGCGAGGCACATCCGGGTTCATCACGACGAACTCGGCGACGCCCACGCCCGTCGCCGCGTAGAGCTTCGCGAGCTCGCCGATGAACCTGCGAACGTCGCCCTGAATTATGGATCGAAGACCTTTTGCATAGCTTGAACCCTGTGCGAAGCCCTGCTTGAAGGCTATCACCGTCGCCCCCGAGCCGAACATCTCGTCCATCGATGATAGCATGTTCTGGAACGAATCCTTCGTCATCAACATGATCCTGGCTCCCGTAGTAGACATCACGATCGGATAGAAGAGCTCGTCGACCACGAACTCCTGCCCTCCAGAGATCCTGAGTTCGCGAATGGCCGTCATCGCCTCTAGCCTGGGCCTCAGAGCTTCCTCGGTCAGCGCATAATTCCCCGAGTCCAAGAAGACATTCCAGGACCCGGTCCGTCCTTCCTTGGAGGAGAACGTCGCATTCATGATCAGAATGCCCAATGGGTTCAAGACTTCCCACAGTTTTCCTATAGGACCGTCGGCGAGGTCCGCCTTGAAGGCTATTTGGAACAGCCTGTGGTCGTGCTTGTAGAGCATAGTCACGATCTCCTTCGGACCTACCTTCGTGTCCTTCCCCTGCTTCAACCAACGACACTTGCGATAGAAATGGTCAAACCTGATCACCGTCTCCTGGAAAATCAGGGATGTCAAGGTTATTTATTCAAGACGAATCACTTGTGTTCGCCCGTCCTAGGCTCCCCGGGCCTCAGAGCCTTCTGGTATACAGCGCGAGAATCCTCTCGACCGTCGCCTTCTGGATGCGAGGTATGCCGGGGACCTTCATGAGAATCCCGGAGACCTTCCTCGGGTCGCTCCCGTCGTCAATGATGTCGAACGCAAGCGTCTCGTCCACTATCACCATCGAGCCCGCCCCGGTCGTGTTCACGAACCCTTCGATTATCTTCTCGTCGTGCGGCTGAATCCTCACCCTGAGGGTGGGAGAGGACTTTACCGTCCTGAACTCGATGACCGACTTGTCCTCGTTGGAGACGCCCACGACGTCTTGAGTCGGCCTTATCATCGATATCGGCCTGACGACCACCCCCCTCTTCGACGCGGCCTTGAGGGCGGTCTTCGCGGAGAGCAGGTACTTCGGAGGATACCCTCCGATCCCGAAGACGTCCTCCTTGGCCTCATAGATCAGCTCAGCCAGCCGCCTCTTCACCGCCTGCTCCCCCTTCACCATCCAAGCATAGGTGCTGTCCCCTTGTGGTTCGGGGGAGTCTCCTCGGCCTGTCTCCTGCCTCTCCTCGAGGGCCTCCAGGGCCTCCTTGGCCTCCCGCCCGTAGCTCTCCGTGAGGCTATCGATGACCATCTTCGCTCCGCTCGCCCTGTAGAGCATGGGCCTACCTGGTTGGACCTCGATTATCCCGCGGCTCGCGAGCCTCTCCAAGGACTCGTAGGCCTTGTTTCGGGGCATGCCGGAGAACCTGTGCACGTCTGCCGCGCCCGAGGGGCCTAGGGCCATCAGCGCGTCCAGGGCCTTCGCCTCGTTGCTGTTCAGGCCTAAGCGCATGAGGTGCTCTGTCGAACTCAACTTGGCTCGGATGTTACGCCTGGGGTAACAACATCGATATTACTTTTCTGCTCCCTACACCTTTGGTGAATTCGAAAATGTACTCTACGGTTGACGGTCGGAGGCGGCTCAGGTGGGCGCTGGTCCCTTTGTTGGTTGTCGCAGCCTTGGTGGCGACGGCTATAGGCGCGTCGCTCTACTTCAATGCCGGGCCTGTCGAAAACTATGGCTGGTGGCCGTGGGCTCCCTTCGGTTGGTTCTTCTTCATCCCGCTCTTCTTCGTGGCCTTCTTCGTCCTCCGCTTCTTCTTGTGGGGGTGGTGGGGCGGACGCGGGTGGTATTCTGGCGAGGACTCTGCGCTGCAGGTGTTGAGGGAAAGATTCGCCCGTGGCGAGATAACGAAGGAGCAGCTGGAGCAGATGCGCAAGGATTTGCAGGGCTAGCTAGCGGAAGGAATGCGGCGACTCGCGTGAAGAGCCGGAGCGCCGCAAGAAACGGTTATTGCCGATGCGTGGCGGGAGAGGCCGATTAGCCGCCTTTGGTCCACGAGCACAGGGAGAGGATATACATCAGGAAGGATATAATCCTCAAGCTCGCGGAGCACGGTCAGCTCAACCAGAGCCAGCTGATGAGCTACTGCGGCCTCAACAACGTCAAGCACAAACCGATACTCGACGAGATGGTCGAGAGAGGGCTGATCACCCGAGTGGATGAGCCGTGGGGCTCGAAGAAGATAATCATCTACAAGGCGTCGCCGTTGGGGCAGAAGCTGGCGAGGGAGATCCTCGAGCCCTACGAGTCGCTTTTCCCCAGGAGCGAAGAGCCTGAAAAGTCGCCTTGAGGTTAGGTAACTTCGTGCCTGTACCGTTTTAAGAGGAGAGGAGTGGGGAACGATCGTGGCCAATCCGTCGAAGAAAGCCGAGGATGGGGACATACTCGGGGACAACATCCTCCGCATCGCGGACGAGTTGGTCAGCCAGGTGGACAAGGCCAAGAAGTACGTGCTTACAATGATAGTCGCGGTCATCGTCGCCATACCCTTGTCCTGGCACGTGACGCCGCTCCTCCTAGGGACGCCCTACAATTTCAGGGTGGCCGGCATCGTCACGATATTGGTCGCCGTCGCGTTCATCGCGGTGGGCGTGAGGCAGTGGATGACCCTCTCAAAGTGGACGGAAAGGTACAAGGCCTATAAGGAGCTGCAGGCGAAAATCGACGCGAAGCTCGACTTTGAGGAAGACCCCGCCGACGCAGGGGCGTCGAAGCAGGGATAGCTGCAGGCCCCGCCGAGGGACCGTCGCGTAACTCAGTTACGTAACACATGTTACCGCGGCTTATATCTAGAATCGAAGCGAGTTCGCTCCATGTCTAATTCGGACCGCAGAGGAATCGGAAAAGCGGTCGTGGCGGCGATTGTGATAGTGGCGATCGCGGTGGGCGGCGTGGCAGTCTACATGGTGGCCGCAAACACGGCCTCGCCCAACGCGAGCGTTTGCGGCTCGTCGGCCGCGGGAGGACAGTCGCCCGTGCAAGTTTCAATCTATAGCGGGTCCGCGAATTCCGCAAACCCTCCGGGCTACACGCCTGACAGCATCACCCTGGTCGTCGGCGTCAACAACACCGTGATTTGGACAAACAACGACTCCGTGCACCACACTGTCACATCGACGAGCGCCCCAACGGGCGGGGACTTCAACTCCGGGAATATGCAACCCGGTGTGACCTGTACCCATACATTCACGGTACCTGGCACGTACCAGTACGACTGTGCCTACCACAGTTGGATGACGGGCACGATAATCGTGAAGGCGAGCGCGTGAAGATGGGAGTCGCGCCCCTTCTGGTCTCTGGTCAAAGTTGGTTCGCGGGCGCATCTTTCCACCCGTGGCTCCTCTTTGGTTTTCTCTTCTGGCTGCTCCCCCTCTTCGTCATCGGCGCATTGATCTTCCTCGCCGCGAGATGGCTCTTTAGGCAGACGGGGCACTCCGTCGGCCTCTTAGCGAGCGGCGCACTCTCGATTCTTGAGGAGAGATACGCACGGGGGGAGATCACGAAGGAGCAGTTCGCGCAGATGAAGAAGGACATACAGCGGTAGCGGATGACGTCCTAGGAGAATAGCCAAGAATTGGCGCGGTCAGTGTCAAGGACCAGGGAGATCTTTTCCAAGGTGGATGACATCTGGGACCTGGTCTCGGACCTGGGCAACGAGGGGATGTACTGGTCTGGGTATGGCGACGTCAAGGTAGTCAGCCGGCAAGAGCGAGTGATTGAACTTGAGGTGTCGTTTGCTGGCCTCGACAACGCGAAGGGTAGAGAGATTCACATGCTCGACCCGAAGAGATCAATAGCTACGAAACTGACGGGAGGTCCTATCGTGGGCGAGCGAAGTCTCGTCCTTGTCCCCATGGGCAGGAACAGCACGAGGGTCGATGTGAGGTGGAGGTTCGAACCGAGGGGCAGCCCGAAATTCACCTCCGACTTGGTAGGCGAAGAAATCGCCAAGCAGACCGAAGAGGCGCTCAACAGGATCGAGGAGTCTGCAGGACGAGCTGCTCCCTTCGCCCGCTGGCGCCCATCATGACTTGCACCTCCGTGGTCGGAGCATCAGGCAGCCCTCGTGCCCTCGCGTAACTGAGTTACGTAACAGATGTTACCGGAGCTTATAACGAAAGCGCCGCCGAAACAGGTCATGTCAACCACTTCGAGGAGGGTCAGGCTGATCGCGGCAGAGCTGGCCGCGGCCGTCACTCTCTTGTTCTCCTCACTATACACCGCCGCGTTCTACGACCCTGGCCTCGCACCATACACTGGAAGGGAGTCAGAGTTGGTTCCCATCTTCCTTTCCATAGTGGCCTTCGCCCTATACGTAAGGATCAGATCGCCCGCCGTCGCTGGGATGCTGATAGCCGGAGGAGTCATCATGCTGATTCCGCCGCTACAAGCCATCGCGCAGGCGGGAGCGATAGCGGTACCCGGGCCCATCTTCGGAGTCATATCGTTCGCCGACATCCTCGTCCTCGGTCTGGTAAAGGTCATTGGTCTGAGGAAGCGAGAATCCTTGGGAGCCCACGCCCCTGAGAAGGGGGCGACCGAGCCTGGAATTCCGCGGGCAGTGCGAGTGTTGGCCAGCCTGCTGCCCGACCTTTCCGCGTTTTCACCGATATCGGCCTCCGTAGTCGCCGTCTCCTTGCTCGGCTTCTCAAAGCTCCGCGATTCCCGAAACTCGACTCCAGCAGGGCTTTACCTGATATCAGCTTCCCGAACGGGCGCGGTCAGCGCTTAACAGGCGAAACCGCTCGTGCCCACAAACATCCGCCAGATACTCCGTGTCGTCACGGTGGTCCTGGCCGCCCTCTTCCTTGTTTCATGCGTCCTGAACTTCGGCGCCAAGATCCCCCTCGCATTCGCCCAGCTGAGCTTCGCGACGCCCTCGATGTCGATAGCCGAGTTCGAGATAGTCATCGGGTTGGTCCTCCTCGCCGCTGCCTCAATTTCGCGGCTCTACCCATATGCAGGCGCATACCTTCTCGCATCGGTAGGCATCGCGGAAGGACTGCTGTCTCCGGGCGTCCAGGGGTTCGCCGCAACCTCCACGAATCCATGATCCCCTTCGCGATCGGCGGCTGGATCCTGCTGGCTCTCGAAACGCGGAGCGCCTACAAGTCCAGAGCCAAGGCCGTCGGCCAGACGAATACGGAGCTCGTCGCGGCCTTGCAATTCTTCGATGGCGCCCTCGTGACGCTGGGCGGCCTCGGTTACGCGTCAAGCGCCACCTATCCTGTCGGGACCGCCCTCGGGGTGGTCCATCTTCTGGTTGGACTGACCGGCCTGTTCGCAGGGTACGCCTTCCTCAAGCGGAAGCCTTACTCGCGCCGGTTAGTCCTCGCGATAAGCTGCGTAACCATCGCGTACAGCGCCTTCTCTGAGAGCGTGGCCGAGGTCTATGCCCTCATGACTCCTGGCATCGGCGACGCGCTGATTGGGACGATAATCGCAATCGTGGTCAGCATCGCGATCATCTATCTGCTGGCCTCGAACAAGTCCCCCGGCCCGCCCGCGGCGCGGCAGCGTGACGACGTCGAGAGCCGACGATCGAATAAGGCGCAGTGACCATGTAAGGCTCGGCGCGCGAAGCGGATGTTACCTCAGGGGTAACACCATGGATATGGCCATGCCGTCCAAACGAGAGGACAGGGAATTGGAAAAAAATGGTAACGATAGAAAAAAGCTGCGAAATGCTGGCTAGCGTCGACCGCGTGTGGGAGCTGATCTCCGACACCGACAAGGATCAGGAGAACTGGGGCGCGATAAAGGACATCAAGGTCCTCAAGAGGGACGGCAACACGATCGAGCGGGAGGCAATGGTCGGTCCCGGCGCCTTCGCCCGAAAGAGCAGGCAGACCCTGGTTCTGGAGCCGAAGAGGTCGATCGGGATGACCATGGCCGGCGAGGGGATGGGAGGCGAGCGGAAGATCGTCCTCGTCCCGACGGGCGAGAACCGCACGAGGGTCGACGTCTCCTGGAGTTTGGAGGTCAAGGGCGTGCCGGGGTTCGTCCAGAACATCGTGAAGTCCCAGATCTCAAAGGCCACCGACACGGCCCTCAAGAAGATCAAGAAAGAGGCGGAACGCGGCCCACCCGCGACAAAAGAAGGCGCCTAGCACGACTCGCGGGATCGAGGGGGCGCTGCACTCAGGGAAGGCCGCGAGCGACTACAGGCGCGCGGGCGCGCTCATGGCTTTCGCGGGGATGGAGTTCGTTATCCTGGTGACCGTGTTGGAGTCGATTTATCCGAACTACAGCGTGCACGGGAACGCGATCAGCGACCTCTTGGCGACAGGGGCGAGCACTTCCCTGATCGGGGAACCACTTGCGTTCTTGTTCGCCATGTCATGGCTGGCGGCGGCGTACTACCTGTTCCGGGGAAGCGGGAAGAGAGGCCTGATGGCGTTGAACCTCCTCCCAGGGATCGGCTTCGCCCTCGCCGTGCTCTCGCCCGAGAACGTCAACGTGGCGATACACTCGGTCGGGGCGGTCCTCGCCTTCATACCGGGGGCGATCGCCGCGATCTTGTCCTACCGGATGATCAGGGGTCCGTTCCGATACTTTGCCGTCTTCCTGGGGGCGCTCAGCATGTTGAGCATCGTCGTGGAGTTCGGGGGCTACAACTCGAGCCTGATGCAACAGACTCTCGGACCCGGAGGATGGGAACGGATTATCGTCTACCCGCTTATGCTGTGGCTTGTCGGCTTCGGAAGCTACCTCCTCGGCTTTGGGAGACCGGACCGGGGATCGCCATGAAGGCCGCCGCCTTGTCCCTTGGGCTCGCTGGTGCGGGTCTCCTCAAGATGCTGGTCGTCCTCTCTGAAGGCATCGCGGCGTTCCTTTTCGCGTCTTTGCCCTCCGCGGCGCTGGCAGTGACCGCGTCCTCCTGCCTGTCGGTCCGGCTCTCTTGGACCAAGAAGCTCGTCGCCGCGCGCCAAGTCTCCGCCGAGATCCCGCGAAAGCCCCTCAAACCGCTTTGAAGACGCGGAGGCACGGAGGAAACGACCGTGCCGCCATCACGGTCTTACAATTCCTTGTCGGTGGGTTGGTGGTATTCGGCGGCAGCTCGTTCGCCTACTTCGCCGTCAACTCCTTCGGAACAGCCCTGGGGCTGATTCACCTCTCGGTAGGGTTGGTCGGGCTTTGTCGGGGGGTTTCTCATCCTGCGCGACGACATCTCTAGGTTGCGCGGTCTCCTTGTCGCGATAAACCTCGTGACGTTAGGATACAGCTCGTTTTCCGAATACATCGTCCAGACCGAGTCGTTGCTGCCGGGCTTTGCCTCGATAGGGTCGCTGGTCGGGACGATCGTGGCCATAGCCATGAGCTGTGCTGTGCTCGCCTTGTTGTTCAGCAGGTCACGCCGGCCGATTCGAGACTGACGCCGGCCCCCACCTGGCCGTCCGTCCATTATCAGAAGAATTCGCGGTCGAGCGCTTCGAGGATCGACCTCACCAACATCTCCCTCATGTCGAGGGACTGCGAGATTCTCTCGACCCCCCTATCGTGCTCTTCCAGGATGTGGAAGATGACTCTTCTTGTGTCAAGGTCTTCGAGATTCGCCACTATCTTAGCCGCCTCGTTCATCAGCTCGTTCTTGACAGAGAGCAGGCCGACCCTTTCCTCTTCGACGAGCGCAATCCTTGTGTCGACATCGCCCAGGACCTTGGAGATCAAAGAGAGCTTCTCCCTTTCGTCAGCCGCGGCCAAGGCTTCCCGCACGCGGTCGCCGAACGCTCCCTCCGCCTCCCTGTCGGTCTTCGGCTTCGTGGAGGGCATGTTGAACGAGATGGCCCTCTCATTGAAGAGATGCGGCGCCAAGTCCATGGTTATCGAGATGCTCTTGGCAAGAGAATACCTCCTCCTTTCGGGTCCGTTGGGGCTGGTTTCGACCGCCGAAGTCACCATGCCCGCCTTCTCCATCACCGACATGTGCTTCGCAACCAGGGGCTGCCCCAGGCCCAATTCCTTCGAGAGCTGGAGAGCGTAGCAGGACTCCTGACTGAGCCGCTTGATGATCCTCCGCCTGACCGGGTTCTCGATGACCTGGAGCACCGAGTCCAGCTCCCTCTCTTCCATCTCAAAGCATCTTCCGAAAAAAAAATTCCGCGGGGAGACCTACTTGAGGTCTACCCTGCGCGCGTTGTCCTTGAGCTTCGAAGACCTCTTGGGAAGCTTGAGCTCGAGGATGCCGTTCTTCATCGTCCCGTCTATCTTGTCGGCGAGGACCTGGTCTGGGAGGCTGAAATACTGGTAGTAAGAGCGGGAGCTCTTCTGATAGGTGCCCTTCTCGCCCTTTTCCACGCTCTCTGACTTGTCCGCTCTCAGCTCGATGCCGTTGGAGTCTACCCTGACCTGGACTTCGTCCTTCGTGAAGCCCGGTAGCTCCGCGGTCACGCTGAAGTGGTCGCCCCGATCCTGGACGTCGAAGATGGGTTGCTTGGAAGTTGCTAGCTCCGAGAGGAGCGAGTTCGTTGTGCTCGGGAAGAGGGGTTGGAAGAATTCGTCGAATGGCTTGAAGAGCTGGTCGAACATGCTTTCCAATCCTGTGTCCGCTGCAATGGCCAGGTTGGTGCCGCTGCGTTCTGCCTTCGCCGGCTGGGACTTTGTCGTCTTCTTGTCTGTCGTTTCATTTCACCTGTGTATACTACCATCAGTAGTATACCATTATAAAGGTTGCTCTCGGGGCGCTTCAGCCGGTGAGCTTTCCGTTTGCCTTTTTGGCGAGGTACTCGCCCGTTATCGAGCCTGTATCTGTCTTGGAGAGCCTGTTGAAAAGCCTCTCGAAGAAGAAGTAGTAGTCCTCGGTGGCGTATCTCTGCCTCATGCCGAGGATGAACGGCTTCGTCATCTCCCACGCGGTCTTGGTGGCGAACATGTCGTCCACAATCTCCGCCTTGACGAACCCCTTCTCAACGAGGAACCCGAGAGACTCGAAGAGGGATGCTACCTGGAGGAACGCGAGCTGCTTCTCCTCCGGGAGCCTCTCATAATCCTCGAGCGAGGCGATCTTGGAGCGGATGACCGTGAAGTAGGACCTTTGGACCTCCATGCTGTCGGCGAACTCGTAGATCCTCATGACAAGGTCCATGGTCGCGAGGTCGCTGTTCTGGAGGAACTGCTTCATCGTCAGTCTCGCCTGCTCGGCGTTCGCGTCTGCCGCCCGGACCTGGGCCGCAAGCATCTCTTTGTCCTGACTGATTTGATAGACGACGAAGACCGAGCCGAGGATGATCGCGATGGAGCTGAGTATCGAGGTGTCAGTCGAGATGGCTCCGAGGTTGACCTGGAGCGGTGAGAGGAGCATCACTCGTCACGGGCTCGCGCTGCAGATTCCATATAAGCTCTCTTCGCGGAATCCGCGGAGGACCCTCAATGGCTCCTTCGAGTGGCGATTTTTGAAACATTCCGGCGGTTCCTTACGAACTCGATGAAGGCACCGTAGCTCCTCTGCTTGATCCGAGTCGAGACTATGGCCGTGGTCAGGTTGGCTGTGAGCGGCTCCAGGCTTCTGAGGACGTCTTCCCGGAGCCCCTGCAAGTCCTCCTCCAGGACTACGAAGAAGTACTCGTCTGACCCGACGGTGGAGTAGGCCTCGACCACCCGCGGCTCTTGCCTGATGAAGTCATACAGCCTTTCTTTGGCTTCGCCCACCTCCGTCTGGGTACCGACGAAGGCGTGCGCCCTTATCCCGAGCAGGGACCAGTCTATCTCCGCTGCTATCCTCAGGACGCCTTTCTTCTTCATTGCCTCTGCATGCTTCGCGACCGTCCTTTTGTCCACGCCTATCTTTTTTGCAAGCTCGGTGTATCCAACGCTACCGTCCTCGGACAGCAGCGTCAGGATCTGTAGGTCGAGGTCGTCAGGCTCAAACTGAGGCCTTTTCGTCCATGGAATGTCATTGGTCATCATGTTCTTTGGGGTCAGTGTCCTAAAATGGCAAGAATAATTAAATCTTTGCAAACAGAGGCTCCGCCAGGTTGTTGGATGGTCGTTATGGCTGCTAAGAGTAGAATGATGATCGAGCGGGAGAGCAGGAGGAACGAGTCTGAAATCCGAGTGGAGATCCTTCGGTCCTTGCTGACAAACGGACCTTTGGTCCCGACGCGCATCATGCTGAAAGTGAATACGAATTGGTACTACGTCATGAGGTCCCTCGATCGGCTCTTGAAGACCGGCGCGCTTACAAGGGCACATGAAAACGCGTACGCAATCACTTCGTTGGGTGTTGCTGCGCTTTGCCGGTACGATGAGGTCATGCAAGTGATTGGATAGCTCTCAGTATCAGGGGTGCCCGACGGTTGGCGTCCCTTTGACTCATCAGAGCGCGACTAGGAGGAGGAAACGCTGCGTCGACAAGGTACGCCAAGCGCCTTTGGGGCATCCGTAGCCAGTCATCATAAAGTGGTGTAAATCAAGGCGATATTCAGCGCAATTATCACGCCTCCGACGGCTAAAGCCACGATAGTCGTTATGTGCCTGTTCACGTATGGGCCCATCGTCTTCTTCTTGGCAGTGTACCAGATCAATGGGATCATGGGGAGAGGGATTAGGATGCTCAAGAAGACCTGACTGTAGAAGAGCAGCGCCAACGGGCTAATCCCCAAGAGGATACAGGCGGTTGTAGGAAATACGTTGATGACCCGGGTGATGACTCGCCTCAGATATGGGTTCACCTTGATTCCCAGAAGCCCGGTCATGACCTCCTGCCCCGCCAACGTCCCAACGACTGATGAGGCTATTCCGGAAGCGAGAAGGGTCAGCGCGAAGATCGTCGCTGCGAGAGGACCAAACAGGGGCTTTAGCACCTTGAATGCGTCGCTTATCTGCTGGACGTTGCTGTACTTGGGGAAGAAGGCGGCGGCAGCCATGACGAGGATCGCCACGTTCACGCATCCTGCGACGGTCAAGATGGCAATGTTCTCCCGCAGGTGAAGCGCGAGCATCTTCCTCTTCGGGGCGTGATCGCTCTCCTTGATTCCCCATCGGGTCAGCTTGGCAGACGTCAACGAGGAGTGAAGCCAAAGGGCGTGGGGCATGACAGTGGCGCCGACTATTCCAACCACGACGAGGACGGTTCCGCTAGATATCGATGGAGAGATCGAGTGGATGGCGATCTCATGGACATTCGGCCCGACGATGAGGAGCTCATAGAGGAAGCCTATGGCTATCACCGAAACGAAGACCATGAAGAAATACTCGACGACTCGGAGGCGATTGCTCGTTAGGGCAAGCAGGATGATGACGTCCAAAGCTCCCAGGATGCTCGCGTAGATGAGGGGGATTCCGAAGAGGATGTTCAGAGCGATGACGGTTCCCAGATACTCTGCCAAGTCCGTCGCGGCAATAGCGATCTCAGCTCCGAGCCAATACGAGATTATGCGGCTTCTGGACTTCAGAGAGCCTCGGATGAGCTGAGGAAGGCTGTACCCGGTCGCTATCCCGAGCTTCCCAGACAGGTATTGGAGCACCATCGCGAAGACGCTGGCCATCCAGACCGCCCAGATTAGGTCGTAGTTGTATTGGGCTCCCCCCGCAATGTCCGTCCCGAAGTTGCCTGGATCTACGTACGCCAGGCTCACTATCAGGGTCGGGCCCAGGTATGTGAAGAAGTCACGGAAGGATATGTGCGGGTTGTTTTTCTGGTGCTCCGCCACCTCTGGTTTCTGGGTCGGTTCCGGCGGCTTGAGGCTTCTGGCCGGGGGCGAGCTCATGGGTGTCCGTCGTCAGGTGGACGGCACTCTATATAAACTTAGACGAGTCTAATATTGTTTGATATCTCGAAATTCTATCAGCGCGCCAAAATTGTTTCTATCGGTCTAAGATGTGGGCGCTTGACCACGCGGCCGCGGGTTGAAGGCTTCCTAAGCTTTTTATCGCATTGCAATCGGGACCGTCCGTCTATGTCTGTGGCGAAGGCCGCACCCTTGAAGAACGAGACCCCCAGGCTAGAAGACTACCTCGAGGCGATCTACTCTCTCTTCGAGGAGAAGGGTTATGCGAGCACCGTGGACATCTCCGACCGTCTGCAGGTGAGACCGCCGACCGTGACGAGCATGGTGCAGAAGCTCGCGAAGAAAGGGTACCTCATCCACGAGCCATACAGGGGAATGAGGCTGACCGAGAGCGGCGAGAAGCTCGCGAAGTCGGTCGTCTCGAGGCATCAAGTGATCTCGGAGTTCCTCTCCATGATCGGAGTTGGGAGAAGGGTGGCTTACCAGGACACCGAGGGGATCGAGCACCACATCCAGCCAGTAACCTTCCGCAAGATAGAGAGGCTGGTGGAATTCCTTCGCAAGAACCCAGACTACCTGAGCGCGGTACGAGAGTACGTGGACGGATGAGGCTGGCTTTCGAGATCACGCGCTTCCCGACCAAGGTTTATCTCGGCCGGCTGAGCCTACGCGAGATGGATTGAAGCTCCTCAAGCTCGAGTACGCGCCGACCGTGGTCCTGATGCTTGCGGTAGCCCAGATGGCCTCATTCGCCAGCGTTGGCCTCTTCGAGGCGAGCTACGCGGTCGCGGGGCTCTTCAGCTTCTTCTCGCTCATGAGCGGCGTGGCGGCCTACCTCTATCTTAGAAATAGGGACACTACCGCCGCTCGGATTGCGATTGCGACTGGGGTCTTCTTCTTCATAATGCTCTTCGGCATCGGAGAGTATCTTTTCTCCGTTTACGTCCCCGGCTGAACGCCCTCTATCCGGGGTGGGTTTAGCTCACTTCGCCGCTCTTACGAGCGTCGGGAGGGGCTTGTGGCTCGCCTGGGCCAGCTTGGTGATGCCCCCAGTGAGGCTCTGGCTCTTGATCCCCTTCGACTCCAGGGCCTGAGCAGCCCTGAGAGACGTGTTCCCAGACATGCACACGAGCAAGACCCTCTTCGCTCCTCCGCCGGGCGCCTTTCCCTCGTCGAGGACCGCCGCCAGCCCGGGAGGTAGTTCTTGGCTGGTGATCAGCTTCACGACATCTCCCGGCTCCGCCACCTTCACGGAGCCTTCGGGGCGCCCCAGAGAACTGGCGATGAGCTTCGCCCCCTCCTCGCTTGGCACGTACCCCATGTGGGTCCATACTACCTCGTCGAACCTCCCTGGCCTTGACTTTGCGCTTTCGAGGGTCACCTCCAGCCCCTCCTCCTGCTCCTCCTCGTTCCGCACAGACTCGATGGTGCGCTTGTACTTCTTCGCGCCGTCTGCCAGGATCACCACGAACCTCCCCCCCATCCCGAAGTTGACCATCTGCAAGACCGCGTAAAGGGCGAGCGCGCTGCTCTCGCCTATGTCGAGACCCTTCTTTACGAGGAAGGCGAAGAGCCTCTTCGCCTGCTCAAAGTCGACCTCGTGCTCGCCGGCGTATCTCCCCGGCTCGTAGAACATTAGTCCGGCGGCGTTGCCTTTCGTCCGTATCCCCGCGACGTCGCGCCCCTCGGGAGGGAAGACAACGTGGACCAGCTTCTTGCCGCCGTACTTGCCCTGGACGTACCTGCTCAGCCCGCCCGACGTGCCGCCCGTCCCGAAGGCGCAGACCACGCGGCAGTCCTCGAGGGAGTACCCGAGCTCGTGCAGCTGTTCGTCGATCTCCGGGCCGGTGATGCTGGCGTGAGCGTTCACATTTTGCTCGTTGTCGTATTGCTCGGAGCAGAACCCACCGTAGACCTCGGCGAAGAGCTTCGCCAGATTGATAACGTCCTGTCTCGCGAGGAGCTCTTCCACTCTGGACCGGGAGGCGTCGAAGACCGCAACGTCGAGCCCTATCTCTGAGAACCTGTCTCGCATGTTGGTGGCAACGACCTTCGCGAGAAGCATGTTGGGGTCCATCTGCATGCCTGGCGCGGGGCAGACGTCGACGTCAAGGTCCACGGTCTTGACGTTGCTCCTATCGAGCTCCTCGAGCACCCCGTCCTGGAGCTTTCTCGAGACCAGGACGACGACCTTGATCCCCAGATTCCCGAGGAGCCCGAGGGCGATGCCGAAGTTGCCAGAGGTGGCTTCGAAGACGACCATGCCTCTCCTGAGCTTGCCGGACCTTATCGCCTCGTGGACTATCTGCGCTGCCGCCCTGCTCTTGACCGAGCCGCCCAAGAGTTGGGCCTCCAGCTTCCCGAAGACCTGAAAGTCCCTTCCTGAGAACTCCAAGCCATATTCTTCGCTCGCGCAATCCTTCATCGCCTGGGTGAGGTCGACGAGCGGCGTCCGGTTGGCAATCGTGCCACCCTCGACGTGGGGGACCTTGCTCAGAATCTCCCTCTCGAACGCGCGGAGGAGGTCCAAGTCGACGGCTCCTCTGCTCGCCTTGCTGGGTTCCTGCATATTTCGCTTGTTCGGATTCTGACCTGAATATAAAATGAATGATTTGGGTTCGGGTTCTACTGCGTCTGCTGCGCATGACGCAGTTTCGAGGCATCCACTCTGAGGATTAGCGGCTCCCCGTCGTGTTCCGCGTTCCCCTTCACTGCTTCGCTTGCCTCGCCTTCCGTCGATGAACGGGCGAACCTCACCCGCCCCCTGCGAGAGATGT
>Ga0307373_10006681_pt1 | contig 18257 bp, 15 predicted proteins | sample OX2MG_FD_202534 | JGI IMG/M metagenome (GOLD analysis project Ga0307373, IMG submission 202534) | Soil microbial communities from Risofladan, Vaasa, Finland - OX-2 | ecosystem: Environmental > Terrestrial > Soil > Coastal area > Acid sulfate soil | place: Finland: Risofladan, Vaasa | collected...
GAACGATGGCCCACCGAAGTCGAGCCTGTTACCGAGCGTCTGCCCCTCACCCACGACGATGTCGATGCCCTCAGCACCCGGCGCCTGCAGCAAACCGAGCGGGATCGGGTCCGCAGCGCAGATCGCCAGCGCGCCGACCTCGTGCGCCGCCGCCGCGATCGGCGCCAGCCGCTCGACCGCTCCGAGGAAGTTCGGTTGCGCGACGATCACCGCGCTGACCTCGTCCGAGAGCGCAGGCAGCTCGGTCACCCCGTCCACCAACCCGACGACCTCCACCTCCATCTCCCAGCCCCGCGCGAGCGTCTCCAGCGTCTCGATCGCGTGCGGATGCACACCCGCCGAGACGACGAACCGACGCCGTCCGTTCTCGAGCTTCGCGACGTAGCCGGCCGCCGCAACCGCGCTCGGCCCCTCGTACACAGACGCGTTGGAGATCGGAAGCCCGGTCAGCTCGCTGATCGCAGTCTGGTACTCGAACATCGCCTGCAGCCCGCCTTGGGAAACCTCGGGCTGATACGGCGTGTAAGGCGTCAGGAACTCCGAGCGCATGATGATCGAGTCGATCAGCGCCGGCACATAGTGGTCGTACATCCCGGCCCCGAGGAACGTGACCTCATCCTCGGCACTGACGTTCCGGCGCGCGAGCGCGCGCAGCTCGCCGTAGACCTCCTGCTCGGACAGCCCATCCTCGAGCGCCAGCGGGCGCTCCAAACGCAACCCGGCGGGCACGTCCTCGAACAACTCCTGCACCGAAGTGACACCGATCGTCGCGAGCATCTCGCGCAGATCGTCATCTGTGACCGAGGTGTAGCGGCTCAAGAGAGCGTCGCCTCGTAAGCCGCGGCGTCCATCAGGCTATCGGCCTCGCTCGGGTCCGACAGTTTCACGCGCACGAGCCAGCCCTCGCCGTAGGGGTCCTCGTTAATCGTCTGGGGGTTGGCGGACAGCTCGGAGTTGACCGCAATCACCTCACCCGAGAGCGGCGCGACCACATCCGAAACCGCCTTCACCGACTCGACTTCGGTGTAGTGCTCGTCCTTGGTGAGTGTGGCACCAACCGCCGGCGGCGTGAAGAACACCACCTCGCCCAGCGTGTCCTGCGCATACCAGGTGATCCCGAACGTTGCCTCGTCACCTTCGATCCGCGCCCAGTCGTGCTCCTGGTGGTACTTCAGATCGTCGGGGTAGCTCGCGTCGGCCATCTACTGGTCCTTTCGATACAGGGGCTTGGTTTCAACGACCGCCTCCCGCAGGGTGCCGCGGACATCGATCTGCAGTCGCGTGCCGGGCTGGGCGCGGTCGGCTGCAACGTACGCCATCCCGATTCCGCGTTCCAAGCACGGAGAGTAGGTGCCGCTCGTGACCTCGCCGCCGGCGATCACTGGATTGCCCTGACGCGGGATCCCGGGGCCGTCGATGACGAACGGGACCAGCTTCAGTTCGGGGAGGGCGGGATCAGATCGAACTTTCGAGATCGCGTCCGCGCCGATGAAGCCTGTCTCCTCGGCGCAGGCCCAGCCCAGTCCGGCGGCGATCGGGTCGTGGTTCTCGTCGAGGTCGTTTCCGTAGAGCGGGAAGCAGGCCTCGAGCCTGAGCGTGTCGCGGGCGCCGAGGCCGACCGGCCGTGCGCCCGCCTCGAGCAGCGCCGCCCACACCGCGCTCGCACGGTCGGGGGCGAGCAACAGCTCGACCCCGTCCTCGCCGGTGTAGCCGGTGCCGCATACGAGCATCGGAACGCCGGCGACGCTGCGCTCGCAGCAGTGCTGCCGCGGCGGCAGTGCCCCGTCGGCCAGTTCCTGCACAAGCGCACGCGCACGCGGACCCTGGACGGCGATCATCGCGAAGTCGGCCTGGCGATCGCGTACGTCGGCATCGAACTCCCCACCGTGGGACTGCATCCAGGCGAGGTCGCGGGCGTGATTGGAGGCGTTGGTGACCGTCAGGAAGCAGCTCTCCCCGAGCCGGTAGGTGATGAGGTCGTCGAGCACGCGGCCCTGCTCATTGCAGAGCAGCCCGTACTGGGCGCCGCCCGTGGAGAGCCGCCGGACGTCACCTGAGACTAGGCGCTGCAGGCGCTCGAGCGCCTGCGGGCCGCTGCACTGAACCTGGCCCATGTGCGACACGTCGAAGATGCCCACGTCGTTGCGCACCGCGAGGTGCTCCTCCCGGATGCCGACGTACTGGATCGGCATCTCCCAGCCCGCGAACGGGAGCAGCTTCGCGCCCGCCGCGACATGCGCCGCGTACAGTGGCGTGCGCCTCAGCGTCTCGGTGTCCGTCTCAGTCATCCACCGCCAGCGTATAAGGGCGGGTGGCGGGCCGTGTAGAAGGCTTGCTCAGCGATCCTTCAAAAACGACGGGATATCGATCTCGTCGTCGCGAATCTCGAGCGTCGAGCGCTGACGAGCGTCGAAGGTCACGTCGCGGTTGGCACCGCGACGGCCCGACGCGGGCGTCGTACCGCGGCCGCCGGCGGCGCGCATCCGGCGTCCATGATCGAAGCCGGTGGCGATCACTGTCACGCGCACCTCGTCGGCCATCGCGTCGTCGATCACGGCGCCGAAGATGATGTTGGCGTTCGCGTCAGCGGCACCCTGAATGATCTCAGCCGCCTCGTTCACCTCGAACAGGCCGAGGTCGTGGCCGCCGGTGATGTTGAGAAGGATGCCGCTGGCACCCTCCACCGACTCCTCCAGCAGCGGCGAGGAGATCGCCTCCTTGGCGGCCTCTGCGGCACGGTTCTCACCGCTCGAGCTGCCGATGCCCATCAGCGCCGAGCCGGCGTCGCGCATGATCGTGCGCACGTCCGCGAAGTCAAGGTTGATCAGGCCCGGAATCGTGATCAGGTCGGTGATGCCCTGCACGCCCTGGCGTAGAACGTTGTCGGCCTCCTTCAGCGCGTCGGTCAGCGACGCGCGCCGCTCGACCACAGACAGCAGCTTCTCGTTCGGGATCACGATCAGGGTGTCGACGAACTCGCGCAGCTTGTCGATGCCGTCCTGCGCCTGACGCGCACGCTGGGTGCCCTCGAAGCCGAACGGGCGCGTGACGACGCCCACGGTCAGCGCGCCGATCTCGTTCTTGGCGATGTCAGCAATCACGGGCGCGGCGCCGGTACCGGTGCCGCCGCCCTCGCCGGCCGTGACGAAGACCATGTCGGCGCCCTTCAGCGCCTCCTTGATGTCGTCGCGCGACTCGGCCGCAGCGCCCTGGCCGACCTCGGGGTTGGCGCCCGCGCCGAGGCCCTTCGTCAGCTCGGTGCCGATGTTCAGCTTGATGTCGGCGTCGCACATCTGCAGCGCCTGTGAGTCGGTGTTGGTCGCGATGAACTCAACGCCACGCAGACCCGCGTCGACCATGCGGTTCACCGCATTGGTGCCGCCGCCGCCGACGCCCACAACCTTTATGACTGCCAGATAGCTGCCGCTTTCCATGTGATCCGTCCGACCCTCGATTCACCGTTGAGCGTTTCCCGCCCCGCGCTTCCTGGCGGGAGTTTCGCACGTTACGGCCTTATCTTCGGCCAAGTCAACGCGAACTCGTCGTTCGCAACGATCCTTGCAGAACCGCAGACTCTCGATCACTGCCCGAGAGTCACGGTTTTCTGGCCATTACCCTCTAGTAGAGGTCTAGTGTGTGTGGGAGGTCGTTCCGGCGGTCGTCGTCGTCGTGGCGGCGAGTCCCAGAGCCGCCGCCTCACGGGCCGACACTCCAGCGCCCGCGGCCGGCCGCTGTGGGTCTGAGACGTCGATGTAGGTAGCGCCCGCGGAGTCATGGTTCTGCAGCACGGCGACTGCCGCCTGCCACTTCTGGTGCAGCAGCGAGCTCAGCCCGAAGTACAGCTGGGGCCCGCTTCGCAGCTGCACGATCACGCCGTGAGCGCTGGTGGACGTTGCGTTCTCGATGTGCGCCAGCAGCGCGTACGGCGCAGCTGCCAGGACCGCGATCGCGGCGCGGGCGCCGGCCTCGGTGATCGTCATGCCGGCCGGAGGCGATGAGATCGGCACGAGCGGCAGCGCTCCGTGGCTGATCGTCGTACCGGGCAGCAGCCGGCCGTCGGCGTCGACGACCTGCTGGTTGCCGCCGATGTCCACGAGCGCGATCGGGACCCGCTCGGTGACGTCGATCGAGATGTCGTGCCCGCCGTGCCGCGTGACCGTCAGCGACTGCACGTAGGCGTACCGCTGGACCGCGGACTCGAGCTCGGCGATGTTCATATCGAGCGTCGTCATCCCCATCGCGGAGCTGGTCAGCGCGTCGCGTATCTGAGAGACGTCCGGACCGCTGAGGCCGGCGACCGTGACGTGCTCAACCTTGACGAAGGATGAGCTCCGGTACCAGAGCCAGCCGACCCACAAGATCAGCGCAAGCACCAGAACGAGCACGAGTGTGTGCAACGAACGCAGGCGCCGTGGCAGCAGGCGCGGCATCGCGTCGCGCCGCTCACGGACCCAGCTGCCGGTGATCATGCGCGCCCCCAGTCAGTTGGGAACTCGACGGGGCCGAGCGCCTGGACCTCAGGCTCGAGCTCGATCCCGAACTCCTGTTTTACGCGCTCACGCCCGGCGGCCATCAGCGCGACGACGTCCGCGGTGGTGGCGCCGCCGAAGTTCTCGACGAAGTTCGCATGCTTGGCGCTGAATCCGGCGCCCCCGACGCGCAGGCCACGACAGCCGGCGGCATCGAGCAGCTGGCCCGCCGTCCTGCCGGCCGCGAGCGGATCCTCAGGGTTCTTGAAGGTCGAGCCGAAGGTCTTGATGCCCGCGGGCTGCGCCTCCTTACGCCGACCGCGCAGGTCGGCGAGCGTGGCCTTGACCTGCGCCTCATCAGCCGGTTGGAGCTTGAACTCGGCGCGCGCTACGACCTCACCCCGCGTCAGGTTGGAGCGCCGGTAGCTGAAGCCGAGCTGGTCCGGCGTGCGCCGGGCGGTCCCAACTGCTGAGACCACGTCGACCCACGCGAGCACGTCGGCCAGCGCGCCGCCATAGGCGTTGGCGTTCATACGCACGGCACCGCCAACGGTGCCGGGGATACTGACGCCGAACTCGATGCCCGACAGCCCGGCGCGGGCAGCGACGGCCGACACGGCCGGCAGGCGCGCGCCGCCGCCGCAGAGGAGGCGGTCGCCGGCGACGCCGTCAAGCTCGATCGTGGTGAGTTCGCTGTCCAGTTTCACTACCAGGCCTCGGACACCCGCGTCCGCTACGAGAAGGTTCGACCCCGAGCCCACGACACCTACCTCGAGCTTCGATTCCGCAGCCCACGCAAGCAGCCGCTCGAGCTCGCCGATGCTGCCGGGGCGGGCGAAGAACTCACCCGCGCCGCCGGTGCGAATCGTCGTCAGCCGCGCCAGCGGAAAGTCGCGCTCGACACCAGGAGGGAGCTCGGGCATCGCGGTTGAGAGTAGAAGCGCGTCAGGACGTGGTAGCGCCGCGTGCCGGTTCAGAAGCTACGGAGCGCGGTGGCGCGGGAACCTCTCTGCGTTGCGGGGGTCTCCCAGGCCACCTTCGCATATGTGCCGGAAGTGTGTCGTGGTGTCACGACTCTGTGCCATTGGTGGGCTATTGGCAACGATGTTGCAAAGTCGTCACATGGCGTGACGCTTTCGACACATGTGTGGAGGGCCGTGGGAGTGGGGTCGCGCGCCGCGCGGCGGGGCGTCGCGGATTTGGCACGCGTGTCGAGCCTGGCGGGCGTGGCCTGCGGCCAGGCCTGGCGGGCGCGGGTCCGACTCAGTCCGTGGCAACGAGCGCACGGCCCAGCGAGTCGATATCGCCGGCGCCCATCAGCAGGCAGAGGTCGCCGGGACGCAGCGTCGCCCCCAACCAGTGCCGCGCATCGTCCAGCGTGCGCATCCAGGCGACCTCGCGACCGCCGGCGGCGTCGGCTGTCGCCGCGGCCACCAGGTGCCCGTCGACGCCCGGAAAGTCATCGGCGCGCTCGCGCGCCGGATAGACGTCGACCACGCCGCAGGTGTCGGCGGCGGCCAGTGCGACCCCGAACTCTGGCGCGAGCGCGCGTGTGCGCGAGTAGAGGTGCGGCTGGAAGACCGCGACCAAGCGCCGCGGGGCGAGCGTGCGCGCCGCCGCGATCGCCGCCGCGACCTTCATCGGGTGGTGGGCGTAGTCGTCGTAGATCAGGGCGCCGCCGTCGGTGACACCGAGCCGCTCCATGCGGCGTCGTGCCCCCTGGAAGTCCGCGATCGCCGCAACGGCGGCCGCGGGCTCGGCGCCGGCTGCGGCGCATGCGCTGAGCGCCCCGGCGGCGTTGACGGCGTTGTGCAGTCCCGGCACGGCAAGTTGCACATCGAGCCCGCACCAGGCGAATCGCGCTCCGGCCGGAGTCAGCTGCGGCCGCTGCGCGTCGTAGGGCACAACCTCGCCCGCGCCGGCGACGATCGCGAGCAGCTCGGGACGATCCCAGACCACAGCGATCCGAGCGCGAGAAGTGAATTCGGCGAAGGTGCGCTCGAGGTCGAGCCGCGACGAGTAGGTCGCGTGGTGGTCGAGCTCGCAGTTGGTGAGCACCGCGATCTCAGGTGTGTAGTTCAGCAGCGAACGATCGGACTCGTCGGCCTCGATCACGATCCACTCCCCCGCTCCCCAGCCCGCGTTCAGCCCGGTAGAGCGGAGCTCTCCGCCGACGGCGTAGGCCGGGTCCATGCCGCAGCCGCGCAGGATGTGGACGATCATCGCGCTCGTGGTCGTCTTGCCGGCGGCGCCTGACACCGCCAGGCAGCGCTTGAGCTTCGCGATCCGGGCGAGTAGCTCGGAGCGGTGGAGCGAGCGGTCGGCCGCCAGGCCGGCCGCTCGCTCCGGGTTCTCGGGCCCGATCGCGCTCGAGTACACGACCTCGGCGCCGGCCGGAACGTTGGCTGCGGCGTGCCCGATGATCGGTTCAACTCCGACCGCGCGCAGCGGCTCCATATACGGCGACGAGGCCTGGTCAGAGCCGGTGACGCTCGCGCCCAGCGCTCTGGCGATCAGCGCGAGCCCGCTCATCCCGGCGCCGCCGATACCGACGAAGTGCAGCGTCTGCCCGGCCCAGGGCCGCTCGGCCGATTCGGGGGTCATGCGTCGAGTTCACCGGCGTTGCGGGGGGCCGTGACGACGTCGCTGCCGACGCCCGCGGCCGAGAGCACCTCTGATGCAATCACGGCGGCCGCATGCGGGCGCGCCAGCCCGAGCACGGCGCGTCCCATCGCCTCGAGCGCGGGACGGTCCGCCAGCAACGCGTCGACCTCCGCGCGCAGGCGCTCCGGCGTGAGGTCGCCGTCGGCGATCACGACAGCGGCGCCGGCGTCGGCCAGGTAGCGGGCGTTCAGCGTCTGGTGGTCGGCAGTCGCGTGCGGGTATGGGATCAGCACCGACGGCCTACCGGCGGCAGCCAGTTCCCAGATCGAGCCGCCCGAGCGCGAGACGGCGAGGTCGCAGGCCACGACCGCCTCCATGAAATCGGTGATGTAGCCGCGCAGGTCGTATCCCGGGCGCGAGGCGCCAAGCTGCCGTAGGTCGCGGTCGCCGGCCGCATGGAGCACACGGAAATCGGCGTCTGCGAACGCCTCGAGCGCCGCAAGGTTGATCGAGCGCGCGCCCTGCGAGCCGCCAAATACGAGCACCAGCGTCTCGTCGGGGCCAACGCCGAAGCGGGCGCGCGCGGCGGCGCGGTCGCCAGGGACCGGAGGGATCGGGCGGCCGGTGATCACGAACTTCGGCCCGCGGTGACCCGCCAGCGGCAGCGCTGTGCAGACCCGTCGCGACAGGGGCGCCAGCAGCCTGTTGGTGAGCCCGAGGTGACCGTCGATCTCCGCGATCACGAGCGGCACGCGCAGCATCGCGGCGGCGACCCCGACCGGCCCTGCCGCGTAGCCACCTCCGCCGAAGACGGCCCGCGGCCGCATGCGCACCAGCAGCGTGATCGCGGCGGCGAGCGCGGCGGCGTCGATCGCTGCGGCCCGCGCTGCTCCCAGCGGGGAGCGGCGCGGGAGCGAAACCACATTCAACTTGTGGAACTCGTACCCCGCCTGCGGCACGAGCTCGGACTCGGCGCGGTCGCCGCCGACGAAGTGGACGTCGGCGCCGTTAGCCCGAAGCGCGTCCGCGACCGCCAGCGCCGGCACGACGTGTCCCGCCGTGCCGCCGGTCGCGATCAGGATCAGCGGTGCCGTCACGGGCAACCGCCGTCGCGCGCCGCTCCTCGCGCTTGTCGACCAGCCGCAGCTCGCGCGCCGCTGGACGCGTGATCCCCATCAGCAGCCCAACCGAGACCAGCATCACCAGCAGGTTGGTGGGCGCATAGGAGATGAACGGCAGCGGCACGCCGGTTAGCGGCGCGATTCCGAGCACGACGAAGATGTTGAGGATCCCTTGACACAGAATCAGCGAGGTAAGGCCGCTCGCGAGCAGCTTGGTGTAGCGGGTGGCCGCGCGCCGCGCGGTGCGCATTCCAGCGTAGGCGATCATCCCATACAGGCAAGCGACGGCAAGGATGCCGAGCATGCCGAGCTCCTCGCCGATCACGGCGAGGATGAAGTCGGTCTGCGCTTCGGGCAGCCAGAGTGCCTTCTCGACCCCCTGGCCGAGGCCGACGCCCGAGAACCCGCCCGAGCCGATCGCGAGCTGCCCCTGGGCAGACTGCCAGCCGCTATTTGACTCCTGGGAGAACGGGTGCAGGAACGAGGTCAGCCGTGCCATCTCGTACGGGTGCACGAGAACCAACGCCCCGACGCACAGCACGCCCACAAGCCCGATGCGCGTGAGGTAGCTGGCGGGCATGCCGGCCACGATCAGCATCGCAACGATCGTGCAGAACACGACGAGCGTCGTCCCGAGATCCGGCTCGACGGCAATCAGCAGGCACGCAGGCCCGACGACGACGGCGATCGGCGCCATCGCCGGCTTGAAACCGCGTTGAAGGCGGCGCGGATTGTCAGCCAGATAGCGCGCCACGTACAGCACGAGCGCGAGCTTGGTCAACTCCGATGGCTGGAACTCGATCGGTCCCGCGGCGAACCAGCGGCGGGCGCCCTGCACGTCCAGGCCGATCCCGGGAACCAGCACCGCCAGCAGTAGCGCACAGGAGCCGAGCAGCAGGAGCAGCGTAAACCGCTCTGTCAGCAGGTTGAGACCGTAGCGTTCGCAAATCCGCATCGCGAGCAGTCCGATGACGGCCGCGAGCAGGTACATGAAGAACTCGCCGGTGCCGTAGCCGCCACCGTTGAGCACGCCCTGAGGCGAGGAGGCGCTGTAGACCATGACCGCGCCGAAGGCGATCAGGCACAGCGTGGCGGTCATCAGGATGCGGTGCTCCAACGGGGGCGCAACCCGCCTGGTTGCACGGGCTGGAGCGGGGCGCTGGAGCATCCGGGATTACTTCTACGCGGAGTGCTGGAAGCCTCTGTGCCGGTGTGCCGCGGGCAGCTGACGCCCAGTGGACGCCTGGCGGCGCGCAATGTGCGCGATCGTGTCGGGCTCCTTCAGAGTCGGGGCGGAGACCTGGTAGAGCGTAAAGCCGACCGCTCCGCAGGCAGCCGCCACGATCCAGAAGCGCAGCATGATCTTGGTCTCCGACCACGCCTCCATCACGAAGTGGTGGTGGATCGGCGCCATTTTGAATACGCGCTTGTGGAAGACCCGGAACGAGAACACCTGGACGATCACGCTGAGCGCCTCGATCACGAAGATGCCGCCGATCACGATCAGCAGGATCTCCGTGTTGGTCATCACCGCCATACCGGCGATCGCGCCGCCGATCGCAAGCGAGCCGGTGTCCCCCATGAAGACACTCGCAGGGAAACTGTTGAACCACAGGAAGCCGATACAGGCGCCGCACATGCAACCCGCCACCAGCTCGAGGTCGTGGTCCTTGGTGCCGGTCGCGAACGTGATACCCATGTAGGTCAGCAGCGCGATCGCGCCACATCCTGCGGCCAGGCCGTCGAGGCCGTCGGTGAGATTGACGGCGTTGGTGGTGCCCGCGAACACCAGGTAGATGAAGAGGATGTACGCCGGGCCGAGGTAGATGTGCGCGTGAAACGGTCGCAGCGAGACCGAATCCGACATATGCGCCTTATGCGTCGCGACCCACCACAGACCGACCGAGATCAGCAGTAGCACGATCATCTTCGTGCGCCCGCGCAGGCCCAGCGAGCGGCGCTTGACGATCTTGGTGTAGTCGTCGGCCAAGCCCAGCGCCGCGCACGCCAGCGTCGCCCCAAAGACGCCCAGTGACGCCCAGTCGCGGGTCGACAGGCACAGGTACGGGATCGCGAAGGCGGTCACAATGATGATCCCGCCCATCGTTGGAGTGCCCTTCTTGGCCTGGTGCGCGAGCAACTCCTCCTGAATGTGCTGGCCGAACTCGCGACGTCGGAGGAAGTCGATGAAGCGCGGAGCCAGGAACACGCACATCAGCAGTGCCGCCGAGCTCGCCAGCAGCACGCGGCCGGCCTCGGAGCCGACATGGGCGGCGGCGATATGGATCATGCGGTCGTCACCGCCGTGAGGGTGTCGCAGACGAGCTTGAGCCCGACGCCGTTTGACGCCTTAACCAGCACGACGTCCCCCGACCGCAGCAGCGTCGGCACGAGCCGGGCGGCCGCCTCCGCGTCGGCGGCGTGGTGGTGCTCGCCGTGGAAGTCGGGCGCCATCACAGCGGCCAGCGGTCCGACCGTGACCAGCAGATCGACGGTGTCGTTCGCGTGCGCTCCGATCTCGCGGTGGTAGCGCCGGGCGTCGGGGCCCAGCTCGAGCATGTCCCCCAGCACCGCGACGCGCCGACCGCTCGTCTCGATGGCCGCGAGCGCGTCGAGCGCCGCGCGCATCGACACCGGGTTTGCGTTGTAGGCGTCGTCCGTCAGGGTGATTCCGCCTGGCAGAAGGCGGCACTGGCCGCGGCCGGGCGAGAGCGCCAGCTCGAGCCGCCCGCCAGGCTGGACGCCGACCGCACGGGCGGCGGCTACGGCCGCGAGCAGGTCGTGGCGCAGGTGCGGCTGGGTGAAGTCGACCTCGAAGCCGATCCGCTCGCCCTGTGCGTCGATCTCGACGCGCGTGTCGCCCTCGGATACGAGCTGCACGTCACCGCCTGGGCCGAAGGTGATCGTCGTCAGATCGTGGCGTAGGTACGGGTCGAGCAGACCCTCGCCCGCCGGCACGATCGCCGTGGCTCCCGGCGCAAGGCCGGCGATCAGCTCCGCCTTGGCGGCTGCGACTGCCTCGATCGAGCCCAGCAGCTCGAGATGGACCGGCCCGACGCTGACGATGACACCGACGTCGGGCTCGGCGATGCGCGCGAGCTCGGCGATCTGGCCGGAACCGCGCATGCCCATCTCCAGAACCAGCACCTCGGTCCCGGCGGGCGCGGCGAGGATCTCCAAGGGCAGCCCGATCTCGGTGTTGAAGTTGGCCTGCGAGGCGACTGTCAACCGGTATGGCGAGAGCACGCCGAGCAGCAGGTCCTTGGTCGAGGTCTTGCCGGTCGAGCCGGTCACGCCGATGACCTTCGCGCCCAGTTGCGCGCGCCAGGCGGTTGCAAGCTGCTGCAGCGCCTTCAGCGGGTCGTCGGTCACCAGCACTGCGCCGTCGCCCGGGAGTGAGCCGTCGCCCGGTGAGCCGTCACCTGGGAGTGAGCCGCCGGCATGGTCGGGGCCGACCAGGACACCCCAGGCCCCGGCGGCCAGCGCCGCGGCGGCGAAGCTGCCGCCGTCCACTTGCTCGCCGGGAAGGCCCACGAACAGCGTGCCCGGGCCGGCCCTGCGCGAGTCGATTGTCGTCTGCAGCGGCCCGTCCACGCCGAGTACAGAGCCACGCAGCAACCTTGCGCCGGCCGCACGCGCGACCTGCTGAGCATCCCAGCGCCTCATTCGATCACCCGAGGGTACTTGTGTCGCTGGACACCAGAGCCACTGTCGCGCAGCAGCAGCTCGGGCATCAGGCCACGCCGCGTAGTGCCTCGCGCGCGACGGCGACGTCGTCGAAGGGGATCTTCCGGCCGTCCGCGAACTCCTGGCCCTGCTCGTGGCCCTTGCCGGCGATCACGACGACATCGCCGTCCCCGGCGGCGGCGATCGCGTTCTGGATCGCAGCGCGGCGGTCGGCGTCGTGCTCGACCGGTCGCGTGATCCCGGCGAGGATCTCGGCGATGATCGCTTCTGGGTCCTCAGACCGGGGGTTGTCCGAGGTCACGATCACGCGGTCCGCAAGGCGCGCGGCGATCTCCCCCATCAGTGGGCGCTTGCCGCGGTCACGGTCGCCGCCAGCGCCGAACACCACATGCAGGCGCGCGCCGGTCAGTTCGCGGGCGGCGGCGAGTACGTTCTCCAACGAATCCGGGGTGTGCGCGTAGTCGACCAGCACGGCGAACGGCTGACCCTCCTCGACGGTCTCGAAGCGACCCGGGACCTGCCCGGCGTGCTCGACCGCCGCGACGGCGCTGTCGAACGGGACCCCCAGCGCACGCGCCGCCGCAAAGGCTCCCAGCACGTTATAGACGTTGAAGCGGCCTCGCAGCGGCGAGCTGAGCTCGGCGACACCGTCGGGCGAGTGGAGCGTGAAGCGCGACCCAGACAGGCCCGTGTGCAGATCGTCGGCGCGATAGGTCGCGCCGGCGTGCTCGAGCGCGAACGTGACCGGTGCGGCGAGCCCGGGGTCCGTCGCCAGGCGGGCGCCGTAGGGGTCGTCGAGGTTCAGGACGGCACGACGCGCGCCGACCTCGGTGAAAAGCCGCCGCTTGGCCTGAAAGTAATCCTCCATCGTCGCGTGGAAGTCGAGGTGGTCCTGCGTCAGGTTGGTGAACACCGCGGCGGCGAACTCGGAGTCGTCGACGCGCCGGAGTTCCAGGGCATGAGAGGAGACCTCCATCACGCAGGCGACATCGCCGCCGTCCAGCATCGCGCGGAACGAGCGCTGAAGATCGATCGCCTCTGGGGTCGTGCGCACCACCTCGAACTCGGTGCCGGCGATCACACTCTTGACGGTGCCGAGTAGGCCCGTGCGGCGCCCGTCGGCCTCAAGCAGTGAACGGGTCAGGTGGGCGGTCGTCGTCTTTCCGTTGGTGCCGGTGACGCCCACCAGATCGAGCGTCGCCGTTGGATTGCCGTAGAAGGCAGCCGCCGTGGGTGCCATCACCTGACGCACGTCGGACACCACGACCTGTGGGATGTCCACATCCAGCAAGTGGTCCACCACCAGCGCCGCGGCCCCGCGCGCGACGGCGTCGGGCGCGAAGTCATGGCCGTCGCGCGTGAAGCCGCGAACGCAGAAGAACAGGTCACGCGGCCCAACGGCGCGGTTGTCGTAGGCCAGTCCAGCTATGTCGACGGCGGGGGCGCCTGGAAACAGGACATCCAGATACATCGGCGCCCCAGGGTAGCTAGTGCCCAAGCACGATATTAAGGGTGCGACGGCACCGCGGGGTTCGTCGCCGAGCGCGGACACGGCGATGGGCATGGGTCGATCCCGAAGTGCGGCACCGCCCAGCCGACGATCTTCTGGAAGGCGGGAGCAGCAACCGAGCCGCCGTAGATGACGCCCTTGGGATAGTTGACGACCACGGCGACCACCAGTTTCGGGTGGCTGGCGGGCACCATGCCGATGAATGAGGCTATGTAGTCGCTGCCTGAGTACTTGCCGTTGACGACGACGCTGGCAGTGCCGGTCTTGCCGGCGAGGTCGTAGCCCGGGATCGCCGCCCCGGAGGCGGTGCCTCCGTCGGCGAGCACGCCCCGAAGCATGTTGCGCAGCTCAGAGGCGACACGCGCGGAGACGATGCGCTTGCCCTTCGGCTCAGAGACCTTCCTGCCGCCGATCGAGTCGATGATCTGCGGGGTCCGAAGGACGCCGCCGTTGGCGATCGCGTCGTAGGCCTGGACCATCTGCATCGACGTGACCGACTGGCCCTGGCCGAACGGGAGGTTGTACATCGAGAGTCCCGAGTACTTGTTCACCGGCGGCACGATTCCCTGCGCCTCGCCCTGCAGCGCAACGCCGGTCGGCTTGCCGAAGCCGAAGCGGTTGACCCAGTAGCCGAAGCGGGACGCACCCAGCTTGTGGCCGATCAGGACAGCGCCGATGTTGCTGGAGACCTTGAGGATGCCGGCGACGCTCAGGGTCTCGTAGCCGTGGACCTCGGCGTCGCTGATCTTGTGGCCATACGCCTCGAGATAGGGCGGGATGTTGAACATCGTGCTGGGCGTGACGACGCCGTCCTGCAGAGCGCCGGCGACGGTGATCGCCTTGAAGGTCGAGCCCGGCTCGTACGACATGTCGACGGCCTGATCCTCGGCAGCCGGCACCTGGCCGCCGACCGGCTTGAATGGGTCTGAGCGCAAAGCATTGGGGTTGACGGCCGGCCAGTTCGCGAGCGCGAGGATCTGGTCGGTCTGCGGGTCGGTGACGATCGCGGTCGCGCCCGCCGGTTGGTACTGCGCACCGACGCCGGCCAGCACCTGCTCGACCTCCGATTGCAGCGGCGCCGAGATCGTCAGCGCGAGGTTCTTACCGGGCACCATCGCCTTGGCGGTGGTGACGGAGATGGGCTTGCCCTGTGCGTCGAGCACGCTGCGCCGCGTGCCGCTGACGCCCGCAAGTTGCTGGTTGAACACATCTTCGAGTCCGAGGAGCCCGTGACTGTTCGTGCCCGTCCAGCCGATCACCTGGGCCGCCTCTGTCCCGCGCGGATAGACGCGGCGCTCGGTGGGAACCGGCGGGGAGATGCCGTTGATGTTCAGCGCCGTGATCTCCGTCGCGATCCGCGGCGAGACGGTGGCGAGCGTGATGTAGCCGGTGTTCGGCTTGGTCAGATCATTCAGTGTGGACGACCTCGTCATGCGGAGCAGCGGCGCGAGCCTGTCGGCGACCGTCTGCGGATGCTTGTAGGTCCTGGTGATCAGGATCGGGTCGGCGTTGATCACGTCGGCCGGCTGGCTGAGCGCAAGCACGACATCATTTCGGTCGGTGATCTCGCCGCGAGGGGCCGGGATCGGCGCAGTCTGGATCTGCTGAGCGTTCGCCGCCTGACGCAGGGCACTCCCGCGGAACAGCCCGAGGTAGCCGGCCCGCGCGACCGCGACCAGCAGCAGCAGCAGAAACACGCCGAACAGGAGCCCGACGCGCCGGTCGATGATGTCGACGGTTCGGCGCGGCGTGCTCGTGGACACCGTGCTATGCCCCGAGCGAAGCGCCGCCGGTGGTGGTACCGGTTGACGCGGACGTCCCTGAGGTATTGCTCACGGCGCCGACGCTACCTGTGCCCGTGGACGTCGAACCCGCGGACGTCGCACTTGGGGTGCCGGCCGTCGTGGTGCCCGCGGTCGTGGTGCCAGCGGAGGTCGTGCCAGCGGTCGACGTGCCAGTGGTCGTGGTGCCCGCGGTCGTGGTGCTGGCCGTCGTGGTGCCGGCCGTCGTCGTGCCAGTGGTCGGCGTCGCGACCGTGCCGGTGCTGAGCGCGCCGATGGCACTGGTGTTGGCAGCCCCCACCGTGCTCGCGGCGTTGGTCTGGCGCTCACTCGCGATCCCGCTCAGGAAAGTCTGTGACGCGGGGGCGTGAATACCTCTGATCGCCGCATTCGCGCTACCCGCAGACGACGCCTTGACGAAGTGGATGTCCATCGGCCCGGGCATGGTCATGCCCATCGCGGCCGCCAGCTGCTCGATGCGCTGATTGCCCGACAGCTCAGAGACCTGCGCACGCAGGGCCGCGTTGCCGCTCTCGAGCGCGGTCGCCTGCTCGAGTTGGCGGCCGACGCTCGAACCGAGCTTCAGAACCTCAACGCGCATCCCGACGATCACGACGAGCAGCGCACCCAACACGGGGATCCAAGCGCGCCCCCGGACGACCCGGTCGAGGCGCGGGAGCTCGCGAGACCGCGCACGGCGCTGCGGCGCCTCCCGGGGTAGGCGCGTGCGAGAGGGGGCGCGAGCCGGAGCGGTCTCACGGCGAGTGCGAGCCGGTGCAGGCGCGAACGCGGGCTCGAACGCCGGCGCGAAGGCTGCCTCGAACGCCGCGCCAGCCGCGGTCGCGCGAGCGGACGGCCGTGTCGCCGGACGCGCGGGGCGACCGGTCTCGGGCCGGAACACCAGCCCTGAGACGCGACGCGGTGTCCTCGGTGCGTAGGCCGTGCGGGCCGGGCGGCGTCCCGCGGCGGTTGCTGCTGGTGGTGTCATCTGGTCAGATCCCCCTGGTCTGGAGCTTCCGTGCGACGCGCAGATGTGCGGACTTCGATCGTGGGTTCGACGCGATCTCGCCCGGCGTGGGGGCGATCGCGCGGCGGTTCAGAATCTCCGCCTCCGGCTCGTGGCCGCAGACGCAGATCGGGAAATCGGGCGGACAGATGCAGCCGCGCGCCTTCTCGGTCAGGAAGCGCTTGACGCGTCGGTCCTCAAGCGAATGGAACGAGATCGCCGCCAGACGGCCGCCCGCCGAGAGCAGCTCCCACGCCAACGGCAGGGCCTCATCGATCTGGGTGAGCTCATCGTTGACGGCGATGCGTAGGGCCTGGAAGGTGCGCTTGGCGGGATGGCCGCCGGCGAACTGCGCCGGCACTGGCACCGCCGACTTGATCACGTCGACAAGGTCCTGGGTCGTCTCGAGCTCGGCGCGGGCGCGGGCGTGGGTGATGGCGCGTGCGATCGGCCCGGCGAAGCGCTCCTCGCCGAAGTCGCGAAACACACGCGCGAGCCGGCGCTCCTCCCAGGTGTTGACGACCTCGGCGGCCGTGAGCTCCTGGGATGGGTCCATGCGCATGTCGAGCGGCGCCTCGTAGGAGTAGGAGAAGCCACGCGCCCAGGTGTCCACCTGCATCGACGACATCCCCAGGTCCATGTAGACGAGGTCGGCGACCAGACGCTCCTCGCGCAGTTGCGTGAGCCCGGTGACGAAATCGGCGCGGATGAAGCGGGTATCGCAGGCGACCTCGTCGGCGAGCTCGGCGAAGCGCTCTTCCGCCAGCGGGTCGCGATCGATGCCGATCAGCGTGCCGCGGGCGCCGATGCGCTCGGCCACGAGTCGCGCGTGGCCGGCGCCGCCGACCGTGCAGTCGACGGCGATCGCGCCCGGAGCGGGATCGAGTAATTCGATCAGCTCGCCTGCCAGGACGGGCACGTGCGGAGTGGTCATGTCAATCAGTGTGGTCAAAGCTCGCCGCGATCTCGGGGAAGCGGGCGAGAATGCCCGCGTTGTGGTCGGCATAACCCGCGCGATCCCAGACCTGCAGGGAGTTGCCGGCGCCGGTGATCACTACGTCCTTGTCCAGGCCCACGAACTCGCGTGCAGGCTGGGGCACCATCAGTCGGTTCGCGGAGTCGAGCTCCATGTCCCAGGAGTTCGCGTAGAGCGCGTTGCGCAATACCTCGGCGCGGGGTGAAAGCGGATGCAGGCTGGCGAGCGACGCCGAGGCGAAGGCGTCGTAGGCGTCGGCCGGCCAGATCGAGAGCGAGCGCGCGCTGCGCTCCTCGGTCGGCGGTGTGATCGCCAGCACGATGCGTCCGACGAGGCCATCCCGGAACTTGGCCGGCACGGTCAGTCGGTTCTTCGCGTCGAGCGCGTGTTCGAAGGTGCCGCGGAAGATCAAGGTTTCTCATACGCCTGGCCGAAAGATGAACCCGGGTGGCTGGATGGGAGGAGCCCTGCCACCCGGGTCCTGCATGCGTGCCCCACAATAAACCACTCTCTCCCACTTTGCAACCCTATTCGCCACTTGTGTCCCACCGCGGCCCCGCTGGGCCGCGTTCAGAGATGCCTGCGTCCCACCACGGGCGGTGGCCCGAGGCAGGATTCGCCCACGGCGTAGGGTCTGTAGGGGAATCCAGGCCTGAAGGCGCCTGTACCCGGGGACGGTGTCGGGAAGTGGGAGCGTGCCCCAGCGGGGGCGCGCTCAACGATCGATCAGGCGACTCACGACACTAGTTCGGCTACGTCGACCGACTCCGGCGCCGCAGCATCCATCAGGCGATAGCCGACTCCCCAGACGTTCACGACGTACCTGGCGCCGTGGGCGGAGAGCTTGCGCCGCAACCTCGAGACGTGCGAGTCCAGTGTGCGGGTGCGGTGTGCGGTGCTGCCGCCGTCGCTCCAACCCCAGACGGTGGCCATCAGCTCCTTGCGCTCGAAGACGCGCCCCGGTTCGCGGGCGAGCGTATGCAGCAGGCTGAACTCCTTGCCCGACAGCGACACCGGCCGACCGTCGAGCCAGGCCTGCCGCGCGAGCGCGTCCACCTCGAGCGAGCCGACGCGCAGGCGCGCGGCGGTCACGATGCGCCTGC
>Ga0307373_10006688_pt1 | contig 18245 bp, 16 predicted proteins | sample OX2MG_FD_202534 | JGI IMG/M metagenome (GOLD analysis project Ga0307373, IMG submission 202534) | Soil microbial communities from Risofladan, Vaasa, Finland - OX-2 | ecosystem: Environmental > Terrestrial > Soil > Coastal area > Acid sulfate soil | place: Finland: Risofladan, Vaasa | collected...
AGACGATCCGCTCGATGCCGCTGACGCTTGCCGACGCGCGGATGCGGGCGACGAGCCCGATTCGCTCGATCTCGCCGAGCGGGATTTCGCAGCCACATTTATGCGCGCGCTTCGCGATGTCGCCGCCGAACGTCGTCGCCGTGATGCCGCCGCCGCAGGTCTGCTTGCGCGCTCTCGTATTCACGGGCGGGCTGTCCAATGAGCACGGCGAGCCGAATCATTGCGAATCTCGAACAGATTGCAGCGCAAAACCATTCGCAATCTTCCGAAATAGATCGTGCCGATAATCTTGTCTCTATGGGCGAGTTACTGCGTTCGCAAGCTATCGAACCCAAGTGGCTCGTCGAAGGCCTCTTGCCTGACGGCGGTACGTCGCTATTTGTTGCGAAGCCGAAGGTCGGCAAAAGCACGATGCTTCAGAACCTCGCATTCGCTGTAGCGCGCGGCGAGCCGTTTCTTGGACGCGCTACGACGCAAGGCGTGGTCGTTTACCTCGCGATCGAGGATAAACCATCGGAGCTCGCGCGAGCATTTCGCGCAATGGGCGCAGGCGAAGGCGACCCCGTTCACTTTCATTGCGCGCGGACCCCAGACGACGCGGGAGCGTGGCTCCAGCGCGTCGTCGAGCAGTATGCCCCAGCTTTGATCGTTGTCGATACATTCCAACGGTTCGCAAAGCTGCGCGACCTGAACGATTATGCCCTCGTCACCAACGCCTTCGGGGCCCTCTGCGACCTGGCCCGCTCTTGCGGCGCGCACCTCGCCGCGAGCCACCACGGGAAGAAGGCCGGCGGCGACGACGGAGATGCAGTCTTAGGTTCGACCGCTTTGTTCGGCGCGGTCGATACGTTAGTCGAACTACGTCGGCATGATCGCGAGCGCACGGTCTTCAGTTTTCAGCGGTACGGAATTGACCTGGAGAAGACGCTGCTCACGCTTGATCTCGAAACCCGCTTGCTCTCGACCGACGGGACAGCGGCAGATGCTGACAAACACCGCGCCGCCGCAGCGGTTCTCGACATGCTGCAGAACGCTGACTGCCCCCTGGCCCGCGACGTAATACTCAACGCCGTAGAGGGTCGCCGAGCTACCACTGTCAAGGTACTCGCGGAGCTGGTCGAGGGCGGGGAAGCCATCCGCGACGGTAGCGGCAGGAAGGGCGATCCCTACCTGTTCACTCTCGCCGTCGAAAGCGAAAATGCCGTTCCCGCGTTTACCGGCGAGAACGGCGGCACCGAAAAGAATCGGGAACGGAATAAATCCAATAGCGACGGTGCTTTCAGCCTCGTTTCGGATTCCGTCCCGCCGTTCCCACATATATACCCGGAACGGAAAAACGGAATCGGCCAGGGCAATGAACCGAGAGAAAACAGGGCGCTCGGGTTGCCTTTCGACGCCGCCGCCAAGTCCGAACCTGGGACGCTTCGGGCCCTCGATAGCGGCGGTGAATCCGAGGAGGCTCTATGGACACGGTAGCCCTCCACGCCCCTCACCCCGGCGACGGTCGTGGGCTTGGTATGGCTTTCGGGCGGCACCATCCGCCGACGTGACGAGCGCATCGAAGCAGCCTTTCCCGTAGGGTCGCCCGCGCCGGAGTACGCCGAAAGCATGCGGATCGCATGGGAGGCGACTGCGCTACTCAAGCGCGACCTTCTCTCGTTCCTGGACCTTCCCGCTGATCGGCAGCGCGCTATCGCGGAGAGCGCGCTCTTACGCGAGGGCCTCTTCTTACCGATGCCGCCACCGTGTCCATTCTTTATCGGGCACGCGGCCGACGAGCACTGCCGTCGGTGCGGCGCATCGAACGCCGAACATTGCCAGCGATGAGGCCGGTCGCGGAGGCCGACGGGCCTCATCGCTGTAAGACAGTGCGGGAGGGTTTCGAGTGCTCGCAATACCGAAGAACCCAGGCCGACGCGCGGCGCCCTTTAAGAATATCGCCGTTGCCCTGCTAATCGCGGCTGTCGTCGCGTATCCTGTGGCATCGTCGGCTGCCCGCGCACACGGCACAGTGGGATACATGCTAGAGAACGACTGTTCGCAGGGGCGTGCCGCCTTTGGTGACGAGAGAGCTGCGACTGACGCCTTTAACATGGGGGACTTTAGGCGCGCGCGGCGCCAATTCAAAAAGGCATCGGACTTGTGGTACGGCTGCAGCAAGGAAACGTCGGATCAGTACGCCCATGACCAATATCTCTTAGCCCATGACCAAGACCTAGCAAACGCATCCGACAATAACAGCGATCCGTGGATTGCTCTTGCGTGCGCGCAATTGAACGAACTCGCCTACGCAACTCAGTTCAGCCTCGTTCGCAAAGAGGCGCTAAAGACGAAAAACATCTGGTGCCAAGCACTCGGGCAGTAGCGGCTCGCGCGCGAGATACGGGGCAGGCATGCCACGGGTAGACTCATTTTACGGCTGCTGAATTCGCTCATTTCGCGCCTGCTGAATCGCCCCTCTCGTCGGATGCTTTTACGCCAGACATAGGCTGCTGAAACGGCTAGACCAGCAGCCGGGAACAGCGCCTGAGAACAGCAGGCGCAAGTCGCCGTAAACAGCAGCCGTGTGCCGCAGATGCCGGGGCGATTTTTCGCGGATTTTTTGGCCCGGGGTCAGGGCCGTTCTTAGTCGCGCGGGTTCGCAATTATCGCGGGGGGAACGGGTTGCACGCACGGTCTGGGTCAAGTACAAAGGCCTCCGGCGGCAAACCTCACGTTTGTTACAGGCTTACCGCCATGTAGACGAGGAGGCCATGGAGACGAGGAGGGCTATCGCCATGAAGACAAGCGGCACGAGGGCGACGATCCCGACGACCAGGCACGCGGCACTCGCGAGATCAGTCGGGGGCCAGAACGCGGATGTGCCGACAGCGAACCTCGCGATGACGTAGGTCAGCCAGCCCGTCGCCACCACCGCGCACGCCGCGACGTAGATCCGTCTCAGCGCGGTCATCTTAGGCCGTTCGCCATGAGGCCGATCAGCGCCAGGAACCACATCCCGATGAGTATGCCGCCGCCCTTGATGTTCTCGACGGTCGCTTTGCCAACGCGGTAGACCATGAACGCCGCGATGGCCATGAAGGCGAAAGTGAACAGCGTTCCGACGAGCCGGTGCATGATTCTCAGTATGCGCCATCCGCAATTGTTTTCGCAAGTCGCCTTTGATCGTTCACGGCGCTTCGCTTCGCTCTTGCTTGGATGGAACCAGCGGTCAACACGGGAGCGCCGTCTTGGCCTGTTCCCTTGGCGCTGGTGACGCGCATCGATCGTGGTTGAACCTGTGGCGCCATGCGATGCTTAACGCGGGTGCTAGCGGCCTCCGCTCGTCGTCGGCGTGGCACCGTTGTGGCACGAACTCGGTGCCACGGGTCGAGATTGGACGACCTGCGCCGAAACCAGGACGAGCCGCAAACCTTACAGGACAAGGCTTTCCGCTACTAGCCGTTACTCGTCGTCATCGCCAGACTCAGATTCGAATCCGGTTGGGGCTACCAATGAAGAAACGCCTGTATTCACAGGCGTTTTTAATTACGCTGCTCGGCCCCCCGGATCGCGCCTCCGTAGTGCGGAATGAACTCCAGATGCGCGTCCTAATTCCGCATACCCACCGCGCAATCTGGCCCGGCAGCTCGTTCGCGGAGAATGTCGAGTCGAGCGCCGAGGTTCGGCTGACGGCGTGGCTGCACCCTAAGCGCGGCGGCGATCTCGCCATCGACCGCGCATCTGCGCTCGGCGCCACGCCGCCTTTACAGCGGAGCTATGAGCGGCGCTCCTCGCTGCTGGCGCAAACCGATGCGGACCCAGCCGACCGCGAACTCTTTCGTGCTTATTGCGCCGGCTTCGATATCCACGTCGTGGAATCGCATTGGCGGTCGATGGTCGTCAGTGGCCCGCTCGATCGCTTGATTGAGGCTTTCGGGGCGACGGTGGCCATCTTCACCGACGGCGACGGTAACCGGTTCCGGCATCGTTCGGGCAGCCTTCACGTGCCGCCGGAGATCGCAACCATCGTCAGCGGCATCTTCGGGCTGCACCTGTGGCCTCGCTCGTCTCGGCTCGGGCCGCTGCAGCGGCACTCGATACCGCTTAGCGCAAGCGATGTGATCGATCGCTACCAATTCCCCGATGCCGATGGAACGGGCGTTACCGTCGGAATCGTGCAATTTCGCGGCGAGTTTAAAGCCGATGATTTCTCCCGTTGCATGGCCGCGCAGGGTGTAACGTCCTCGCCGCCCATCATCAAGCGCATCGATAACGCGGCGTTACAGCACGACATACAAACCACGAAAGACCTCGAAGCCGCCCTCGATATCCAGATCATCTCGGCGCTTGCGCCCGGGGCGCGCACGGTGATCTACCAAGCACCCGACAGCGAACGCGGCTTCCTCGATGCGATTCGTACCGCGATCTTCGACGACGAACTCGCGCCTTCGATTCTCTCGATCAGTTACGGGTGGCCCGAACAGTTGTGGACTCCAGCGGCCGTGAGCATCCTCGAAGAGCTGTTCGCCGCCGCGGCACTCCTCGGCGTGAGTGTCTTCTGCGCCTCGGGTGATAACGGTGCTGAATTGCAGTACGACGGGCGGCCGCACGTGCTGGCGCCGGCGTCGAGCCCCTTCGTTCATGCGTGCGGCGCGACCACGATCGTTGCCGATTCGCCCACGCTGCAGGAAACGGTGTGGGAAAACACCGGCGGCGGCTTCAGCGAGCGCTTCGGCGCGCCGTCCTGGCAGAAGGCCATGCCCGCGGGACCAGCGCAGAGCGCGGCTCTCGGACGCGGAGTGCCCGATATCGCCGCGCAGGAATCGCCCGGCTATCTCGTCTACCTGGACGGCGTCGAACTCGCGGTCGGCGGAACGAGCGCTGTCGCTCCGATGTGGGCAGCGCTTGCCGCGCGTGTCAACCAGCGCCTGGGCACGCCGATTGGTTTTTTTGCGCCCTTACTCTATGCTTCGCATCCGACGGGTTTCCGCGAGATCGTTGACGGAAGCAATGGCCATTTTGAAGCGCACGCCGGATGGAATGCGTGCACCGGCTTGGGCGTCCCGTTGGGCCGAGCGATCGAGGCGCTACTAATTCATACAGCCTAGCGCATCGTCGTGAAATTTTTTATGCGCAGTTTTGTATGTTTCGACGACCTTCTCAAGCTTCTCCTTATCGACATCCGGAATCGCTTCAAGTTTATCGTGCAGTTGGTCGATGGTTTTTCCGTGCTCGTCGATGTAGGTCCCGGCTTTGGTCTGCGTCATGGTCGACATGTTATTGCTCCTAAATAGCGGCGGTCGCCGCCGGTGGCCGGATATGCTGGCTTATCGCCGCAGCGTGTTCGAGCGCTTCGTCCGCCGTTAGGCCGGCTCCGGCGCTCAATCGCCGCACAAGCTCGTCTTCCGCATAAACGTCGGAGAGCAAGCGCATCGCCCGTTCGTATCCGAATTGCTCCGTGCGCTGGCGAGTGTCGTTTGTCTTAACGTAGTGTGCGTTGGTGAATCCCAGCAAAGCAGCCGCACGCTCGTTTTCATGTACCAACACCCCCAGCGTGGCGTGGTGTTCGAGTGCGGTAATCATCCAACGGGCGCCCGATTTTTTCAAGAGGCTAAGGGCCTCCCGCAAAAGGTTCCGCGCTTCATCGAAATCGTCAACGGCCATCGCGTAGGCCGCCTGATTGCATACCGCGAGAGCAAGCGGCGCAGCGTTGAGTTGCGCGAATGCCTCGCGCGCCTTTGCGGCGGCGGAGCGAGCGGCGTCAACGTTATTGGCCGCGAACTCAAGCTCGCCTAGGTTGAGCAAGGCGCTCGCATACGCTTCGCTCCCGGGGCGCTCCCTGCTCGCCACTTCGGAAAAACGACGCCGCGCCGTATCGATATCGCCGTGTTGTAAATTCGCGATTGCCCAATTACGCAACACATCATTGACAGATAGCGTCGAGAGCGCGTGGGGCGCTTGATAGGCTTGCGCAAAGAGTTTCTCTGCCTCCTCAAAGCGGCCCGCGTCCCGGTGGACGCTTCCCACATTTGCCAATGCTCGCGCGATCTCATCCGGATTGGAGGAAGCCCGGGCGGCATCCAGCGCTTCGATGGCGGCCTTCTCTCGGCCGTCGATCGGGCGGCCAACGAGCCATTCCAGTCGCACGTGATGGCGCAGCGCTCGCGCTTTCGTCAAAGCATCGGCGGTGCTGGCCGATGCTTTGGCCGCATCGAACCAGCGCATCGCCTGCTGCGGCGTCGTCACGAGTTCCGGCCATTCCATTTGCGCGAGCAGACGCAGGCCCGTCTCCACATCGTTCCCTTGCATAATGGCCCAATCCAGCGCGGCGCGAATATTCCCAATCTCGCGAGTGAGTGCGTGCTGCCATCGTACGTCTTCCAACGACTCGACGAGCGGCGCCAGAGATTCGACGAAGGCCATGAAAAAACGCGCGTGCTTGGCGGCGATGTCGCCGGCGTCGCCCGCGGCCTCCAAACGGTCGCGGGTGTATCTCCGCAGGATGAACAACATGCCGTAACGCCGTTCTTCGCCAAAGGGATCGACGAAAACGAGCGATTTGGAAACGAGCGCTCCGAGTACGTCGTCCATGCGCTCCCGATCGATACCGTTTCCAGCACACACCGCCGAAGCGGATTCCAGCGTCCATCCGCCGACGAAGATCGCGAGCCGCAAGAGCACGGCACGTTCCTCGTCGTCGAGCAGATCGAAGCTCCAATCGATCAGCGCGCGCAGCGTCCGCTGCCGCGGCGCGAGATCGCTGCCGGTTCCCGATAGGAGTAACAGCCGCTCGTCTAATTGTTGCGAGAGTTGCTTTGGCGTGAGCGTGGCCGTCTTCGAAGCGGCGAGCTCGATGGCCAGCGGAATGCCGTCGAGTTTTCTGGCGATTTCGGCGACTGCCGGCGCGTTCTCGTCGTTTAGCGTAAAACGCCGGTCGAGCACCGCGGCACGCTCGGCGAAGAGCCGGATTGCGGGGCTCTGCATCGCATCGGCGGCGCTGAGATGCTCGAGATCATCCTGCACCGGCAGCCCAAGTGGGTCGAGCCGATAGATGCATTCGCCGGTAATGTCCAGGCTCTGGCGGCTGGAGGCCAGGACTTTGATCTTCCGGCACTCCCCTAATATCGCGGCGACAACGCGCGCCGCGGGCTCGATGAGATGCTCGCAATTATCGACGACGATCAGCGCGTGCTTATCTCGCAGCGATTCTACCAGCGCTTCGAGCGGATCGTCTTTCGGGGCAAGCCGCAGGCCCATATCGTGCGCGATCGACGCTGGAATATCGTTTCCACTCGAAAGCGGCGCGAGCCGCACCACCCACACGCCGTCGTCGAACCGGTCCAGCAACGGGACAACGGCCTGTAGCGTGGCTCGCGTCTTTCCCACCCCGCCGGGCCCGACCACGGTGACGAGATCGTGCTGTTCCAGCAGCGCGAGGAGATCCGCGATCTCCGCCTCGCGCCCGACGAACGAGGTGAGCATTCGCGGAAGATTGTTTCGCGGACACTCTTGCGCGCGCAACTTCGGGTTGAGCGCGACGAGGGCGAGGCCCGCGGCTTCTACCAGCGTCGCTATACTGCGGCAATCCTCCGGTTCGCATTCGATGCGCCCCGGCGTAAGCACCAGAAAACCGACCAACGTTCCGCTCGCCATCATGGGGAAAGCGAGATCGCCGGGCGCCTGCGATCGGAGCGCGCGAGGGTTCGCCGGCTCCCCCGACGATCGCAAGCGCACGACGAGGGGGTCTGCTGCTTCAACGTGCTCGACCGGGCAATCGTAAGACGACGCCTCGGGCACATAAGCGCCGTTCCGCACGTACACGGCGCTACAAGCCGCGCCCATGTGCTCGTTCAGCGCTTCGATAACGCGGCGAAGCAGTTGCGCCGCATCGTTGAACGACGTTAGCTCGTTTCGCAACCGCGTCAACGCTGCTCGGGCTTCACGGCGCTTCTTCGTGAACGCGCCTTCAACGGCGGCTTCCGTGCGCCGATGAATCGGCGTAAATGCCAGCGTGGCCAGGACGACGATCGCGATTTCCACTGCGGCCCCGGCAACGCGCGAACGATCGGCCACATACCTCTCGGACCACCATTCGGCCAGCGCAAACATCAGCACGATGCCCGTCGTCACCAGGCCGTACGCGTATGCTCGAAAACGCGCCCTCGAGCCGGCTAGCCTCATCCGACGATTATAGCCGAAGCGCAGATCGCGGGCCACTTTGCCGCCGCCCAGGCAGGTCAAGCGCTTGATTGAAGAGGTGGCGCCGCAAACCGCGAATGTGCCGACTATGGCTACTGCAGGCACCTCCGCTATGCCCGAACGCCTGCGTAAGGCGACCTCGATCTCCGACCTGCGCGAGATGGCCCTGCACCGTGTGCCGCGCGCGTTCTTCCAGTACGGCGATCACGGCTCGTATGCGCAGGCAACGCTGAACGCGAATCGGCACGGGCTCGAAGCCCTCAACTTTCGGCAGCGCATCGGCATCGACGTCGGCTCGCGCGATCTCTCAACCACGATCGCGGGCGAGCCCTCGTCGCTGCCGTTCGCGTTTGGGCCGATCGGCCTCTTAGGCATGCAGCACGGGGACGGCGAGATTCTTGCGTGTCGCGCCGCGCAGGCGGCGGGCATCCCCTTCTGCTTGAGCACCATGTCGATCTGCTCCATCGAAGACGTCGCGGCTGCGGTCGAAAAGCCGTTCTGGTTCCAGCTCTACGTCATGCGCGATCGCGGCTTCGTGCGCGATATGATCGCGCGCGCCGTCGCCGCGCGCTGCAGCGCGCTCATGGTGACGATGGATATGAACATGCTCGGGCAACGCCATTGCGACGTGAAGAACGGCCTCACGGTGCCGCCCAAAGTGACGCTTGCGAATCTCGTCGACGTCGCCACCAAACCGAGCTGGGGGTTGAGCGTGCTGCGCGGCAAGCGCAAAACTTTCGGCAATCTCGCCGGGCGCATCAAGGGCATGGATAGCGTCACCACCCTCTCGCAGTGGGTCTCCACGCAATTCGATCCGACGCTGAACTGGCGCGATATCGAATGGATTCGCGGGCTCTGGCCGGGGCCGCTCGTCATCAAAGGCGTGCTCGATGTCGAAGACGCGCGCATCGCGGCTACAAGCGGCGCCACCTCGATCGTCGTTTCCAATCACGGCGGGCGCCAGCTCGACGGCGCACCGTCGAGCATCTCGGTACTGCCCGCCATCGCGGAAGCCGTCGGCTCGCAGACCGAGGTGCTCTTCGACGGCGGCATCCGTAGCGGGCAAGACGTGCTGCGCGCGCTCGCCCTCGGCGCGCACGCCTGCATCATCGGGCGCGCGTACATCTACGGCCTGGGCGCGGGCGGCGAAGCCGGCGTCACGCGCGCGATCGAGATCCTGCGCACCGAACTCGATACGACGATGGCCCTCACCGGCACCACCTCCGTCCGCTCCGTCAGCCGAAACGTGATCGCGTAAAACGCAGCATCGGCATTATGGCAAGTGGGCTAAGCGGCCGCCGTCGGCCAGCAGCGTCGTGCCGTTTACGAATGCGGCATCGTCGGAGGCGAGGAAACAGATCGCCGCGGCGAGATCTTCCGGTTTACCGACCGCGCCTTGCACTTTTTCGACGCCGCTCTTGATGTTGGGATTGTTCCAGAGCATCGGCGTATCGACGGCACCCGGCGCAACGCCGTTCACGCGAATCTTGCGCGGCTCCATCTCGATCGCGAAACCGCGCGTAAAGGCTTCGATCGCGCCCTTCGACGAGGCATACGGCACCACGTTGGGCGTGGTCGCATGGGCGTGCACCGAACTCAGGTTCACGATCGCCGAGCCCGGCGGCATGTGCGGCGCTCCGTACTTCGCGAAGAAAAACACCGAGCCGAGGTTCGTCGTGATGACGTGAAAGAAATCGGCTTCGGCGATATCGGCGATCGGCGTAAAGGTCATCATCGCGGCGTCGTTCACGATCACATCGAGCGTGCCGTAGGTTGAGAGCGCGGTCGCGACCACCGCTTGCACGTGCGTCGAGTTCCCGACATCCACTTGCGCGGCGATCGCCGTCCCGCCCGCGGCCTTAATGGCATCGACGGTCGCTTGCGCGGGGGCGAGTTGCAGATCGGCAACGACGACGCGCCCGCCCTCGGCGGCCATCTGCAGGCACGTCGCGCGGCCGATTCCCGAGCCGCCGCCCGTCACGATACAGGTTTTGTTTGCGAACCTCATAGCCCGCCGCGTTCGCTCCGGCAAAGGGATGCCCCCTGCGGCCACCGCAATTCGCGAACATGCCCCAACCGATGCGCTTCGGCGTTGCCACCGCCGATCATCAGTGCGAAGCCTACGACGGCCACGACGACATTCGCGACGTGTGGGAGCGCGTGCGCGGCCTGGTCCCGCGCGGCAAAGCGACCGATTTCTGGAATCGCTATCGCGAAGACGTGGCGCTCGCGCGATCGCTCGGGTGCACGGCGTTCCGGCTCTCGCTCTCGTGGGCGCGGCTCGAGCCGAAGCCGGGCGTCTGGGACGACGCGGCGTTCGCGCACTATCGCGACGTGCTGCAAACCATGCGCGACGCGGGCATGCAGACCGTGGTCACTCTGGTGCACAACACGTGGCCGCTCCACGTGCAGGCTGCGGGCGACGGCGCGGGGCTGCTCGATGCAGGCTTTCCCGATCGCATGGTCGCGTATGCGGCGATCGTCGCGCAGCGCCTCGGCGATCTGATCGACTACTACGTCACGCTGAACGAACCGAATCAACTCGTTTACGGATGGATCCGCGGTTTTTGGATGCGCAGCTATGCGATGCCGCCCGGGCAGCCGCCATATATGACGAGCGATCGCCAGATGGAAGACGTGCTCAAGCTGATCCCGAATCTCTTTCGCGCGCACGCCCTATCGCGCGCGGCGATCCAACGCTATCATCCGCGCGCGCCAGTCGGAACTAACCCGCTCGTGCTCGGCCTGCCGCGCTGGCTGCAGCGCTGGATCGATCGCAACGCAACGCATCTGCAATCGCCCGAACAGGCGAAGCGGCAAGCGGCGCGGCTCTCGCAACCGTGGCTGCTCGAAGGCGGCCAAGTCGATATCTCGATCGCGCAGATCACGATGACGCAGACGCGCGAAGAGCGCACGCTCTTTTCGGAGCCGTATTACACCACGCACCTCTGCGTGCTGCATCCCGCGTCGTTGACGCTACCGCAAGATTTCGCATATTGGACCGGGCGCGTCGGCGTCGTCTCCGATATGCTGCCCGCAAAGCTCGCAACCGGTAGCCTTCCAGCGGCACAAGTTCGATACTTTGCCGGTGTAGCGGACGCGGTCGCCGCGTTGCGCGGCGGCGAACTCGACGCGGTGTTCGACGACGACGTCGTCCTGCGCCAATATGCGAACGCACCGCTCTCGCTTACGCGGCTACCGGGGCCCGGCCAACACTTCGCGATCGCCATGGCCTTCGGCAGCCGCACGCTGCTCAACACCGTCGATCTCGCGCTGCGCGATTTAAAACGTACCCATCCCGATATGCCGGACGTGCTGAATCGCAAAACGATCGCGAACCTCGGCACATCGAAGGTGCAAGCGGGCGCCGTCGGGTCGCACGACGGCGATACGCCGGTGGTGCCGGATATGGACGAATCGGTGCGGCGCATCCGCAAGCGCGGCGTACTGCGAGTCGGCATTCACCCGGGCATTCCCGGTCTTTGCGAAGCGGCGGGCGACACGCATCTGCCGCCGGCGCAGCGCTACGCCGGCCTCGAGCCGGAGATCGCCCGTCGGCTTGCGCTGCGCATTCTCGGCGACGGGAATAAGGTCGAATTCGTGCCGTTACGAGGCGATAAGCGCTTCGGCGCGACGCATTCGTGGTTACAGACGCTCTTCGCGCTGCGCAAGAGTATCGCCATGTTCGGCACGCTGCTGGGCACGAATTGGTGGAATCTCGGCATGGCCGGCAAACTTCCCGCGTTTCTCTGCCCGCCTGAGTGTATCGGCGCGCTCGATTACGTCGGCGTCGATTATTACTGGGGCGTTCCGTCCTTCTGGCCGCCCGAACTCCATCGCCTCAGCGCCGCCGCCGAATTCAAATACGCCAGCGCTCCCGTTTGGCCGGGCGCGCTCGATGCGATTCTGCGCGAGCAAGCGCAAACGTTCCCCGGGAAGCCGATCATCGTCATCGAGAACGGCTGCGTTACGAATGCCGACGGATTCACGCGCGCCAAGTACCTGGATGCGCATGTCCGCGAAGTGCGGCGCGCGGTCGATCGCGGCGTCCCCGTCGCCGCCTATCTCTGCTGGAGCATCACCTCCAACCGCGAGTGGGGCCTGGTCTTCGACGACAACAGCGACTTCGGGCTCTACCACATCGATCTCGATACCGATCCTTCCCTCACCCGCACCCCCACCGACGCCAGCACCCGCTACGCCCAGCTCATCGCCGGAGCGCCGCCCGAGGCCTAGCACGTCGCCGCTATTGTGTGCCGATGGCGCTGGAGCGGCCGCGCAGGACGAATTTCTGGATTTTGCCGGTTGCGGTTTTGGGTAGCTCCGCGACGAAGTGGAAGGTTTTGGGCACCTTGAAGTGCGCCATCGCGTCGCGCGCGAACGCGCGCAGTTCTTCTTCGCTAACGCTTGCACCGCCGGCGACGATGACGAATGCGTGCGGCGCTTCGCCCCATCGCTCGTCCGGAATGCCGACCACCGCAACTTCTTGCACGGCAGGATGACGTAAGAGCAAGCCCTCCACCTCGACCGAAGAGATGTTCTCGCCGCCGCTGATAATCACGTCTTTGAGACGATCGCGAATCTCCACGTAGCCGTCCGGATGCACCACCGCCGCGTCGCCGGTGTGAAAAACGCCGCCGTAGAACGCGCGCGCCGTCGCTTCGGGATCGTTGAAGTAGCCTTCCATCACCACGTTGCCGCGCACGACGATCTCGCCGGCGGTCGCACCGTCGTGCGGCACCTCGTCCCCGCGTTCGTCGACGACGGTCAGTTCGCCCGAGGTAATCAATTCCACACCCTGCCGCGCTTTGATGCGCGCGCGTTCGCCGGGCGAGAGCTCCACATGCTCCGCGAGCGGTTCGCAGATCGTAATGAACGGAGCGGTCTCGGTGAGGCCGTACACGTGCGTCACCTCCCAGCCCAAGTCGTGCTCGATGCGCTCGATCGTCGCAGCGGCCGGCGGCGCGCCTGCCGTAAGGACGCGCACTCCCCGGCGCATACCGCTGCGCAGCTCTTGCGGGGCGTTCGCGATGCCGATCAGGACCGTGGGCGCCGCGCACAGCATCGTCACCCGCTCCTGGTTGATCAGCGCAAAGATCCTCGCGGGCTCGACTTTGCGCAGGCACACGTGCGTGCCGCCGGCGGCCGTCACGGTCCACACGAACGTCCAGCCGTTGGCATGAAACATCGGCAGCGTCCACAGATAGCGGTCGTCGGGCGTCATGTGCACGTGCACCAGCGTACCGACCGAATTGAAGTACGCATTGCGGTGCGTGATCATCACGCCCTTCGGATTGGCGGTTGTGCCGCTGGTGTAGTTGATCGTGATGAGATCGTCTTCGGAAATGTCCGGCCGCACGACATCGGCCGCCGAGCCGCGCGCCAGCTCGGTTTCGTAATCGAGCCAGTCGGGCTTCTCGCCTTCGAGCGCGATCACGCGCTCGACGCCGGGGATTTGGTCGCGAATGCTCTCGATCGCGTCCAGATAATCGGCATGAGCGCAGACGACCCGCGCGCCGCTGTGATTGATGATGTATGCGAAGTCGTTCGGCGTAAGGCGATAATTGATCGGCACCAAAATCGCGCCGATCTGCGGCACGGCGTAGAAGGCTTCGAGCAAGGCGTGCGTGTTTGGCGCGACGTATGCGACGCGGTCGCCCTTGCCGATGCCGTAGCCTTGTAGGATTGCCGACCATCGGTCGCATCGCTCGAACAAGGCCTCGTACGTGAGGCGCAGGCCCTCGTCGACGACGGCTTCGCGTGTGCCGTAGAGGCGGCGGGCACGGCGCATGAATTCCAGCGGGGTCAGCGGTGTCTTCATGCGCGCAGATTCGAGATGTTTCCGGCCGATTCCACTCAGTTGCGGCTCCAGAGATCGCGAAGATCTTTAGGTAGCGTCTTTTTGATCTTGGCGCATTCCTCGGGCATGCGGCGCATCAATACCGCCAGAACGCCGGGCGCGATCCATTCCGGGTCGAAATCTTCCTCGTAGCCGGTGAACGCGTCCTCGATTTTACTGAGGAACGCCTCCGCCGTCCCATGTTCGATCGGCTCGTTCGGCGGATTCCAACTTTCGAAATAGATCCCGCGGATCAGCGTGGGAAATTGGGCCGCGAGGTTCGCATTTTGGTCGACGCCGAGTTCGTCGCGTAACGCGTGCAGTACGCCGCGCAGCGCCTGCAGCGCTTCCGGGCGATCGTACGCATCGGCAGGCCACGTATCGCCGCCTTCTACCTCGCGCTGAATATCGTCGAGCCATTCGTACGTTTCTTGGACGGTCCGGTCGAACATCGCGATGCGATCGGTACTTTTCATGTTTGCCTCCTACCTCAGGTAGAGCGAGCATAGGGACCCGGCGAGGCGAAGCTGAGGAAGATTTCAAGAACGGCGGGTCGTTCTTCGAACCTTCTCCATGGCATGGCATACAACGCCTATCATTTTAAAAAACAACCATCGACACTGCGAGGCGGAGCAACTTTGCAAGCAGTTGTCAGCTTGGCCGCAGGGAGAGTGCTTTTATGATTCCGATCATTCACACGACGTTCAAGGGCATGGACCAGAGCGACGCGCTGGAAAGCCTGGTCCGCAAGGAAGCAACGAAACTCGAGCGCTTCTTCGACGGGATCACGAGTTGCAGCGTCGTGATCGACAAGCCGAAGCACCACATCGAGGGATCGCAGTATCAGGTTCGCATCGTGCTCGACGTTCCCGGCGAACAGATCGTCGTCAGCAAGGACCCAAGCGAGCATGCGACGCTAGCCCGGACGGAAACGCAACGCGTCCACAAGAGCCAAGAGCTCGACACCGTCCACAAGTACGCGCAAGTCGCGGTGCAAGATGCGTTTCGAAGAGCCGGCCGCCGTTTGGAGGACTACGCCCGGCATCTTGCAGGAGCGGTGAAGACCCACGAGCCTGTGGTCACCGCCGAGGTCGCGACGTTGGGCGAGGATTTTGGCTTCTTACGCGCGCCCGACGGGCACGAAGTGTACTTCCACCGCAATAGCGTTCTGAACGACGGGTTCAAACATTTGCGCGTCGGTTCAGCCGTTAGATTCGTGGAGGAAGCCGGCGAGAAAGGTGCCCAGGCGAGCACGGTCACTCCGGTCGATCACCGCAGCGCGTAAACGGGACGGCTACTGCCGGCCGGCCGGACGGTATTCGTCACCCTTGCGATCGTGCGCACGCTTGTCCAGCCGAGGTTTGATATGCAGCGCTTTGAGCGACGACATCGAGGCGTCGAGGACGCTGTACTCGTTTTCATGCAGGCGGACATCCACGCGCAGCTCTCGCACTTCCGTGTCGGCAAAGAGATCGGAGATGCGTACCAGAAGGTGTTCGAGCATTCGGCGCGCGCTTTCGCGCGAACCGTGGTGTCCGTAGCCCTCGTATTCGCTCGCCAGCTCCCTGGCGCTCTCCGGCCCGAGCGGCACGGTCCGCTGCACGCTGTGCGTGGCGCTATGCACGCCGATGGTTTTCCCGAGCGATTCGTCGGTCTTGCCGAAAATCACGATATCCGTCCCAGGCCCGGTAAAGACTTGCGCCAGAATCGGCTCGGCGGTATGGCGGCGAATCGCCTCGTAGGCCTCTCGAACGGCCTCGATGCTTTCCAGCGGTGTTTGCGCGGCTGCATCCGCGACACGTAACACGATCGGGACGAACCGCGGGTCCGGCGCATTGCGTCGCTCGGCGAAAGCGACCGCGTCTTCGGCAGAGTCCACGTACTTGCTACGAGCAACGCGAATTCCATAGTGGTCGAGTGCCGCGAAGGCCTCCATCTTATCGACGTTCATACTTCTTACCCTGACCGAACAAATGGAATATTTGATGAAGGGGGCGGGTTGCAGGGCGGCAAGCGCTCGCCGTGGGTCATCGAATATTCGCACGACCTTCACAAAAAACGGACATTAAAACGTTACGCTAATCGAGCCGGAAGAGTTCAAAAAAACTCCAAGGCGGGAATCCCAAAATGACGGACTGTTTATGTAATTGCATGAGCAAACTTAAAAGTGCTTATAGCCAAACGTATCGCTTCTCATGAAAACGATCGCGGCATAGAAAACAGTTACGATCACGAAGAACGGCACAAGTGCAGCAAAATTGTGCCGTTCGCGTTTTAGCGGTGGTGCTGACATGATGCAATCTCCAGAAAACGAACCGACGCAGGAGGAGATCGACGCACTGGTCACCGGCGAAGACCGGCAAGTGCTCGAGATCCCCAGCGTACCTGACGACGTGAAGGCGGAGATTCAGGAGCAGCTCGAGCGGCGCGAGGAAGACGATCTCGACCAAGAGCGAGCCGAAGATGCTCGGAACCTGCCCTAGCCGTTCTCCGCTCGATATGCGGCGATGACGCGGTCGGCGGCGCGGAAGGCTTCGGAGGCGATCGGGATGCCGGCATACACGCCGGCTTGGAGGATGATCTCCACGATCTCGTCCTCGGTAATGCCGTTGTTCAGCGCTCCGCGCACGTGTACTTCAAACTCCGGCCAGCGTGCCAGCGACGCGAGGATCGCGAGGTTGATCACGCTGCGATCGCGCAGCGCGAGCCCCGGGCGTATCCACACGTTGGCCCAACAGTGCTCTTCCGCAAACGCCGCAAATGCGGCTTGAAACTTCGTTGGCTGCGGCCCCGGCTTGTCCACGTATGCCGATCCTAGCACCGTGCGCCTCAGCGCCTTCCCCTTGGCAATGCGTTCGCTCTGGCTCATACGCGCTACTCCGCCGGGCGGCCGCGCATGGCCTCTCGCGAAAAGGGTGCCGACTGCGCCCTCGCTCGGCAGGCACCGGGCAAGGGGACGGCGCAGACGGGCCTATGACTTTAGTAAGGAGAGAAACGCATGCGTAGATTCCGCCTCAAATGGTCGGCACTCGCCATCATCCTCGTCGCCGCAAGTATTATCGGCACGAGCCTCGTCCATACGGCGCGGGCGGCCACCGCGCCCTCGCAGATCAAGATCGGAACGCTCTATGCGAGCAGCGGCACGTTCGCCGTCGCTTCTCAGGGGCAGTATCAGGGCCTGAAGTACTGGGCCGCGGCCGTGAACAAAACCGGCGGCATCTTCGTCAAGGCATACGGCAAGAAGATCCCGGTGAAAATCATCGCCTATGACGACCAGAGCAACACGTCCACCGCGACGACGCTCTACAACCAATTGATCACGCAAGACAAGGTCGACGTGCTGGTTGCCGATTTCGGCTCGGTGCTGACATCGGTCGCGATTCCGTTGGCCGAAGAGCATCACATGCTGCTGGTCGATCCGACCGGTTCGGGCGCGAACTTCTTCACCAAGAAAACCGACTATCTGGCCGACGTCAGCATCCCGTCCTCCACCGTCTGGCCGATCCCGCTTGCGCAATTCATCCTGCAACAGAAGATCAAACGCGTCGCGGTCATCTACGACTCGAATGATTTCGACGCATCGCAAGCCGAGACGCTCAAGTTCGTGCTCGCAAAGGGCGGCGTGACGCCGGTCTATTACAACGGCGTGCCGACCACCGAATCGAACTACGCGGTGCTCCTGCACACCATCGCCGCGCAGCGGCCGGAAGCCGTGTTGGAATTCGGCTACGCACCCAACGATATCGCGTTCCTTCGCGATCTCGCTTCGAGCGGTCTGCATTTCAACATGACCTTCACCATCTTCCCCGGGCAGCTGCTCGCGCTGCTGACCAAAAACGTCGGCGCTAAGGCGCTGGCGTATACCTACACCTACCCGACGCCGCCGCTGGTACGCCACGACGTCGTCAACCTCGGTGACAACACCAGCCAGTTCGTCAAGAACTTCACGGCGGCGATGCACCAGGCGCCGAATTTCCTCGATGCCGCCGGCTACAACACCGGCCTGATCATCCAGAATATGATCGCGAAGGCGCCGGCTTTCACTCAACTCGATTTCCACCAAGCCTTGATGGATATGTCGGGCAAGACCACGACCGTGCTCGGCGACTTCAAGATCAATGAGAACGGCGCGCAGCTCGGCGAGCTGCTCCCGGTCGCACAACTCGTTCCGGAAGGCCAGGGGGTCAAGATCGTTGTCGTGTTTCCTCCGGGCAAAGGTACCGGC
>Ga0307373_10006689_pt1 | contig 18244 bp, 15 predicted proteins | sample OX2MG_FD_202534 | JGI IMG/M metagenome (GOLD analysis project Ga0307373, IMG submission 202534) | Soil microbial communities from Risofladan, Vaasa, Finland - OX-2 | ecosystem: Environmental > Terrestrial > Soil > Coastal area > Acid sulfate soil | place: Finland: Risofladan, Vaasa | collected...
ACCAGGTGGCAGTGTGACGGGATCGGCTAGAGCCGAGCCCCCAGAACCCCGGTCTCCACGCAGCTTTCAAGGGTGGCAACGTGGAGTGTGCTTGATCGGGGTGGGTCTCTTGGTTCTCTTGGCGCTCCTGCTGGTGGTAACGGCCGGCCTGGGCGCGCTGGGGGTTCATTAGTGGTCCCGGTCAGTCAGCCCCATCGGCGGGACGCGCCGTCGACCCCGGCTGAGCCCGCCCAATCGGAGTCGAGCCCGCCCCAGGGAACGAGACTGCGGCTCAGTCCCGCGCTGCTCAGGGCCCGGCTGAAGGCGGCGCCGACCACTCCCGGGGTGTATCTGTTTCGGGGATCACAGGGTCAGGTGATCTACGTCGGCAAGTCGGCCAATCTGCGGGACCGGCTGCGGAGTTACTTCAGTGGCAGGGAGTCCCACCCGCCCCGGACCCGGCGCTTGGTCGATGCCGTGTTCGACTTCGAAGTGATCGCGGCGGGGAGCGAACAGCACGCGCTGATCCTGGAAAACACCCTGATCAAGCGCCACCATCCCCGGTTCAATCTACGGCTCCGCGACGACAAGAACTACCTGTACTTCCGGATTCCTCTTCCGGTGGCGAAGCAGCCCCGGGTGATTCCCGAGGATCCCAGAGAGAAGCTGGCCGCGTTTCCGAGGCCCAGTTTCAGCCGGCGGCCGGGTAGCGATCGGGAGCGCTCCTTCGGACCGTACACCGATGCCAAGTCGCTGCGCCGCTCAGTGCGCGAGATTCGCACCGTCTTTCCCTTCCGCGGCTGCGCCGATCCGATCTTCCGCAGAGGCAAGGTCTGCTTGGATTACCACCTGGGGATCTGCGCCGGACCCTGCGCTGGGCTGGTCACCCCGGAGCGGTACGCCTCGCTCTTGGATGACGCTGCTGCCTTCCTGGACGGCCGGGTCAGCGCGGTGACCGGTCGGCTCCGAGGGGAGATGGAGAGGGCCAGTGCGGAGCTGGACTTCGAGAGGGCGGCTGCCCTCCGAGACCGTCTCCAGACGGTGGAGAAGATGATTCACGAGCAGGGACAGGTGCACCATCTCGGCGCGGACGTCGACGTGGTGGGGGTGGCGGTGGACGGTGGCCGGGGGATGGCGGCCGTGCTGCAGGTCAGGGACGGGCGGCTGCAGGGGATGGAGCACCATCCGCTGGAAGGGGTCGGTGAGCTGAGCCTGGGGGAGGTGGTCACCAGCTTCGCGTCCCAGTACTACGCCAACTCGACCCACGTGCCCAGATCGCTGTACCTGCCTGAGCCACCGCTCTCGCCGGAGTTGTTGGAGGAGTTTCTGGAGACCCGGCGCCAGGCCAAGGTGGAGGTAGTCGTTCCCAGGCGAGGTCGATTCCGGGCGCTGTTGGCTCGGGCCCAGGAGACCGCGGCGGCCTCGCTCGGGCAGGCTCGAATTGCCGAGGACTTCGATGCCGGCCGGACGGAGGCAGTGTTGGAGGATCTCCGTCAACGCCTCGGGCTCGCCGACCTACCCAGGCGAATCGAGTGCTACGACATCAGCAACACAATGGGCGAACAGAGTGTGGGGTCGATGGTGGTCTTCGAGGATGCGCGGCCCAAGACCTCCGACTACCGGATCTTCTCCATTCGCACCGTTCAGGGACCTAACGACTTCGCCAGCATGGAAGAGGTGCTGTCGCGGCGCCTGGCCCATCTCGCTCAGACAGGCGAGTGGGACGAGAGCCTGGGCGTCCAGCCGGACCTGATCATCGTTGATGGTGGTGCGGGCCAGCTGGCCTCCGCCCACCGCGCCCTGACCTCCCTGGGGCTGGCTGCTCTACCGCACTTTGGGCTGGCCAAGCGTTTCGAGGAGCTCTACGTACCGGAGCAGCGCGATCCCATCCACCTGCCCGAAGGAAGTCCCAGTCTGTTCTTGGTGCAAAGAGTGCGGGACGAGGCTCACCGCTTCGCCATCACCCGGCACCGGGCCAAGCGAGCCAAGGCTGGTGTCCGCTCTCGGCTGGACGAGATCGGTGGCCTGGGGCCAAAGCGCAAGCGGGCGCTCCTGCTTAGATTTGGGACAGTGGAAGGCATTCGCAGCGCCTCGTGGGAGGAGCTGACTTCGGTCCCCGGGGTTACCCGCGGAGTCGCAGCCGCCATCAAGGAGATCCTGTGAGCGCCGATGCCACGCCAGCCCTGCCCGATGGGATACTGGTCTGCGGGCCTCCGGGGTCCGGGGTGCCGATCGTCGCGGCCACCCTGACCCGTGCCGGAGTGCCGGCCGCCGGCTGGGAGGGGGGGCCCGAGCTCCACCCGGCGGCCGATCCGGAGAATCTCGGACCGGACCGGGGCCCGGTGCTGGTCGCTCTGGAAGCTAGCGACGCCGCCTGCCTGGAACGGTCCCTCCCGCCCTGGTCCGAGCGGCAGCTGTCCAGTGACGTCGGGGGAGCTCTGCGCGAGCTGGCCGCCGCGCGGGACCGGCTGTTCCCCGCTCGACTGCGCGCGGACCTGCTGCTGGACAGCACTCATCTCGCAGCCCATGTACTCGGTGCGCGGGTGCGGCAGCTCGACGCCTTCCTGGGGAAGCAGCCCGCCACCTCGCCCGCGGTGGTGGTGGAGTCATTCGGCTACCCGAGAGGCGTCCCGCTTGACCTGGGCTGGTGCATCGACGCCAGAGCCCTGCGGAATCCCTACTGGGAACCGGCTCTACGGATGCTCTCAGGGCTGGATCCCGAGGTCCAGGCCTTTGTGCTGGGGCAGCCGCTCGCTACTCGGGTGCTGGACAGCACCGAGGCGCTGGTGCAGACCCTGATCCCTGAGCTTCAGACCCGCTCACGCCGGGTGCTCCGGCTGGCTGTGGGATGTACTGGAGGATTTCACCGCTCGGTGGCGATGACCGAGGAGCTGGGTCGAAGACTCAAGGCCGCCGGAGTGAACACCCTGATCTGGCACCGCGATCTGCCCGAGCGCCCCTGACTCACCTGCCGCGTTTCCTCCGGCAGCCCGCCTCTCGGTCACCTCTATACTCGCGGTCGGGGAGCGCTCGAGAACTCGCGGTTCCCGATTGACAGCAGTCCGTGTGCCCAGGAGGTAGACGGGGATTGGCGACCCGAGTAGGGATCAACGGCTTCGGCAGGATCGGCAGGAATGTATTCCGTGCCGCTCGTGAATATGCCACTTTCGAGATCGTGGCCGCCAACGATATCGGCGGCCCCGAGACCCTGGCCCACCTCCTACGCTACGACTCGATCCTGGGTCGGTACCCGGGAGCGGTGGGAGTGATCGATGGTGGGATTCTCGTCGATGGGCGGGAGCTGAAAATCTTCTCGGCGGCTAATCCCGGAGATATCGATTGGGCCGCTTTTGGGGTAGACGTGGTGATCGAGTCCTCAGGACTGTTCACTAATGCGGAACAGGCACGACCCCATATTGATCGCGGCGGGGCCAAGAAAGTGATCATCACCGCGCCGGCGACGGGGGAGGACATCACCATCTGCATGGGGGTGAATGACGGCGCCTACCAGCCCGCCCGGCACGACGTGATATCCAATGCCTCCTGCACCACCAACTGTCTGGCGCCGGTGGCCAAGGTGATTCACGAGAGCTTCGGGATCGAGAGTGGTCTCATGACGACGGTCCACGCCTATACCGGGGACCAGCGTCTCCTGGACGCACCGCACCGCGACCTCCGCCGGGCGCGAGCGGCGGCGATGTCACTGATTCCCACCAACAGCGGAGCCGCGGAGGCCGTGGCCAAGGTGCTGCCGGCCCTGGACGGGCGATTTCGAGGGATCGCGCTCAGGGTGCCGGTGCCGGACGTGTCGATCGTGGACTTCACGGTGCTGACCACCAAACCAACTACCGCGGAAGCCATCAACGCGGCCCTGCGCAGTGCCGCCGAAACCAGCCTCATGGGCATCCTCCGGGTCGAGGATGAACCGCTCGTGTCGATCGACTTCAGAGGCGACTCCTACTCGTCAGTGGTGGACTCCCAACTGACGGTGACGGCCGGCCAGCGCCACGCGAAGGTGCTCGCCTGGTACGACAACGAATGGGGCTACTCGTGTCGCGTCGCCCAGCTAACTCAGCTGGTTGCGACCACGCTGCCCCAGTCGACCGGCTGAGATGCCGTCTACCGGAGCGATCCCCAGGGCCGGGTTGGATGACATCGATCCGACAGGCAAACGCGTACTTCTCCGGGTCGACTTCAACGCGCCGCTCAAACCCGACGGAAGTCTGCGGGACGAGGGTCGGCTGGTGGCCACGCTGCCTACCATTCGGGAACTGCTGGGGCGCGGGGCGGCGGTGATCATCGCCACCCATCTGGGGCGGCCCGACGGTAAGGTCGACCCTGAGCTCAGCACCCGTCCCATCGCTGGCCACCTGGAGCGACTCCTGGGGATTCCCGTGGCTTGGATTGACGATTGCGTCGGACCGGCGGTGGAAGAGAGGGCCAAGTCGTTGCGCCCAGGCCAGGTCCTGCTCCTGGAGAACCTCCGCTTTCACAAAGGGGAGGTGGAGAATGACCCGAAGTTCGCCAGCCAGCTGGCAGCACTCGCGGACCTCTACGTTGACGACGCTTTCGGCGCGGCCCATCGCTCGCACGCATCGATCGAGGGGGTGCCGCATCTGCTCCCGGCGGTCGCCGGGCGGCTGATGGCGACCGAGATAGCTCAGCTCACGGCCATCCTGGAGGATCCCAAGCGACCCCTGGTGGCAGTGATTGGCGGTAGCAAGCTCAGCAGCAAGCTGGAGCTGGTAAGCCACCTGATCGAGCGGGTTGACGCGCTTTGCCTGGGCGGAGCCATGGCGGCCACCTTCCTCAAGGCCGCCGACCGTGAGGTGGGGAGATCATTGGTGGAGGACGACTTCCTGGACCAGGCCTTGGCCATCGTCGGTCAGGCCACGGCGCGGCACGTTGACCTGCAGCTACCGGTCGACGCGGTGGTGGCTCTATCTCCTGATGCCGACGCGGCAGAGGTCCGGGTCAAGTCGGTGGAGGAGATAGGGGCGGACGAGATGATTCTCGATGTGGGCCCCGCGACGATCGAGCGCTGGGAGGGACTGGTCAAACGGGCGGGGACCGTTGTGTGGAACGGCCCTCTCGGACTCTACGAGAAGCCGCTCTTCGCGGTCGGTACGGAGCGGCTCGCGAAGGCCGTCGCGGCCAGTGCTGCGGTGAGCGTCACCGGGGGCGGAGACCTCCAGGCGGCGATTTGCAGATTGCACCTGGAGCAACTGTTCACCCACGTGAGCACCGGTGGCGGCGCCACCCTGGAATTTCTTGAGGGCCGGGACCTGCCCGGGGTCGCGGCTCTGGACAGCGTGCCGCGGGTCGCGAGAACCGGGGCCAGGTGATCAGCCCAGCCCGTCGCCCACTGGTGGCGGGCAACTGGAAGATGCATACCACGGTGCCAGAGGCGCTCAACCTCACCACCCTGATCCGCCAGCGACTCGATGCTCAGCCGCCGGCGGACGTGGTTCTTCTGCCTCCCTTCACCTCCGTCTGGCCGATGCAGCAACTGCTCGCCGGCGACCCTCGGATCGCGGTAGGTGCTCAGGACTGCTATTGGGACACCGCCGGAGCCTTCACCGGCCAGATCTCGGCGGACATGCTTCGGGAATCGTGCCAGCACGTGCTGGTAGGTCACAGCGAACGGCGCCACCTCTTTGGGGACACCAACGAGGTGGTCCGGCGTAAGCTCGACGCGGTCTTGGCCGCCCAACTCACCCCCCTGCTCGCGGTGGGGGAGACAGCCGAGGAGCGGAGCTCGGGGAGGACCGCAGCGGTGTTGCGGGAGCAGGTCATATCCGGGCTTGGCGGGCTCGCTCCTGCCGTGCTCCGAGGCGGCTCTCTCGCCTATGAACCGGTGTGGGCCATCGGAGCCGGGAAGACCGCTGACTTGGAGGACATCGCGACTGTCATCGCCCAGATTCGGGGAGTGCTCGACGAACTCGATTCGGGCGCGGGTATCGAAGTTAGGGTGCTCTATGGCGGCAGTGTCACACCCGAGTCTGCGCCCAGCATCCTGGGGCTAATGGAGGTGGACGGCGCCTTGGTCGGTGGTGCCAGCCTTGATCCTGAGGAGTTCTGCGCGATCGTGGCTGCAGCTGGCACCAACGCCAACTGACCTTCGGCTAAAGCGACCGGAGCAGCTGATGGTAGGCTCAGCTAGCCGTCCCCGATATTCTCGTGGCCATCACGGGCGGGCGGGCCACGCTGTGACATTGGGCCTCCTGCCACCAACTGGCGAAGCTCGGCCCGGAGAACTACCCAAGTGAGCCACCCGAAAGTTCATCCCGCCATCCTGTGCGTCTGTGATGGCTGGGGCTGTGGTGAGGAGAGCCCGGGTAATGCCATCGCGCTGGCTCGGACTCCCAATTTTGACCAGCTGATGGCGCGCTGGCCGCACACGACGTTGGCCGCGAGTGGCCTCGCGGTCGGGCTACCTGAGGGCCAGCAGGGTAACTCCGAGGTCGGTCACCTCACGATCGGCTCGGGCCGGGTGGTCTTGCAGGACCTGACCCGGATTGATCAGGCGATTACCGACGGCAGCTTCTTCTCCAACCATAATCTGACCGAGGCCGTCGGCCTGGCCAAGAGCCGGGGGACCTGGCTGCACCTGCTGGGACTGGTGTCCGATGGCGGAGTGCACAGCCATCAGCGCCATGTGGTGGCACTTTGCGAGCTCTCTCGCAGGATGGAACTCGACCGCGTCGCCATTCACGCCTTCACCGACGGGCGTGACACCTCTCCCCGGAGTGGACGAGCGGCGCTGGCCTTGTTACTGGAGGAGTTGGAAGGGGTTGGAGTGGGCAGGCTCACGTCCGTGAGTGGCCGTTATTTCGCCATGGATCGCGACCGCCACTGGGATCGCACGGCGCGCGCACTGCGGGCCATCCTGGGTCAGGGCCCTTCACAAGCCTCCAGCGCTCTGGAGTATCTGGCCGCGCAGTACTCGGACGGGGTTGGCGACGAATTCATCCCGCCCGCCTCACTGATTGGGACGGACGGTGACGTGCTCGGGATCGCCGAGGGAGATGTGGTGATCCACTTCAACTTCCGTGCCGACCGTGGGCGCCAACTCTGCCATGCCTTGGTGGACCGCGAGTTGACCGATTTTGACCGCGGATCAGTGCCCCAGATCGCTCGGCTCTGCACGTTCACGCAGGTCGACAAGACCCTCGAGGCCATAGTGGCCTTCCCCAGGCCGCTGGTGCCGAACACCCTGGCGGAGGTGGTGGAGCGGGCCGGGCTCACGCAGTTCCACGTGGCTGAGACCGAGAAGTACGCACACGTCACCTACTTCCTCAACGGAGGACGTGAGGAGCCGTTCTCGTCAGAGGAACGGAGCCTGGTGCCGTCCCAGCGAGTCGCGACCTACGACCAGGCGCCGGAGATGAGCGCCAACGGGATCACCGAGCTGGTGCTAGACCGGCTGCGACGCGCCAGGGACACCCTCATCGCGGTGAACTATGCGAATGCGGACATGGTCGGGCATACCGGTGAGCTGGCCGCCACGATTGCTGCCGTCGAGTATCTGGACCGGTGCCTCGGTCAAGTGGCGGACGCCGCCGCCGCCGCCGGGTACCTGCTGGTGGTAACTGCCGATCATGGCAACGCAGAGATGAAGGTCGACCTCCGCGACGGCTCCAAGCTGACCGCTCACACGACCAGCCGCGTGCCGATGATCCTGGCTGATGGAGACCGAGGTGGCGCACTAGCTGAAGATGGGGGGCTCCGTGATGTGGCCCCGACCCTACTTTCGGCGATGGGCCTCGACGTTCCGGCCGAGATGACAGGATCGGATCTAAGGCAGGCCGAGTCGGAGTGATGACGTCTCAAGCAGGTGGACCCGCCCCGCGTACCGCCCGTGCCGCCCGGCGGGCCAGAGAGGCCGAGGAGCAGACCCTCATCCCGCTGCCCTCCGGGATCGTGGCTCTAGTGGGTCGCCCCAACGTGGGCAAGTCAACCCTGTTCAATCGGCTGACGGGAGAACGTCGGGCCATCGTCTCCGACCAACCTGGGCTCACCCGGGACCGAATCTACGGGGATGTCGAGTGGAGGGGTCGGGCGTTCACCGTGGTCGACACGGCCGGCCTTGACAGGGTCATCAAGGGCGGCGCAGGGGGCGACCTTCCGGCCAACACCCAGGCCCAGGCTCGGGTGGCCCTCCGAGAGGCCGACGTGATCTGCTTCGTGTGTGACGCCAAGGCCGGCCTCACCGCGGCCGACCACGAGGTGGCGGAGGAGCTGCGTCGGGCCCGTCAGCCGGTGATCTTGGTGAGCAACAAGTACGAAGGCCGCGAGGACAAACTCTGGCACCACGAATTCCTCGAGTTAGGGCTGGGCGACCCGGTGCCGATATCGGCGCTCTCGGGCAGCGGTAGCGGGGATCTGCTGGACCGGATCGTGGACCGGCTACCGGCGCCCGAGGAGAGCGACACCCGCCCGGGCTCGGTGGTGCTGCGGTGCGCCATCGTCGGTCGACCCAACGTCGGCAAGTCTTCCTTGCTCAACGGAATCCTCGGCGAGGAGCGGGCGCTGGTGAGCACGATATCCGGGACGACCCGGGACCCGGTGGACACGCTGGTCAAGACCGACCAAGGAGAGGTGCTGCTGGTAGACACTGCGGGCATCCGACGACCGGGCGCCAGTCAAGACGCCGACTACTACAGCCTGCTGCGCGCCGTCAGAGTGGTGGAGCGCGCCGATGTGGCGGTGCTGGTTGTCGACGCCACCACACCGCTGCGGGCACAGGACCGGCACATCGCGGGCAGGGCCCGAGACGCCGGCGCCGCCACCTTGGTGACGCTCAATAAGTGGGACCTCCTGGATGAGGACGCCCGTCGGGATCGCGGGCTGGTCAGGGAGCTGAAGGCGGCCTACGAGTGGGCTCCCGGTACTCCTTTCCTTTTCACCAGTGCGCTCACCGGTCGGGGGATCCGCAAGGTGCTCCCAACCGCCTTCGAACTCGCCGCGGCCCGCGCGCTGCACATTCCCACTGCCGAGTTGAATCAGTTCGTACGAGCAGCCGTGGATCGTAGGCCCCCGCCGAGCGGCCGCGGTGGCCGGCGGCTCCACGTCTATTACGCGGTTCAGGCACGCAGCCGGGTGCCAACCTTTGCACTCTTCGTCAACGACCCCCACCTGATGCACTTCAGCTACGCCCGGTACCTGGAGAACCAGTTCCGGGAGAGCTACGGCTTCCAGGGGGTGCCGATTCGTCTGCGTATCCGCCGTTCCGAGCAGAAAAGTTGAAGCTGGCGATCCTCGGCGCAGGCTCCTGGGGCCTCGCTCTCGCCGAGCTCTTGCACGCTCCCGAGCGCGAGGTTTCGCTCTGGTTCCGGCGGCCAGAATTGGCCGAAGTCGTGGACCGAACCCGCGCTCACCCGCTTTATCTCCCGGCCCTGCGGCTCGACCGCGCAGTGCACGTGACCGCGCTCCTAGCTGAGGCCTGCGACGGAGCGGACACGGTTATTTTTGCGGCCCCCACTCACGGCGCGCGCACCGTGGCCGAGCGGGCTCGTGCCCTTGTGGGGGAGGCGTCGTTGCTGGTCAGCGCGAGCAAGGGCTTCGAGCCCGACTCGGCCATGACCATGACCGAGCTCCTAGCCGAGGTGCTGGGGGAGGGAGCCCAAGATAAGTTGGTGGCTCTCAGTGGCCCCAACCTCGCTCCAGAAGTGGCCGCCCACATGCCCACCGCGGCGGTGGTCGCGGCCATTAACCCTGAGGCACGAGCCCTTGCAGTCAGGCGCCTTGATGCCCCCAGTTGGCGTCTCTATGCCAACGATGATCCTCGGGGGGTCGAGTTTGCAGGGTCGATGAAGAATGTGATCGCCATCGCCGCGGGCGTCTGTGATGGGTTGGAAGTTGGCGACAACGCCAAGGCCGCCATCATCACCCGAGGCCTGAGCGAGATGACCCGTCTCGGAGTGCGCGCCGGGGCCAACCCGTTCACCTTCGCGGGATTGGCGGGAGTGGGCGACTGTCTGGCGACCTGTATCAGCCATCTGAGCCGCAACCGAACCCTAGGGGAGAGGATCGGCCGCGGCGAAACGCCGGAGGCGGCCCAGGCGGAGACCCCCATGGTTGCTGAGGGGGTCAATGCCTCCCGAGCAGCACTGGTCCTCGCCCGGCGATATCAGGTGGAAGTCCCCATCACCCAGGCGGTCCACGCCATCTTGTTTGAGGGGACGTCGGTGGCCGATGGGGTCCGGGGTTTGATGGCGCGGAACCTGCGGCCGGAGCTGGTCCCCGAGGACATCGGCCTCGGCTCCACGATTGTCCAGAGCTAGCTCTAGCCCCGCAGGCCACTTCGCAATGGATCAACGCGAAGCAGGTTGAAGCACCTCCGCCCGCTGGTCGGGGAAACCTCCCCTTAGTCGTCGGGGGTGGGGGCTCCGTCCACTTCCCGGAAGCTGTACCCCAGCGCTTCGGAGATCCAATGGCGGAACGGTTCCTCGATGCGAAACCTCTCGCCAGCGCCCTCTATCCCGTCCGAACTAACCAAACCCGCCTGGGCCAGTGCTGCCAGGTGGAAGCTGATCTCGGCGGGGTTGATCGAGACTTCGGTGGCCACGTCTTGGCCGGTCCGGGCGCCCGCCAGGAGGGCCTTGACCACGGCTAACCGCGGCACAGTCCCGAGCGCGTGCAGACGATTGGCCGCCGACTGCAAATCGGCCTCGACCAGCACCGGGGCAGCGCCTCCGGGTTCTGACTGGATGGGAACACGGCGGTGCAGGTAGACGGTGTGCAGCAGAGCTTCTCCCAGAGTGGCACCAGTGCTGCGTCGGGTCACGAACAGGTAGAGTGCGGCGAGCGCCGCCACCAGGATCACCCCGTCGGCCCAACTGGCGGTTACCCCGGCTCCGGTCAACCTGCGCACTAGGGCCAACAGACCGGTCAAGATGCTGGCGACCACTCCGAGGTCGATGAGAGCGGCCACGCTGGTCTTCAGCCAGCCAGGCACGTTGACAAGCGGCTCTCGGTTCGGAGCCGGCGCACGGCGGATGGCGAGGTACCCGCCAACGCCGATAACCAGGAGGATGGCCCCCTGGACTGCGAGTCGCGCGAACTTGGTCAGGAAGTGCTCGACAGGGATGCCGGCTACGACTCCCACCGCGATGTACACGCCGACCCAGATCGCGGTGCTGGGAAGCACCCCAGCGAGGAACGTGCGGCGCCGCACTCCGAAGGCTCCTGCCACCAGAGTCGTGTAGATGCGCAGGCCAGGGATCAGCCGGGAGGCGCCGATCCCCAGCGGGCGGGCTGCGCGCACCCGCGCGGCTACCCGTTCCAGTGCCCTGTCCTTGTGGAAGCGAACCGCGAGCCCGGTCATTCCCCGTTCGCCGACCACTCTGGCCCAGCTATAGCCGACGGTGGCGCCGGCCACGCAGGCGGCGTACGCCAAGGGGACGAACACCCACGGATCGAGTCCTCCGGCAGCGATCAGCAGCCCACCAGCGAGCAGGGTAAGTTCACCTGGCGCGAACGGTAGTGGTACCCCCGCTTCCTCGACGAAGAGCAGGCTGCAGAGCAGGACGATCGCGACCACACCGTGGAGGCCGGAGAGGAAACTCATGGTCGCGGATTATCGACTCCGATGCGGGCGCGCCCGGCCCGTGCCGAACAGGGTCCGAGAATACCGCACTCGACGAACGGGCGAGCCATGAGGACCTACGCGGGCAACCACCAAGTCAGGTCGTCCGCGGCCCACTGCACAGTCCGGAGAGGTTCGAGGCGCCCGTTGGCCCATCTCAGGACCACCCTAATCGAGAACTTATCCGGTGTGACGCCGGCGACCCCGTCCTGGTCGGGCGGGACCGTGGAAGCTACGCCGCGCTGAGGCAGCGGCTTCAGATCGTGCGGCGGGAGTGTGGCTCAGTTCTTGCTCTGGCTTGTGGGCGAGGAAGGTCATGGTGCCTGAATTGAGAAGGTGGTCCGTGTCCACGAACTGCAGCGCTGGTGCGCCCAGCCGGCGCAGCTTGCGCCACTTTTCGGCATCGTCCTCACTCAAAAAGGTGAGTGCCCGGCCGCTGGCGCCGTTGCGAGCAGTGCGGCCGACGCGGTGCGTCAACCAGTCGGCGGTGTCTGGGAGTTCGTAATTAATGACGAGGTCCACGTCGACCACGTCGATCCCGCGAGCCGCGACGTTGGTGGCGACCAACACTGACGTCTCTCGCCGCCGAAACGCCGCGATCGCCCGGTCTCTGGCGACCTGGGACAGATTCCCCTGGAGCTCCGAGGTCGCATGACCTAGAGCGATCAGGTCACGCGCCAGCTTCTTGGTGCCGTGCTTGGTACGGTGAAAAACGATGGTCGAATCCGAGCGCTTGAGCAGGTGACTGAGCACCGATACCTTCTGGGAGCGTTGGACCGAGAAAAGGCCATGTTCCAACTGTGACTCTGCGGCTGGCGCCACGGTTACCCGCGCCGGAGCAATCATGTGCTTGCTGGCCATCTGGGTGACCCAATCGGGCATGGTGGCCGAGGCGAGGACGGTCTGGCGCTGTCCCAGTGGGGTGCGCTGCTTAGTCCGAGAGACCAACTTCTCCACGTCTTTGGCGAAGCCGGCGTCGAGCATCTCGTCGGCCTCGTCCAGCACCAGGAACTCGACCGAGCCCAGTGCCGCCGCCCCTCGATCTGACATGTCGACCAAGCGTCCGGGGCAGCCAATGATCACATCGGCGGCGGACAGGCTGCTGATTTGGCCCCCGTATCCGACGCCCCCGAACACCAGCGCCCGGCGCAGCCCGGGATCGAGCTGGGCGAGCACTGCGCCGATCTGAGTGGCCAGCTCCCGGGTGGGGGTGACGATCAGGGCTCGGGGCGCACAGCGCTGGTGACCCCGCAGCTTCTCGACCATGGGAATGAGGAAGGCCAGGGTCTTGCCAGATCCTGTTGGTGACTGGATCAGGCAGTCGCGGCCTTCATGGAGAATTGGAATCGCCGCGATCTGCACTTCGGTCGGATCGCTGATTCGGAGTCGGAGGAGAGTCTCAAGGGTGCGCGGTCGCACACCAAGTTCGGCAAACGAATTCATTTAAATGTCCCTGGGCAAAATCGCCCGCGCGTTGCGTCGTCAATACAGATGGCAGCGCTTCTAAACGATGCCACTGTGTCGACAGGACCAGGGAGCCGCAGAAGGCCGCAGTCGGTCACGACCGACTATATGGTCGATAGTAACAGGTATCTGAGGCGGCGGTCCTCACCCGAGCTATGAAACTGAAGGATCAGTCCGCTGGGGGTGGGGGGGCCGAAGTGGTGGTGAAGTGAGGGTGGGGTGCCGTCGAGGCGGGAGCCCAGCCAGCAGCTCCCCGGTCGCCGAAGCCACCTTGCGAACAGCGTCATCAAAGGAAGGCTGGGTACGGCCAGAGGGCGTCTGCACCCCACTGACCTTCCTGACGTATTGGAGTGCCGCGGCCTCGATCTCCTGCGCTGTGGCCGCAGGCTCCAGGCCTCTTAGGGTTGTGATGTTTCGGCACATGGCAGTGATCCTACGGATCCTGACGCGAGGGGACCGGGCCGTTTCCACCCAGCTGCTGCACCCACGCACCGACTGTGAGCACCGCTGACTGCCGCGGCAACACCTTCTCGAGTAGGACGCGGTGGACCTCAGGATCGCTGTCGGCACATCCGTCACTGAGAACCGTCAGCGTGTAGTCAAGGTCGGCCGCCTGGCGGACCGTGGACAGTACGACCCCGCTGGTCGCGATGCCGGTCAGGACCAGCGAATCGACGCTGAGCGATCGCAGCAAGACTTCGAGATCACTACCCGTGAAGGCGCTGACCCGCTTCTTGGTGACCACCATGTCCTTTCGGTGGGGAGTCACCGCTGGGTGGATCTGCGTGGCAGGGTCAGCCTCGGCCATGCCGGCGGACGCAATGGTCGAGAACGTTCGGTTATTCCGGCTCATCTCCGGAGCGCCCTGTCGGAACGCCACCCGCACGTAGATGACGGTCACTCCGGCGGCGCGGGCGGCGGTCGTCGCCCTCTTGATCGAGGCCAGCAGCATCTCGGAATCCACGGGGTAGCGCGCGACCACCCCACGTTGAACATCCATGACTAGCAAGGCGGTGTGCGACATTCGGGGCATCGTAGTCCGGCTGGTCCTCCGCCGGCCTAAACCTTGCTGGCGCTACTTCTAGGGCTCACCCCTTCAGTCTCCGCCACAGCTGGCCGTAGTGGCGATGTTGCCGTGACGGTGAGTCCGAATGCAGAATCGCACTTCCGGCGTCCCGTGGAGTTTGATCCGGAATTGCTTGAGGGCCAGAGACAGGAGTCGCCTGACGCTAACGGTCCAAACGGTCTCCCGAAATCCTAAAGCTTTACCCTGCGGACCGATCGCCAACAGGTTGTTCAGTCGATCAGTTCGGCAGGATGGCGGCCAGGTCGTACAGGCGCGGTCGCCGCGGAAACAGCTGGATTAGGATGCCAGGCGTCGACGCGCGTGCGGTTGCAAAGCGTTCTCCCGCCTCGCTTCCGAGATAGCGAGTGGCGATCGACCGTCGGATCTCGGTCACGTCGCACTGCGTCGGGCTCGCCGCGCCCCGCAGCTCCACTCCGCGGACTGGGGCCGGCGTCTCGAAGATGACCGGGCAGCACTCAGGGTTGCCTTCGAGATGGCGCAGCTTGACAGCGTCGCGTGCGATCACGGGTTCGAATGCCAGGCTCGTCCAGCGAAGCCAAGCGGGGGAGGTCAGGGCACTCCCATCTTTGCGATAGGTCGTCAGCACCGCCGGGGACGGCGCCACCAGAAGCGTCCGAACGTCGTCTAGCGTCTGCGCGGTCATCTACAGAAGCATCCTAAGGACTCGTTTCGGGACCGCTTTGTGGGCCGACTCCGCAAGTGGCTGCTTTCCGGACACCTTGACGGAGACCGATCGAGAAATGCCTAGGTTGCTGCTCACGGCGTGGCCGCGGGGGGAAGGGAGGTAAAGCTCATATCGCAATTGGCCGCACCGTTCTGGAACTGGCGCGTAGTGTGGGCTGTGACCGCATTCGCCGAGCTGCCGCACCCCTGTGGTCCGAACTCGGGATGACGACATGGCCGCCGGTGCGCTGAATGTTCGGATAGCCCATGCGGCGCAAGTCGCCCGGTACCGCGAGCGCCTAGCTCGAAGCGGCCGCCGCCTCGGGGAAGCGCTAAGAGTCCCACGGCCAGGGCTGAAAGGTGGGCGCACGGGCACTGGCACGGCCACTTCCCCACGGACCTTGGACGTGAGACCAGCCGCGACCCCAGTGAGTCACCCTCCTCGACCTAGGCCTTTGCGATGGTGGGGGTGATCCTAACCGTCGTCGTGCTCGCAGCGGCCAGCTCGGGCCGCCGGCCACCGCAGCAATAACCCCACACGCGCTCGCGGCCCCATCCGTTATGCCGTCAGTTAAGGCGTCGGCCGCACCTCACGCGCCCCGAACCCAGACCCAGCAGAGGTGATTCTAATCTCCAATTGATGGTCGGGGAGACAGGACTCGAACCTGCGACCCCCAGTCCCCCAGACTGGTGCGCTAACCACCTGCGCTACTCCCCGCGGCCGGGGGCTGAGCATATCAGGCGGTAGAATTCCCGATTGGACATGCCCTGGGTTCGTCACTGCGGCAATTGCGAGCGAGAATTCCCGATCTATCGGCTGGCCGCGGTCCTGCTGGATGGCGAGTTGACTTCACTCTGCCCGGGCTGCATGCAGTCTGAGCACGATCGAATTTCGGTCCCGTACGCCCCCCAGACTCCCGGGGCCGCCCAGACCAGCACCTCCCGAACCTCCTGGTGAACCGCGCCCTGTTCCGGGAGCGGCTGGAAGGGGCGGTGGTGACCAAGGGGGCGGCGCTCTGCGTGGGGCTGGATCCCGACCTCACGAAGATCCCGGCGGGGCTGGGTCAAGGGCTCGAGGCTGTCCGACGACACACCCTGGCGATCGTGGAGGCAACGGCTCCGTATGCGGCCGCGTTCAAGCCCAACCTAGCCTTTTTCGAGCGGCTGGGAGCTCCCGGATTCGAACTCCTGATCGAGGTAGTCAAGGTGGCGGGGCGGCACGCCCTAGTGATTGCGGATGGTAAGCGGGGGGATATCGGCAGCACCGCAGTCGCCTACGCCGAGGCGATCTTTGACGTGATCGGGGCCGACGCCTGCACGGTCAATGGTTATCTGGGTCACGACTCCGTGCTGCCCTTCCTGGATCGGCCAGGTCGCTTCGCGTTCATCCTCTGCCGGACCAGCAATCCCGGGGCCGCCGATTTCCAAGACCTCGTCGTCCAAGAGGGGGGACGTCCCCTCTATCTCCACGTGGCCAGCCGTGCCGCGGAGTGGAACAGTGAAGGAACTGTTGGTCTGGTGGCGGGAGCAACGTGGCCAGCCGAGATAAGCCGGATTCGAGAAGCAGCGCCCGACCTGCCACTCCTTCTACCAGGGGTCGGAGCACAGGGCGCCGACGTGGTCGCTGCGGTCCAAGCCGCTCAGGGGAACGATGGTCAAGGACGGTACCTCATCAGCTCGTCGCGAGCTATCTCCCAAGCGTCCAGTGGTCCCGAATTCGCCGAGGCGGCCGCGGATGCGGCGCGGGTACTTAGTGATCAGATCCGCGCGGCGGCCCGAACGAGGTCGGGGTCAAGATAGTCACGGAACCAGACGAAGAGTAGCCTGGGACGATGGGCCACGGGCGGAGTCGGGCCAGCTTCCTTGTGGTACTTCTGGCGGTTGGTCTCGGTGCCTTGAGTGGCTGTGCCAGCGCCGCCCGGCCAACTCCCTCCAAGCCAGCACCGTCGTCGCACCCCTCGCCCACTGCCTCACCGTTGCCCACTTCGGTGACCGTGATATCCCCACTTGGAGTGAACTTCCGAACCGAGCCTTCGACCACCTCCTCAGTGGTGGGAGTGGTGGCGCAGGGTGTATCCCTGCCGATCGTGTCCCACAGCTCCTCCGACGGAGGATGGTGGGAGGTTCGAGGCTCGAGCCAGACCGGTTGGATCACGGCCCAGCCTCAGTACACCTCGACCATTACCTTTCAGACCTTCTCATCGGGGGCGGCCCCGCCTTGGTCGGTGATGTACCCCGAGGGTTGGACCTTCGCGCAGGAGAACTCCGGACCGATTGATTTCACAGGCCCCGCCGCGGCAGCCATCACCTTCACCTCGGCCACCACCACGAGCCAGCTTCCGGCGGCAGCCCTGGCCGGTCAGACCGAGAGTGGGGTTAGCTCGGTGGTGGTCTACGGTGTGACGGCACCGTTGGTCACCTACTCCAGCACCACCAAGTACGAGGCTTCAGTGGAGTTCCAAGCTCAACCGGCGTTGGCCTTTCTGATCCAGGCCCAGCTGCCGACCAAGGGAGGGGCCCCGACCTTGAACCTGTTCTTGGAGACGGTGTCCTTCACGGTGCCAGCGACTCCGTCTCCCTGACCCTCGGGGGCTTGTCCAAGCGCTCGGCGAGCTCATGGTAGGCGGCCACCCGGGCCGAGTCCACGACCTTCGTGTAGCCCTGCATGGTGTTGAGATTGGCGTGACCTAGCACCTCTTGGACCAGGCGCACGTTGCCCGTGATGGTGAGCAGCTCCGTGGCCGTGGTGTGCCGCAGGACGTGAGGGGATTTGAGTCCCTCCACGCCGGTTGCGAGCCGCACTCGGCGCACGATGTGGCGCGCCCCGGCACTGGTTAGCTGGCGCTTGCCGCGCGCTGCTGAGGAGCGGTCGTAGTTCAGGAACAGCCACGGTTCCCGGTCGTGGCGGGCGTCGAGGTAGGTGCGGATTGACTGGTACGCCTGCGGGGTCAGATGGACGACGCGTTCCTTGGAACCCTTGCCGCGAACCACCAGTCGACCCTCGGTGCTGATCTGGGAGCGCTTCACGGAAAGAGCCTCCGAGATCCGGCACCCGGTGCTGATCAGAAAGTGCAGAAGGGCGCCATCCCGTAGCCCTGGCTCCTCCGAGCCGTGGTCGAAAGTGAGCACGAGTCGGGCCTCCGTGGTAGTGAGAGGCTTCGGCAGAGGCGGGGAGATGCGCGGGATGTCGATGTGGGCCGCGAGATCCTCGGCGACCCAGCTCTCACGTAATCCGTAGCGCAGGAATCCTCTGAGAGCTTGCAGGCGGCGGGCCCTGGAACTAAGGGCGAGACCCACTTGACCGAGGTGCCGCTGGTACGCGCGAATCGCGTCCCTAGTCAGGTCGTTAGTTTCGCTCGGAGCTTCCTTGAGACCAGCCCAGAACTGGACCGCCTGATCCAGGTCTGTTTGGTACGCGCGAATCGTCTGGCCACTGCGAGCTCGATCGACCGCCAGATAGG
>Ga0307373_10006690_pt1 | contig 18244 bp, 9 predicted proteins | sample OX2MG_FD_202534 | JGI IMG/M metagenome (GOLD analysis project Ga0307373, IMG submission 202534) | Soil microbial communities from Risofladan, Vaasa, Finland - OX-2 | ecosystem: Environmental > Terrestrial > Soil > Coastal area > Acid sulfate soil | place: Finland: Risofladan, Vaasa | collected...
CGGAAGGCCGAGCAGGTGGCCGATCTTATTCGGCAGCGAACGGAAATACCAAATATGCACGACGGGCACCGCGAGCTGGATGTGCCCGAATCGCTCGCGGCGAACGGATTTCGTCGTCACTTCGACACCGCACCGGTCGCAGATGATGCCTTTGTAGCGAATGCGTTTGTATTTTCCGCAATAGCATTCCCAATCGCGCGTAGGCCCGAAGATTTTCTCGCAAAAGAGTCCATCTTTTTCCGGCCGGTACGAGCGGTAATTGATCGTCTCCGGTTTGGTCACCTCGCCGTGACTGCGATTCAGCGTCGCCTCCGAGCTCGAAAGCCCGACCGAAATCTGCGAGAAATTGTGAAGTGATAGTTCCTGCGGCAGCATGTAAGCCATATTTTCTCCTAAATTTTTTCTAAAAAACTTTTCTCTCTATTTCCCCATGGGTCTCATGGAACACTTGGGGTCCCATGAGACTCATGCGTCACTTTAATCGATGCGCACTTCCAGACCCAAGCCTTGCAGCTCTCTTACGAGCACACTAAAGCTTTCCGGCACGCTCGGCTCCGGCATGTTCTCGCCTTTGACGATGGCCTCATAGACCTTCGAGCGGCCCGGCACATCGTCCGACTTGACGGTCAGGATCTCCTGGAGCACATGTGAAGCGCCGTATGCTTCGAGCGCCCACACTTCCATTTCTCCGAAGCGCTGGCCGCCGAACTGCGCTTTACCACCCAACGGCTGCTGCGTGATGAGCGAATACGGCCCGATCGAACGCGCATGAATCTTATCGTCAACCAGGTGCGAAAGCTTCATCATATAGATTTCGCCCACGGTCACGCGCTGATCGAATTTATCGCCGGAACGGCCATCATAAAGTTCGGTACGAGCATCGGTATCGAGGCCAGCGGCGTCCAAATATGCCTTCACATCGTTAAAATGCGCGCCGTCGAAAATCGGAGTCTCGAAGCGAACGCCGAGTTTCTTTCCCGCGAAGCCGAGCGCCGTCTCGTAAAGCTGGCCAATATTCATACGGCTCGGCACGCCGAGCGGATTGAGCACGATGTCAACCGGCGTTCCATCGGCTAAGAACGGCATATCCTGAATCGGTACGATCTTCGCGACCACGCCCTTATTGCCGTGACGTCCCGCCATTTTATCGCCGACCGAAAGCTTGCGCTTTTTCGCGACATACACTTTCGCCATCTGCATGATGCCGGGCTGAAGTTCGTCGCCCAAGCCCACTTTCGAACGCTCGCGGCGAACGTCCGCATCGATATCTTCGCGCTTCACCCAATATCCTTCGTAAATACGCCGGATCTGATTCATCTTGCGCCGGTCCTCGATCCAGTCGCTGCCGACGGAGAACTTTTCGAGGTCGTCCAAACGCGAATGGAAGGTATCGTGCTTGAAGGTGACGCCGGAACGAATGGCCGTTGCGCCATCCAAATCGCGAACACCGACGGATACTTCGCCATCGAGCACCTTCACTAATTTATCGGCAAGCTTACGGTTGGCATCGTCGAACTGCTCTTTATAGGTCTTGTCGATTTGGTCGATGCGGCGCTTCTCCTCGCGCTTCTCTTCGCCTTCCTTTTTAATTCCCTTTCGTGAAAAGAGTTTTGTTTCGACGACGATGCCCTTGATTCCGGGCGGCGCCTTCATCGAAGCATCCTTCACATCGCCGGCTTTATCGCCGAAGATGGCGCGCAGCAATTTCTCTTCCGGCGTCGGATCGGTCTCGCCTTTGGGCGTGATCTTGCCGATCAAAATATCGCCTTCCTTCACTTCCGCGCCGGAACGAATGACGCCCGTCTCGTCCAAATCTTTCGTCGCCTCTTCGGAGACGTTCGGAATTTCGCGCGTCAGTTCTTCCTCGCCGCGCTTGGTATCGCGAACGTGAAGTTCAAACTCCTCGATATGAATCGAGGTGTAAATATCTTCGGAGACGACGCGCTCGGAAATGACAATCGCGTCCTCGAAATTATATCCGCGCCAGGGCATGAATGCGACAAGCACGTTGCGGCCTAAGGCCAACTCGCCAAATTCGGTCGAGGAAGAATCGGCCAGCACATCGCCCTTTTTCACGCGCTGTCCTTCGCGGACGCTGGGACGCTGTGTGATCGAAGTGTCCTGGTTCGTGCGGAAGAATTTTATCAGCTTGTATTCGCGATGACGGCGGTCATCGAAGCTCGCAAGAATCTCATCGCGCGAGCCTTCGTCATCATAAATCATGACGATGCGATCGGCATCGACAAAATCGACGACGCCATCGCGCTCGGCAAGCAGGATGGCGCGGCTATCGCGCGCGATCTTTCCCTCGAAGCCCGTGGCAACAAGCGGCGCTTCCGGCCGCAGGAGCGGCACGGCCTGGCGCTGCATATTCGATCCCATGAGCGCGCGGTTGGCGTCGTCATGCTCCAGGAATGGAACGAGCGCGGCGGCGGCGGAAACGATCTGCGACGGCGCCACATCCATAAATTGTACTTTATCGGGGCCGACGACAATAAAATCGCCATATTGCCTCGCGCTGATGCGGTCGCCGACGAAATGGCCTTTCTCATCGAGCGGCTGGTTCGCCTGCGCGACGACTTTATCTTCTTCGTCGTCGGCGCTTAGATAGGTGATCTCGCTCGTTACTTTGCTATTTTTAACGATGCGGTACGGCGTCTCCAGAAACCCATGCTCGTTCACGCGCGAATAAACCGCGAGCGAGGAAATAAGTCCGATGTTCGGGCCTTCCGGCGTTTCGATCGGGCAGAGCCGGCCATAGTGCGTATAATGCACGTCGCGAACTTCGAAGCCGGCGCGTTCGCGCGTCAGGCCGCCTGGTCCGAGAGCGGACATGCGGCGCTTGTGCGTCATTTCAGCGAGCGGATTCGTCTGATCCATGAACTGCGAAAGCTGGTTCGTGCCGAAGAACGTGTTAACCACGCTCGTCACGGTGCGGGCGTTCACCAAGTCCGCAGGGCCAACTTTTTCATCGTGAATAGACATGCGCTCGCGGATCGTGCGCGCCATGCGGGAAAGCCCGATGTTGAACTGCTGCGCAAGCTGCTCGCCGACGGTGCGGACGCGGCGATTGCCAAGATGATCGATGTCATCGACGGCAGCTTTGCCCAATTGCAAACGAATGAGGTATTTCAGGATCTCGATAATATCTTCCTTCGTGAGCGTGGTGATCTCATTCGGAATCGCCGCGCTGGCCTCGTGCAATTTTTGATTCAAGCGAATGCGTCCAACCAATCCGAGATCGTAGCGCTTCTGATTGAAGAAGAGCTTTTCGAGCAGGCTGCGCGCGGCTTCCATGTCTGGCGCTTCGGAAGCCCGCATCACGCGGTAAATCGCTTCGAAGGCGTCGTCCGTCGAGCGCGAAGTATCTTTCGCGATCGTATTGAGGATCACCGAGCCGCCGGTTCCCTCTAAGTCCATGAACTTGATCTTCTTAATCCCAGACGTGCGAAGTCGCTCGATATGCTCTTCTAAGAAGGTCGAATCCTTCGAAAGAAAAATTTCGCCCGTGTTCATATCGATCACATCGGCGGCAACGAGCTTGCCAACTTGCTCTTTGAGATCGGCCGTCTTGACATCGAGGTCCTGAATGAGGCCGAAAAGCTGGAGGATGTCCTCGTCGCTCGACCATCCGAGCGCGCGCAGGAGCATCGTGACCGGGAATTTCTTTTTCCGGTCGATATAGGCCCAGAGCACATTATTAATATCGGTCGTGAATTCGACCCAGCTTCCGCGAAACGGAATAACGCGGCCCGAAAAAATCGTCGTGCCGTTCGGGTGAAGGCTCTCTGCGAAGAATACGCCGGGCGAACGGTGAAGCTGCGAAACGACGACGCGCTCCGCGCCATTGATGATGAACGTCCCACGCTCCGTCATCATCGGAAGGTTTCCGAGGAAGACTTCCTGCTCGACGGTCTCGACGAAATCCTCCGATTTCTCCTCCTGATTTTTCGAGGAAAGTCGAAGGCGGGTCTTGAGCGGCACGCTGTAAGTCAGACCGCGCTCCTGGCACTCCGTCACGTTATAGCGAGGCTTTTCTAAGCGATAATCGAGATATTCGAGCACGAACGTCTCGCGGCTGTCAATAATCGGGAAATTTAGCTGGAAAACGGCTTCAAGGCCGGTTGCCAAACGCTCCGTGATCGGCACGCCTTCCTGAAGGAATTCGTGGAACGACTTGACCTGCACGTCCAGAAGGTCGGGCAGTTCGTAATCGCGTGGAATTTTGGAAAAAGAGATACGTCCGCCCTCGATGACGTGCGCGTCACCCAGTAGCGGAGTTCCATTTGCTGTCTTCGTTGCTCGTGCCATAAATAATGCTGCTAAAAGGAATCCGTAAAAAATTCTAAAACCAAAGATTGTTGACCGGCCGGGCATTCCGGAATGCCCGAGGCAGCGGGTGCGACGCCGCTGCCGAAAAACGAGGCACCGTAAACGTTACGTGTAAACGTTACGGCTGCGTGTAAAAACTTACTGGAGGGTATTCGCGTGGAGGATTGCCGCGACTAAACGGCCCACGGGAGAGCTGGGTAACCGAAAAGAGCAAAAAGGTCGCTCTGGGACGAGCGTGGCCCGCCCCAAGGGGTGTGTGTTGGATCAATGTCATCAGTTGTTAAGTCCGCCGCTGAATTCCTGCGTTTATTTCCCCTCCATGCAAGGAGAGGAGCCTGAATTCAGACAAACGAACGGTTAATTCCTCTATTGCGCTTTGAGGTGGATACTGTATTAATTTGATCCCCTCTTTTTCGCGCGTGACGGAAACCACGAATGATTTCGAAACATTCCTGCCTGAACCATGATTTTTGAGATTTCTAAGATTTTTTGAATTATGACTTTTCATTAACAAAAAAGTCCCTTGGCGGTTCTTCCTTGCGAACCGCAGCCCACCCGCATTATGGCCTTTTCAACATGCGGTACTTTACCCAGTCGTTGATCCCAAAGCAAGAGAAGGTTGCGTACCCGACGATGATTGCCGTTTGCGAAAACGGGATTGGCGTAAGTTCCGAAAGGCCGGTGAAGCCAATGATAAACCCGATGGCGGCGTCCGCGCCAAGCGCCAGCAAGAGCGCGGTTCCCGGGCGAGAGGACCAGAAGTGATGCCGCTCCCGCACCGAAAGAATAGAAGCAATCGAAAAGAAGAGGAGTGTTTGAAAGGAGAAGGTCGCGAGCGTTCCGGGGTTGCTCATCAGGCCGAAGTCGTGCCAGCCGAAAGCGAGCAGCGCGAGCGATTCCACGAGCATCAGGATTCCGAGCACGACCGCGAGTCGAATGAGCGGCCCGATATTCCAGCTTTCCGGCTTTTGGGACGCGCGCGTCCGGTCGGTCGAGAGCGCAATTTTCGCGAAGTCGGTCATAAACACGAGCAAAATCATTCCCAACGCGGAAATGACGAATTGCCCCGTGACCAAAAAAGCGATGACGACAAAACCGGCCTTGAGTATTGTTCGGCTGATTTTATTGATGATCCAGGTAAGCACGCGTTGATAGATCGCGCGTCCAATCCGAACGAGCAACACAATGCTGCCAAGCCCCTCGGTAGTCAGCACCACACTGGCGGCGCCTTTGGCAACGTCGGTCGCGCCGCTGACGGCTATGCCTACTTCCGCTTGCTTTAGCGCCGGTGCATCGTTCACGCCATCGCCGGTCATTCCCACAACGTGCCCGGCGGCCTGCAAACTTTTTACCACGATAAATTTATCTTCCGGAAAGACTTCTGCAAATCCATCGGAGCCTTGCACGAGCGCAACCGTATCGCCGCCGCCGCCTTCTTGCGCGGCTTTTCGGATGTCGGGCGCGCGGACAATGTTATTCAACCCGAGTTCGTGGCCCGTCTCGATCGCGACGGGCAAGGCATCTCCCGTCAGCATCTTGACCGACAAGCCCAGTTCTTTCAGTTCGCCAATGAGTTGGCGTGAATCCGGGCGCAGCGGATCTTCCAGCAGCGCGATGCCGATGAATTCGAGCGGCTTTCCTTCGGCGCCACGCGCTACGGCAAGCATCCGGTAGCCTTTCGCGGCATACGGCGCTGCCTGCTCTTCGATTGCCGCCGCCTTTGTGGCATCGAGATTCGTCAGCGTCATTACCGTGCGCAGTGCGCCTTTGATTACATGGATGTTACCCTGCCCGCTTTTCAGAACAGCTTCGGTCCGGCGTGTCTGAGCGGAGAATGGCGTGAAGGACAGCACTTCCGGTTTTTTCGAAAGCAGCTTGCGTTCCGTCGCAGCACGGAGGAATGCGAGGTCGATTGGGTCCTGGTCCGATTCGTTCGAAGCCAGCGCGCCATTCAAAACTATATCATCGTCCTTGAAGCCGGGTTGCGGCATCGTAGTTACGAGCGATAGCCGGTTCAGGGTGAGCGTTCCTGTTTTGTCGGCGCAGAGCACGTCCATGTTAGCCGCGTCCTCCGCCGCGCTGAGCCGCGTGACGAGCGCGCCGGAACGCGCCAAATCGATCGAGCCGACCGCCATACTTACCGTAAACATCACCGGCAATGCCACCGGGACGGCGCTCATCAGTAAAATGAGCATGAGCGGCAAAATATCCAGCAGATTAATTCCCTGAAAAATGGAGACGGTGATTGCAATCGCCACGAGAAATCCGACAATGAGAAGCAGCCATCGGACCACCTTCGAAATCACCTCATCGACATGTGGCTTCGGGTGCGCGCTTTCGACCAATTGCGTAGTACGTCCGTAAAACGTTCGCGTGCCCGTTGCGGTGACGCGGGCCGTCGCCTCGCCCTCGCGCACGACCGAGCCGGAGTAGAGCGTCCCGTCTTTCACGCGCTGAATCTCGCGGGATTCGCCCGTAAGCGTCGATTGATCGACCGAGAGTGTGCCATCGTGAACGACGGCATCGGCGGGAACAAAATCCCCGCTGCGCAGACGCAGCACATCTCCCACGACAAGCTGCGTTGCCGCGAGCGGCCGCCACACGCCATCCCGCAAAACACGCGCGGTGACCTGCAACCGCTTCCGGAGCGCCGCGACTGCGGACGAAGCCCGCGCTTCCTGCAAAAAACTCAGGACGGCATTGACAATCAGCAAACCGAACGCAATCCAGAAATCCGCCGTCTTGCCAAGGAATAAGGAAAGCCCGGCAATGAGTTCGATCATCCACGCCGAAAGCCCCCAGAACTTGCGGGCAAAGTCAAGCAGCTTATGCGGCTTTGGCTCCGGAATATCATTCGCTCCGTCGCGCGCGAGCCGCTCAGCCGCTTCCGCAGAGGAGAGACCCGCTTCGGTTTCAGTGACTGGCGGTTCGGCGGCAGCACTGCCGCTCGGCGCGATGATATTCATGGATATAGTAACAATGCCTCATTCAATCGAATTGCTCGTTTATAACGCAATGTTCCCTGGCTTTCGTATTTTTGTATTTTTAGATTTGTAATTTATTCAATATGTCATTCGAGCGGCGGACGATTATGGCGGGCGAGCTTCGCAAGGAGCACATTGGCGAGCGCGTGGTGCTGAACGGCTGGGTCGATGGCGTTCGGGACATGGGCGGCGTCCTTTTTTTCGATGTCCGTGACCGGTCCGGGAAGGCACAATGCATCCTTCGACCACAATCCGATGGGACTAATCTGACGGATGGGACGAATGAGACAAAACCTTCTCTGTCCACTGCGTCCACGGAGTCCACTGCGTCCACTAAGTCCACGGCACCCTACGAAACCGCGCGAAAGCTGCGGAGCGAATTTGTTATCGCGGCAGCCGGCCTGGTGCGCCACCGCGAAAGCCCGAACCCCAAATTACCGACTGGGGAGGTGGAAATTGAAATTTCCTATCTTGAAATTCTCAACTCCTCCGAAGTTCCACCATTCGAAGTAAAAGAAGACACGAACGCAAATGAGGATTTGCGCCTGAAATACCGTTATCTCGATCTTCGCCGGCCAAGCTTACAGGCGAATATTGCCGTGCGGCACAAAATCGTAAAGTCCATCCGCGATTATTTCGATGAACATGGATTTTACGAGATCGAAACGCCGATTATGATGAAGGCGACGCCCGAAGGCGCGCGCGATTTCCTGGTTCCATCGCGATTGCATCCCGGATCGTTCTACGCCCTGCCCCAGTCGCCGCAGCTTTACAAGCAGGTGCTCATGATCGCCGGCTTCGACCGCTATTTCCAGATCGCCCGATGCTTCCGCGATGAAGATTTGCGCGCTGACCGCCAGCCGGAGTTTACGCAACTCGATGTCGAAATGAGTTTTCCGAACGAGGAAATCGTCTATGAGGTGATGGAAAATTGCCTGGCGCGTGTATGGTCGGATGTCGGACTCACGCTCCCCTCCCCGTTCGTTCAACTTAGTTACCACGAAGCGATGAGCCGCTTCGGGACGGATAAACCCGATTTGCGCTATGGACTCGAAATCCAAACGCTATCCGAGATTCTTCGTGGCAAAACAGAATTCAAAGTATTCAACGACGTGCTCGAAAAGCGGCTGGGCGTGATTGCGGCGGTCGTCGCGCCGGGCGGTGCGGCATGGTCGCGCAAGCAATTGGACACGCTGACCGATCTCGCGAAAGTCTACGGCGCAGGCGGACTCGTGTGGATAAAAGTTACCGCCGAGGGATTTGATTCGAGCGCGAAGAAATTTTTGACAGACGATGTTTTGAAAAACATTCGCTCGGTCTGTGGCGCGCAAACGGGCGATCTCATTCTCGTTATTTCGCATCCGAAATGGGAGCGGGCTTATACCATCTTAGGTGTGCTACGAATCGAATTAGCAAAGCGGCTCGAACTTCTGAAAGGAAAAGAATACACCTTCGCGCCGGCGTGGATCACGAATTTTCCGATGTTCGAAGAGAACGAGGAGACGCATACCTTCACCTTCAAACATCATCCGTTCACCTCACCCGATCCGCGAGATTGGGCGCGGCGTTCGGAAGGCTTGGAACATGTTCGGGCGCGAGCGTATGACATTGTCATCAATGGCTATGAGCTTGGCTCCGGCTCCATCCGCATTCACGACCGGAAGATGCAGGAGGAAGTTTTCGATTTGCTTGGACTCACGAAAGAGCAGCAGATCGAAAAATTCGGCTTCATCCTGGAAGCATTTCAATATGGCGCGCCGCCGCATGGCGGCATGGCGCTCGGCATCGACCGCATCGTCATGCTCTGCCGCGCAACCGATAATATTCGTGATGTCATCGCCTTTCCAAAAACGACGAGCATGCAGAATTTGATGGATGGGTCGCCATCCATCGTCGAAGATCGGCAATTAAAGGAACTGCATCTTGCAATTCAAAAATAATATAGAACCAACTCCTCGCCCTTTTTTTCGGTTGCGAGAAACGAAGTAAAGCCATTCGTTGGATTCCCGTACCGAAGGGACAGAAGGAAATAGCCGGGGACGTAAGTCCCCGGTTTAAATGAAACGAACATGAGAAAAGTCCCGAAGGGACGAAAGGAAATAACCGCGAATGGGAATGATCTTTCGTCCCTTCGGGACTTTCGCGCAATATTACTACCATTACCGGGGACTTACGTCCCCGGCTATTTCCTTGCGTCCCTTCGGGACGAGGGTACTTGCTCAGGATGACATTTATAATCGTCTGGACTTTAGACACTATCTCCGTTGTTATCTTTTGTCGTGCGGTCACTTTTCGTCATAACGGTCTTACTCCTCGCGTGGTGTGCGCCCTCCGCGGCGCACGCCCAATCTTCCGGCGCGGGCTCGCAGGATTCATCGGCTATCAATTTGCGGCCGCGGTGGGGAGCGTACATCGTCGGCGTGTTTCCATCGCCGGCGCATTTTGGCCAACCGATTACAGTCCAGACCTACAATCATACTCCGATGGAACTTTCCGTCAAAATCTACGATATGGCCGGACGCGACGTGTTCGATCTTCTTCCGGAACAAATGATGCCGGCCGGCCTGCAAACGCTCACGATTTCGCAGTTTCAACTCGCCTCGGGGGCGTATATCGTCAAGCTCGTCACGTATACCGCTTCGAATGTGACGGATATTGTCGATGAAGCCCATTTCCTGATCGTTCATTGATGCACCGCTCGATTCTCATTTTTTTCGCACTCACCGGCGCGTTGCTGCTTGCGAGCGGCGGCGCGCGCGCGCAACAGACCCCCAGCGAGAAAATGAACACTCCGCCTTCTTATGAAGATTCGCGCGGAAAGGAATTCTGGCTGGCGTTTCCGCAAAACGCGATTCTCGAAGATAATCACACGCTCACGCTAAAACTTTTTATCACGAGCGATCAGGATACACACGGGACGGTCAGTATTCCGGGACTTGCCGAACAGATACCGTTCTTTCTCCGCGCGTCCGATATCGACACCATCGATATCGATACCGTGGTGGAATTGCGAACCAGCGAGCTGGTGCAGCAGCTTGGGGTCCACGTCGTGGCCGATCACGATTGCGCCATCTTCGGGCTTTCGCACCGCCCCGCAAGCACCGATTCGTATTTAGCGTATCCCGTGAAAGTATTGGGTACGACCTATCGCGCCGTCGGCTATTATCCGCTTCAAAATGGGCCGGAAAGTTTTACCTCCGAATTCGCGATTGTCGGAACCGAAGATCACACGACGGTAACCATCTCACTTACAGCGGATACGCGTGGCGGCCATCGGGCCGGCGAAACGTTCTCGGTCTCGCTCAATCGAGGCGATACCTATTTGGTCCAGGGCAGCCCCCTTCCGGGCCATACGAGCGACCTGACCGGCACGCTCGTGACCGCGACCGCGCCCATCAGTTTTTTTATCGGCCATACGTGCGCGCAAGTGCCGCCCGATGTTTCCTTCTGCGATCAGCTTCTCGAAATGGAACCGCCCATCCCAAGCTGGGGCCGGCAATTCTATGTCGGACGGTTCGAGGACAAAACACAGTATGTCATTCGCGTCATTGCGAGCGAGGACAAAACCGATGTGTTCGTGAATAACCAGTTAGTCGCGAAACTTTCGGCGGGCCAGTTTTACGAGAACAATCACATGGTCGATAACTCGTTCATTACCGCCTCGGCGCCGGTACTCGTCGCGGAATACGCGCAAAGCTCGAATGCGGATTCCATCAAAGTCGGCGATCCCTTTATGCTGCTCATTACACCGACCGAGCAATTCGTGAATTATTATCGCTTCGCTACTCCGATCTCCGGAGAATGGTTCCACTATATCAATCTCGTGGTGCCGCTCGACGCGGAAGGTTCGCTTCGCGTCGATGGCCGCTCCGTTCCGGTTCGCTATTTTCACAAAATTGGCATTTCCCGGTATGGAATTGCGCAATACGAGATTGAGTTTGGCGCCCACGCCGTTTCGTGCGATCAGCCTTTCGGGCTCTATTCCTATGGATTTGGCATCCATGGCAGTAACTACGATTCCTACGGCAATGATGGCGGCCAATTAGTCAAGACCGTGCCATTGGTAAAAGATACGACTCCTCCGGGCCTTGAACTTATTTCGAGCGATGCCTCACGCTCGCTCGGCCTCATCGCTCGCGATGACCGGCTCTTCGATGCGGGCCTTGCCTCCATCGTTGTGATCGACAGCGATAATTTTGCATCGCCGCTCGATATCCCGGTATTCGATATTGGCACGCCCGAAGTGCCGCTGCTTTTTCATATTCGCGACACGGGCTCGTGCGGATTTATGAGTATCCAACTTGCCGATGCTGCCGGCAATATCTCCTATTGGGTTATCTGCCGGACACAGATTGGCGCTATTTGGAACTATACCATCACCCAGGGCCGCTATAATATCTGCCCCAGCTGCCGGCAGTGGACCGCGCAGTTTATCACGACGCCATCGCTCACGGTTTCGGACGTCACGTTCAATACGCCGAAGTATCTTACCGGGCCGGGGCCGTTCGATCATTTCTCGACACGCCTCTCAGGCGGGTTCCAGGGACTCTATATTTATCCGATCGACAAGAGCCTCGAACTCGCGGGCGGTATTGGCTTCTCGAATTTTACCGGCGCGGCGGTGAATACCTATTCCACATTCGTTCCCGATTCGATTCTCTATGGGGACACGGCCGGCTCGCGGCTTTCGAAGCTCATAGAAAATTACACCACGGAAGCTTCACTTGGCTACGTTACGATCAACGGCGGCGTCTATTACTACATGGTGCCCGATGAGTTTTATATTTATGCCGGCCTCGCCGCCGGATTTCTGATCCAGAATAGCTATATTGAAACGCGCGATATTATTTTCCCCACCACGCTTACCGATTCGACCGGCCGCTCCACCGGAGCACGATCTCTGACGGTTGCCTCCGGCTCCTTCCCCTCGCCGACCGCCTTCCATATCGCGCTGGAACTTTCACCAGGGTTCGAATTCAAGCTCAGTCAGCAAATCGCGCTCTTAGCCGGCGCGTATATGAACCTTCCCTTTTTCAATGCCGTGACCGATTTGGATTGGCATCTCACCACGTTCGGGATTAGGCTCGGCCTGCAATACCGGCGGTAATCGAAATCATTCACTGGCTCAGTTGCCGCAGTTGTTCCTGGCAACTTTGTAAGAGCATTGAATCGCTCGCCATTTTTTCCGGCCAGATCTTCGCATCGTCGCCGGTCTTGAGCGAACGGATGCTCGTGGCATAATTCAGCCATTCCGTTTTACCGCCGGGCTGGGTGAGATCGCGGATCTGATACGTTATCTTGAGATCGTCTTTTGAATGATCGGCGAGGAAGAGATCGGTTTCCGGCTCGGTCATCACCATATTCATCTCCATTTCATCCGAGGCATCGCGAAAGAAGAATCGGTCCGCATGGTTTTTGTCGAAGCTCACGAACTGGCCGCGGGTGGTGACCTGCTTGATAAGGCGGCCCGGAATACTATCCGAAGCAACCCGTTGAGGTACGCCCAGCGGCAGCGTAAAAAAAAGAATTAGCGCGGAAATGGAAAACATGTTCTCGGAAATTTCGTGGCGCGCTACCCTTCCATCGCGGCGTGTTCTCGCGCCGCGGGTCGTGTGGCGGCATCCGTAAGGCCGAGCACATCGCGTGCGCGCGCAAGCATCGGCAGGTTATAGCCATCCGTGAAAGACTCGTATGCGGCGCGAATTTCTCCCATTACTTCATTGGCGCGCGAGGAACTTTTCAGGAGATCGTATAAACGCAGGAGCGCCGGCAGTTCGAAACTCCGAGCGGCCTGGCTTCGAGCGATCGAGATAGCTTCGCGGTACAGTTCCTCCGCGCGAGCTTCCGGCGAAACGCCGGCAGCCGTAGATGCTGGCCGATCCTTCGACGAAGTTTGCGACTGAGACATACCAAGAATAATATCGGCTTCCAGCCGTTTGAGAACCGAGAGCGTGAATCGCTCTTTCGTTTGCTCGATCTCGCTGTATGCGGCATCCAAAGTTACACGTGCTCCGGAATAATCGCCATGCAAAATCTGAATTTCGATTTTCCAGGAATATGGGAGGGTGCGCCAGATCATGGAACCCATCGCCGTCCACGTTGCAATGCCTTGATCGAAGAGCTTCATGCTCTCCTCGAATTCCCCCTTGCGGCCTTTGACCCATCCAAGGACATAGCAACTCATGCCGAGGAAAAAGGGATAGCCCTGCTTGATGGCAACGCTCATGGCTTCATTGCCATACTCTTCCGCAGCTTCGATGTCCTCCATCAGCACAGCCTGCGAGCCGGTACAGGAGCCGGCGTAAGCGGAACTATACGGATGTCCGAGCGATCGATGATGCGCAAGATTCCGATCGAGAATTTCCTTCGCCGCTGCGGGATGACCGAGAATAAATTCGGACCAGCCAGCCCAGGAAAGGCTGCACGCAAGCACATCCTGCACATACCCAGTGACCGGGGCAGAATGCTTATCCATTTGATACCGATCCATTACTCGGCGCAACTCGGTGGAACAGCGGTTGAAATCGCCACTCGACACAAAGTATTCAATTCCCAGTGCAAAGGATGCTTCAAGTCGGGTATGCTCGTCATCGCGTGCCTGTGCAACGTTCCAAAGTTCCGTCGCGAGCGCAAAGGATTGATCGTGCTCGGCGCGCACAATATGAAACGCCCATACGCTCCATAGAATAATGGGCAACTCCGGTGCATTCGGGATATTCGCGCATAATTCGTGAGCGCGCGTGAGCGCGACCCCGGCCTCGGGAGCGGAGTAACCTCTGGACATTAAATAGGCGATGCCGAGCAGCAGGCTGAGCGGTAATTCATACGCTCTCGCCGGAGAATCCGCCGGCAGCGATGCGAGCAATTCCAGCGCGCGCGTGTAATCGCCGATTGACTCCTGCGAGGCAAAGCGCGCCGTGGCCTGCTGGCCTGCGCGAAGCCACTCGCCAATGGCTTCCGCAATCATTCCCGCTTCCATATAGTGGATAGCAAGCGTTTCCGGCCGGTTCGCGTCGATCTCCGGGAAATCCCGCTTGATAATAAAATTGATTTGCTTGTGAATTTCCTGACGGCGCGATTTCAACAGCGATTCATAGGCCGCGTCCTGAATAAGGGCGTGTTTGAATATATAAGTCGAAGCGGGCGGCAAGCCCCGCTGAAAAATCAGTCCCGACTCTACAAGCTGCGTTAATTCGTGCTGCAACACACGATCATCTAAGTGGCTGACGCCGAGAAGCAGCGGGTAGCTAAATTCCCGGCCAATCGTTGCCGCGATTTGCGCGACCAATTTGCTCGTGGAGAGCCGGTCGAGGCGCGCCATCAGCGAATCTTTGAGCGAGGCGGGAATAGCGATTTCGGTCGCGTTTCCATCGACTTCGTAGTGGTCGCCTTTGTCGATGAGCTGGCCGGTTTCGATGACGGCTTTGATTAGTTCTTCGATGAAGAGCGGCACGCCGTCCGTCTTTTCCAAAATTTGTATTGCGACGGACTCCGGAATTTTCTTCTGCTCGACTAAGTAGGCAACCATCTCTCGCGACTGTCCTTGCCCAAGCCGGTTGAGTGTAATAAGTTGAACGTTCGATTCCCCAGCCCACGGCGGCTTGAACTCCGGGCGGAACGTGAGATACGTGAAGAGTTTCGCGCCCGGCGTTTGCGCGATAATCATACCGATCAACTCGAGCGTGGAGGGATCGGCCCAATGCAAGTCCTCGACGATAAAAAGGACCGGCTGAATCATGGCGCGGCGCATGAGTAAGTTCAGCAAAAGTTCCATCGTCTTTTGCCGGGTAGTCAGTGCCAGCGGATCGAGCGGTTTATACTTCGGGATGGGCGGCAAGGACATGATCGGCGCGAGAAGCGGAACGCATTCCTCCATTACAAATCCAAACTGCGCCAAAAAGCCTTCGAGCTTTGCATAGCGCATCGGAACATCATCCTCCGGTGTAAACTGAAGGACCGTCCGCTCCATGAGTTGCGAGATCGGATAGAATGCGGTATTCTGATTATAGGGCGAGCACTCCGTCTCCGTGAGCCAGGCATCCTGCTCTTTCGCCACGTGTACTTTGAGCGCATTGGTAATACGCGATTTGCCAATGCCTGCTTCGCCACACAAAAGCACCGTCTGTCCCTGACCTTCGACCACGCTGCTCCACAGGCCCTGCATTCTGCTGATCTCCCCATCGCGGCCAATCATAGGAGTAAGCCCGGAGAGGGAGGAACGCACCTGCAGTCGCGTTCTTGCAGAGCTCTCGTGCAGGATACGATAAACGTCGATCGTCGTGGAATAGCCGCGAATCGTTTGCGGGCCGAGGTATTCTTCCTCGAAAAATCCCGCGATAAGATGGTACGTATCCGCGCTGACGATGAGCGTATTAGTTTCCGCCAGCGATTGAAGCCGCGCCGCGATATTCGGTGTTTCGCCGACGATATCCATCTTTCGCTGGGATTCGGCGCCCACCTCATCGATCACGACGAGGCCCGTATGGATTCCAATTCGAATATCGATCGGCACTGCCTGGCCGGCGGCGGTTTTAAAATTAGAAAACTTCAGCGCATCCAGCATTCCGAGTCCAGCCCGGACAGCCCTCTGCGCATCGTCCTCATGCGCGTTCGGGTAACCGAAATGGACGAGCAATCCATCGCCCAAATATTTCGCGATGTATCCATCGAAGCGGTGTATGACCTTCGCGCACGTCTCCTGATAAAGCCGCATGTAATCGCGCAAGTCTTCGGGATCGAGCGTTTCCGAAAGCGCCGTGGAATTGACGACATCGCAAAACATCACGGTAAGCTGCCGCCGCTCGCCGGTTGCGGGCTTTACTGCCGGAGGGGGTGCAGTCACCTGTTTTGGGGCCGCGGGCGCACTCGGCGGTACGGACTGGCCCATGGGCGTGCCACATTCCGCGCAAAATTTCGCGCCCGGCTTACATTCCGCTCCGCACGAAGCGCATCGAAGCGCGAGGGGCGTTCCACATTCCGCGCAAAATTTTGCGCCGGGCTTGCATTCCGCATGGCAGGAAGGGCAGTGCATAAAGCTATAGAAGATTTAGATTGAAACGATGAAACTACCGCGACAAAGGTTTTTAGGGAACATTAACGCGGTGTAATAGTTCGCGGTGATCCATCAAAAGCTTATGTCATTTCATTGAGGGCACACGCACGCCCTTGTGAGTGTTAAACGCCCCAATGCCCCGACGAACCGACATAAAAAGCATCCTCATAATTGGCTCCGGCCCGATCGTCATCGGGCAGGCGTGCGAATTCGATTATTCCGGCACACAGGCCTGCAAAGTCCTGAAGGAGGAGGGATTTCGCGTCATTCTCGTCAATTCGAATCCGGCGACGATCATGACCGACCCGGAATTCGCCGACGCGACCTACATCGAGCCGATCACGCCGGAATATATCGAAGCCATCATCGCGAAAGAGCGTCCCGATGCGATCCTGCCAACAATGGGCGGGCAGACCGCGCTAAACAATGCGATGGCACTCCATGAGCGCGGCATCCTCACAAAATATAATGTTGAGCTGATCGGCGCGAAGCCCGACGCCATCAAGCGCGCCGAGGACCGCGAGGAATTCCTCGCTACAATGAAATCCATCGGCCTCGAAATGCCGCGTGGAGGATTTGTAAACACCGTCGAGGAAGCGCTGGAGTTAATAGATCTGGTCGGATTTCCGACGATCATTCGTCCGAGTTTTACAATGGGCGGTTCCGGTGGCGGAATATGCTGGAACATGCAGGAATTCCGAGAAGTCGTGCAACATGGCCTCGATGCCTCGCCGGTCCATCGCGTGCTGGTGGAGGAGTCGGTCATTGGATGGAAAGAGTATGAGCTTGAAGTGATGCGCGATATGGCCGATAACGTGGTCATCATTTGCTCGATCGAGAATTTCGATCCGATGGGTGTGCATACCGGCGATTCGATCACCGTCGCGCCCGCGCAAACGCTTTCGGACAAAGAGTATCAAAAAATGCGCGATGCCGCGATCAAAGTCATTCGCGCGATCGGCGTCGAGACGGGCGGATCGAATATCCAGTTCGCGCTCAATCCGAAAGATGGACGGATGCTCGTGATCGAAATGAACCCGCGCGTTTCGCGCTCCTCCGCGCTCGCTTCGAAAGCAACCGGGTTCCCAATCGCAAAAATCGCGGCGAAGCTTGCAATTGGTTATACGCTCGACGAAATCCCGAACGACATCACGAAAAAAACGCCAAGCTCCTTCGAGCCGGTGATAGATTATTGCGTGGTAAAAATCCCGCGATGGGATTTCGAGAAGTTCAAGGGACTCGAAGCAAGCTCCTCGCAGCTTGGCGTGCAGATGAAATCGGTGGGCGAAGCGATGGCGTTTGGACGCACGTTCAAAGAGGCGCTGCAAAAGGCGCTCCGCTCGCTCGAACAAGGCCGCTACGGCCTGGGCGCCGATGGCAAAGACGAATTTGAAATACCCCCGCCTTTTCAAGGCGGGGGACAGGGGGTGGTTAACCAGGAGCTTCGATTCGCCGCCGAGACGGTCCGCGAGCGCCTGGGCCTGCGCCGCTCGGATATGATCTTCAACATTCGATACGCCTTCCAGCTCGGAATGTCGCTCGAAGAAATTTACGAAGCGACGAAAATCGACCCGTGGTTCCTCGATCAGGTGTGGCAGATCGTTCGGAGGGAGCAAGAGTTGCGGGAGGCGGCGAATGCAAAAGAAATTACGACCCATGAAATGGATTTAGTGAGTGCGTAGGGAAGTCCGAATTGTGACCATGGTAAATTAATCCAATAGATCGTATTTTTGCAAATGCAAGAAAAGCTCGTATATCTCGACACGTCGGTAATCGGTGGGTGCTTCGATGAGGAGTTCCGAGCGGAGTCGTCGAAGCTGATGGAAATGATTCGGCTTGGAATCTACGTGGGAATGATCTCGCCCGTCACGATCCG
>Ga0307373_10006691_pt1 | contig 18244 bp, 18 predicted proteins | sample OX2MG_FD_202534 | JGI IMG/M metagenome (GOLD analysis project Ga0307373, IMG submission 202534) | Soil microbial communities from Risofladan, Vaasa, Finland - OX-2 | ecosystem: Environmental > Terrestrial > Soil > Coastal area > Acid sulfate soil | place: Finland: Risofladan, Vaasa | collected...
CGCGTGGCCCGCGGCTCGGGGACCAGCGTGTCCGAGGTCAACACGCTCCTCAAGCAGTTCAAGGAGATGCAGAAGATGATGAAGGGGATGGCTGCGGGCAACATGCCGAACATCCCCGGCATGGGCGGCATGGGCGCCATGGGCGGGTTGGGGAGCAAGGCCGCCCGGAGGTTGGCGGCCCAGGCCGGTGGGGGCGAGTTCGACATGCTCTCCCAGCTCATGGGGGATTCCGGCGATCTGGGCGGGGAGAGCTCGCCGTTCCCCGGGCTACCCGCCCCGGCGTCGCCACGGCCCATCGTCAGCGGCAATAAAGGCACCAAGAAAAAGAAGAAGGGCGGGCGCGTCACCCCCCCGAAAAGCCGGTAGGGCCGCTATCTGCCAGAATGGACGCACAAGGTCCAGATGATGGAGGAATCAGTTCGTGGCAGTGAAGCTCCGCCTGGTGCGGATGGGTAAGAAGAAGCAGCCGACCTACAGGGTCGTTGCGGCTGACAGCAGGTCGCCGCGTGACGGTCGATTCCTCGAGATTGTGGGCACCTATGCCCCCAGGGGCTCCTCGACCGCCGAGCCGGATGCCGTGATCAAGATCGACAACGAAAAGGCCGTCAAGTGGTTGGTCAACGGCGCCCAGCCGACCGAGCGAGTCGAGAAGTTGCTCAAGACCTCGGGCGCATGGGATGAGTTCGCCGCCGCGAGGTCGAAGTGACCAACCTCTACGAAGCCGGCGACATCAACACGGTCGACGGCGATGACCAGATCGACGTCAATGCGGTCGATGACGCCAACGCGGTCGATGACGCCAACGCGGTCGACGACGGCGAGGATGTCGAGTCGAACGACGCCTTCGACGGCGGGACGCCGCTGGCGGTGCTGACCTATCTGGCCCGTTCCCTGTCGAACGACCCCGACGCCGTGGTGATCGACACCGAGGAGCGGCGCGGGGGACTGCGCCTGAGCCTGCATGTCGCACCCGATGACATGGGACGTGTGATCGGGCGCCGGGGCAGGACGGCCCAGGCCATCCGCACCCTGGTGAACGTGGCCGGTGCCAAGGATGGCGTCCAGGCGAGCGTGGACATCGTCGACGACTGATCTCCTGAAAGTCGGTCGGGTCACCAAGGCCCACGGTCTCCGGGGGGAGGTCGTCGTTCAGCTGTGGACGGATCTGACCGAGCGGCTCGATCCCGGCGCGGTCCTCAGCACTCCCGACGGCACTTTGACCGTCGAAGGGGCGCGGCCGTTCCAGGACCGCTGGATCGTGCAGTTCGAGGGCATCACCGATCGTTCGCAGGCCGAGCGCCTGCGGGGGACGGAGCTCGAGGCCGAGTCGGTAGAGATCCCCGGGAAGCTCTGGGTGCACGAGCTGGTCGGTGCCACCGTCTTCGACGCCGACGGGACAGAGCTGGGGTCCGTCAGCGCGGTCGAGGCCAATCCCGCCAGTGATCTCCTCGTTCTCGAGACCGGAGGCCTGATCCCCCTGCGCTTCATGACGCAGAGCGATGCCGCCGCCGGGACACTGGTGGTCGACATTCCCGAGGGCCTTTTGGACCCGTGAGGGGCGCCTCTCGATGAGAATCGTCGTGTTCTCGTTGTTCCCCGACGCCATCACCTCGTACTGCGCCACCTCGATCCTCGGCCGCGCGCAGGAGTCCGGCGCCCTCGACGTGCAGGTGCACGACCTCCGCGAGGGCGCCCTCGATGCGCGGCGGACCGTCGATGACAGCCCCTTTGGGGGCGGCCCGGGCATGGTGTTGATGCCGGAGCCGGTCTTCAGGGCCGTCGAAGCCGTCGAGGACGGCGGCCTGCCTCGGCCGATGCTGCTGTTGGCCCCCGGCGGGCGGCGATTCACCCAGGCGGTCGCCGCGGAGTTGGCGGCGCTCCCGGACGGCTTCTCGCTCCTGTGCGGCCGCTACGAGGGGGTCGACCAGAGGGTCAGCGATCACCTGGTCGACGGTGAGCTCTCGGTGGGCGACTTCGTGCTGGCGGGCGGGGAGCTCGGGGCCTTGGTCGTGATCGAAACAGTGGCCAGGCTGCTGCCGGAGGTGTTGGGCAACGAGGACTCAGCCCTCGATGAGAGCTTCTCGGGTGGCCTCATCGAGTATCCCCAGTACACCCGGCCGGCCGAGTTCCGGGGCTGGGAGGTGCCGGCAGTCCTCCGCTCGGGTGACCACGCCGCCGTGGCCGCCTGGCGCCGTACCCAGTCCCTGTTGCGCACCGCCGCCCGGCGGCCCGATCTGCTCGAGCACCTCCTCTTGGAGGGGGGCTTGACCGACGACGACGTGCGGTCACTGGTCGCGCAAGGCTACGATGTCCCGTCCGGCGCTGAGCCGGTGTGACGTTAGGAAGCCTCCCCCATGCACCCCACTGAAATCATCGATCGCGACAGCCTGCGCACCGACATCCCCGACTTCCGGCCCGGCGACACCGTCAAGGTCCACGTCCGGGTGGTCGAGGGCACCCGTGAGCGGGTCCAGGTGTTCCAGGGCGCCGTCATGAAGCGCCAAGGGGGCGGGGTGCAGGAGACCTTCACCGTGCGCAAAGTGAGTTTCGGCGTCGGCGTCGAGCGGACGTTCCCCGTCCACTCGCCCACCATCGCTTCCATCGAGGTCGTGACCCTGGGCGACGTCCGCCGGGCCAAGCTGTACTACCTGCGCGAACGACACGGGAAGTCCGCCAAGATCAAGGAGCTCCGGACGGCGAAGCCGTAAGGCCCGCATGAGCGAGGAAGACCTCGAGCGCTATGAAGCCGAGATCGAGCTCGGACTTGTCCAGGAGTATCGAGCCGTACTGCCCGTCTTCTCCTACGTGATCGAGACAGAACGCCGCTTCTACCTGGCCAATGAGGTCTCGCTGAAGGTGCGGTCCGATACGACGCCGGCGTGTATCGAGCTCGAATTACGCGACGCCTGGGTGTGGGACATGTACCGCCCGGCCCGCTTCGTCCCCACGGTCAACGTGGTCACGTTCCGAGACGTGAACATCGAACGCCTGCCCGAACAGGAGCTCTGAGCCGACCGTTCTCCGGCGTGACCCCGCCCCCGCCTCCGCCCGTCCCTACGCCCCCGCCCCCATCCCCTCGCGTGGCCCTGGGCCGGGCCGGGGAGGATCGAGCGGCGGCGTGGTATGTGGCCCAGGGCTACCAGATCGTGGAGCGCAACTGGCGCAGCCGGCTGGGCGAGGTCGATCTCGTGTGCGCCCGCCACAACGTCCTCGTCTTCTGCGAGGTCAAGGCCCGGCGCACCGATCACCACGGAGCGCCGGCCGAAGCGGTTACCCGTACCAAGCAGCTCCGACTGCGCCGCCTGGCGGCCGAGTATCTCGACCACCACACCTGCGGTGGCCACGACGTCCGGTTCGACGTGGTGGCGATCCTGGGCCCGACGCTCAGCGTGATCGAAGGGGCGTTTTGAAAACGGGGCGGGCGGACCGATAACGGGGCGGGCGGGCTGATTCCCGGGCGGCATAGGGTCGCCCCCCATGGAAACCCTCATCGTGGAGCGCCGCAACGGCGTGGTCACCGTCACCATGAATCGTCCCAAGCGCAAGAACGCGGCCAACGGCGTCATGCTGGAGGAGCTGCCGACCGTCTTCGCCGAGGTCCAGCGCAATCTCGACGACCGGGTAATGGTGCTCACCGGGGCCGGCGGGTCCTTCTGTGCCGGAGCCGATCTGAACGATCCCGATAGTCGGGCGAGGGACGCCTCGCTCTCGGGTCTGGTCATCATGCGGCGGCTGGGAGATGTCGCCCTGGCACTGCACAGGGTGACCAAGCCCACCATCGCCATGGTGGACGGGCCCGCGGTGGGCGCCGGGTTGTCCCTGGCGCTCGGTTGCGACCTGATCGTCTGTAGCGACCGGGCCAGGCTGTCGATGATCTTCGCCCGCCGGGGCCTCTCGCTCGACCTCGGTGCTTCGTGGTTGCTGCCCCGCATGGTGGGCATGGCGAAGGCCAAGGAGATGGCACTCTTCGGCGGGATGTGGAGCGGGGAGGAGGCGCTGGCCATGGGGCTGATCAACCGGGTCGTACCCGTGGCCGGGCTGCAGGGATTCGTCGATGACTGGGCGACCACCCTGGCCGCCGGGCCCCCGTTAGCCCTCTCGATGACCAAGACGCTGTTGCACGGGTCGGCGCAGTCGTCGATGGAGCAGGCGGTCGAGCACGAGGCGCGCTGCCAGGCCGTCAACTTCGCCAGTTCGGACACGGTCGAGGCCCTGGCCGCGTTCGTCGAAAAGAGGGAGCCCACCTACAGGGGACGTTGAGATGCGGCGCTGCGTAGAGTGGGAGGCGTGCTGAACGGCGTCCAGGGAATGGTGGGCGACACCGCGCTGGTGACCCGGGAGATCCGCGGCGAGCACTCACCGGGCCGCGTGCGTGCACGGGGGGAGGAATGGTTCGCCATCCCCCTGGACCACGAGAGCAGCATCCCGGTGGGCACGTCAGTGGTGGTGGCCGACATAGAGCGCGGCCTGCTCGTCGTCTACGCTCCTGACAGTTAGGAGAACACCATGCTGGCATCGACGGGCGAAATCATCGGGATCGTGGTGGCGATCGTCGTCGGGGGAGGTGGTGTCGCCGCCTGGTTCCTCCGGCGCAGTCTCAAGATCGTCCAGCAGGGCAGTGTCGGGGTGGTCAAGCGCTTCGGCCAGTTCAAGTCGGTGGACCAACCCGGATTGCGCGTGCTCCGGCCCTTCGTCGACAAGATGGAGAAGGTCGACATGCGCGAGTTCCCCATGACCGGGGACCAGCAGTCGGTGATCACCAAGGACAATGTCTCGCTGTGGGTCAGCGCCACCATCTTCTGCCAGGTGATCGACGTGAAATCGGCGCTCTTCGAGATCAACGACTACCGCCTGGCGGTCGACCAGCTGTCCCGCACGGCGTTGCGGGCCGTGTTCGGGGAGCTCTCGCTCGACCAGGCCCTTTCCGAGCGCGAGACGATCAACAGCCGCATGCAGGACCACATGGCCGATGCCACGGTGAAGTGGGGCGTGCGGCTGAACCGTATCGAGATCCTCGACATCACGCCGCCGACCAATGTGATCCAGGCCATGTCCGAGCAAAAGGAGGCCGAGCAGCACAAGAAGGCGGCCATCTTGAAGTCAGAAGGTGAGCAGCAGGCGGCGATCAACAGCGCGGGCGGGCGCAAGCAGGCGGCGGTGCTCGAGGCCCAAGGGGCCAAAGAAGCCGCCATCTTGCGGGCCGAGGCCGAGATGAAGGTGCTCGAGCTCCAAGCCGAGGGCGAGAAGAAGGCCTTCGTCCTGCGGGGCGAAGGCGAGGCCGCCCGACTGACCTCGCTCGATACGGCCACCATCAACCCGCGCACCCTCGCCGTCCTGCAGCTGCGCGCCCTCCAGGAGATCGCGGCGTCCAACAACGCCAAGGTCGTCGTGCCCTACGAGGCGGCCAGCCTGATGGGATCGGCCGAGGTCCTTCTCAGCACCCTTCGCTCGGCGGCACCGGACTCTTCGGCGGCGCCGGACTCTCCGGGGAAGCAGAACGGAGCAGTGACCCCCTCCACCTGACCCGTGTAACACCGGCGAGCGGGCAACCGTTCTCGGTCGAGGTCCACGTCTCCAACGGGGCGTCTTCGTCGCTGGCGAAGTGACCTGGTCACGGTGATCGCGATGGATGCGGACTCGCCGGCGTAGAGGCGCCGGGCGCCGAGAGACTGACGCCACTCTCGATCTTCATAATTAGCCAACGGGACTGAAGGCGAACCGCCAGCTCCAGCTCATCGTCGTTGTTAGCGCGCTACGCGCAACTGAGGCGTCGACCGGCACAACCGTACCCGCTCATCGCTCATACGTCCCGAACGCGGCATGCTCCAAATCCTGCTGGACCCGTCGATCTTCGTTGGGCCGGATCGTGACTGCCGGCCCGTTCGTCGCCACGGTGATCTCACCAGGTCACAGCGCACGGTGAAGGACCTCATCCGGGCCGAAGGCCGTTCCTGCTCGGCACCGATGGCCATGGCCGCGGGACACCGGGTCGGAATCGGCACCCGTTCAGGGGATCGAGCGGTGAGGGGATGTCCCCGGCGAGCACGATCTGCTGGCGGCGCTGGGAGGGATCCATGCACGGTAAGGCACCGGGATGATGCTCACCAAAGGGCGTACGACTAACCTGCCCCTTCAACCCCCCCCGGCCCACTCGTCGACCAATCGCGCGAGCCGCCCAAAAACCGAATCTAGTGCCGCCGTGACGTCGGCATGCTGATCGGCTACGAGCTCGGTGAACGTCAGCTCGAGCCCGACCATAAGCACCCGGGCCCGCAAGCGGATGGCGGGGTCAGCGTGTGAAGCCCCGTGGCGCTTGGCCAACCCGGCGGCGATGCCGTCAACCCACAGCTCCGCTATGGCTGACCCCCGACCGCGTACGACGGCGGATTTCTGCAGCGCCTGACTGAGGACCTTCAGCCGTTCGACGTTGAAGTTGCCGCTACCGAGGATGGTGCACAGGGCAGCCCGGCCCACTTCGAGGTCAGGTGTTCCTTCGGGGCAGGCGGCCATGGCGTCGGGGATGGAGTCGGCGACGCCAGCGTAGGAGTAGATCAAGTCCTCTTTCGAGCCGAAGTAGCGAAAGATCGTCGCCGGGGAGACCTCGGCCGCCGCCGCCACCTCTTCGACCGTCGTGTCGTCGTACCCCTGCCGGGCGAACAGGGCCGTGGCCGCCTCGATGATCGTCGCCCGGACCCGCGCCTTCTTGCGGTCCCGCAGGGTCGACGGCTCATCTCCCACTTCGCCCCCCCTTTCGTTCGAGGCTCGCATGCCGCTCGTTTCGAGCCCGCCCTTGTCACGCCGGCCTTGAGCCATCATAATGCTACTTGGCTCTCATGTGAGAGTGTCATCTCAAATGGTGAGATTTCATCACCCTTTGAGATAGTCGGGCGGGGGGAGGTTTGGGATGACCGTACGCCAATCGGGGGTCGTCGACGCCGACGGGCACGTTGTCGAGACGGCGACGGCGCTCATGGCCTTCGGCTGGTCCGGAGCGACCGGCAACATCGGCCTCGACCATCTCCTGGCCCACCCGGACGTCGGATACCGCCCCGATCTCGCCGGGGGCGCCCAGGATCCGCAGTTGCGCCTGGTCGACATGGACCGAGAGCGCATCGAGGTGGCGGTGAACTACCCGACCTTCCTCTTGATGGTCAACCAGCTCGACCCCCAGCCGGCGGCCGAGGCCTGCCGGGCCTACAACACCTGGTTCGCCAACACCTACCGGGCGGCCGATCCAGAGCGTCTGCGGGCCATGGCCCTCGTCTCACTGGCCGACCCGGGTGTCGCCGCCGCAGAGGGGCGCCGGGCCGTCGTGGAGCTCGGCGCGCCCGGCATCGTCGTCTCGCCCTATTGCGGCTCGGTCCACCTCGGCGATCCGACCCTCGACCCGCTCTGGGCGCTGGCCCAAGAGCTCGATGTCCCCATCGCCGTCCATGGCGGCCGTGGGACGACGGCGCCCCATCTCTCCCCGAACAGCTTCCCCTCTGGCGACCACCGGACCTACTACGCCCTGGCCCATCCCTTCGGCCAGATGATGGCCGTGGGCAGCCTCGTCTTCGGCGGCGTCCTCGAGCGCTTTCCCGCCCTACGCGTGGTCTTCTTGGAGGCCGGCGTCGGCTGGATCCCGTGGTTCGTCGACCGCCTCGACGAGGCCCACGAGTCTTTGGAGCCCCCGCCAGGCATGGCACCGCTCTCCCGGGATCCGAGCGAGCTCCTCCTCGGGGGGAACTGTTACTTCTCCTGCGAACCCGACGAGCGCCACCTGGCCCTCATGGTCGACGCCATCGGCGAGGACCAGGTGGTCTTCGCCTCCGACTACCCCCATTTCGATTGCAAGTTCCCCGAGTCAGTGGCGACCCTCGAGGCAGCCAGCGCTCTCTCGGATCGCCTGCTCGCCAAGGTCACCGTCACCAACCCGGCCCGCCTCTACCGGCTGTGACGGCGGATCCGAGTCCCGTCGATCCCGGCCACCGCGGGGCCCGGCGTCTCCGCCAGGCCTGGGAGGACTACTGCGAGGTCATCCGGACGACCGGCGACGAGCTGCTGCGCCAGACCCCACCCGACGACGAGCTCGACGCCGCCGAGGGTCTCCGCTATCTCAGCCGGCTCGTCCGCTCCGCCCTCGAGCAGGCCTTCGAGGTCACCTCAGGCGAGGGACCGCAGGTCGAGCCCATGTACGCCGCTCGCACCAGCATCGCCCAGCGAAATCCCGACCAGATCTATCTCCGGGCCAAGCTCGACGCCCGACACGACTACCGCCTCCGCGGCTGGCGCGGCTCGGGGGGTGCGTTGTCCTTCGTCACCCGGGCCAGCGGCTTCGGCGGGGGCGAGGAGGCCATGACCGGCTTCCTCGACGGCGCCGAGCTGGCCGTCGGCGGGGACGGCACCTTCGAGGTATTCATCAGCCAGGAGCACCGAGAAGGGAACTGGCTGCCCGTGGCCCCGGGGAGCGATCTGCTCATGGTGCGCGAGCTCTTCGCCGATCCCGAGGAGGCCCTTCCTTCGACGCTCGTGATCGAGCGGGTCGACGGAAAGGACCAGGAGGGGCTCCTCTCGATCGACGCCGCCGTCGGCGCTCTCACCCAGGCGGCCGTCATGCCCCGAGCCATCCTCGAGCGCTTCGGCGACTGGACCCAGCGCTGCGCCGCCGAGGCGAACCGCTTCTGGACTATGGACGAGCTGCTCGGCGCCGGAGAGATCCTGCGGGTCGGGGGCAGCCCGAGCATCGACTACTACCTCGGCTACTGGGCCCTCGAGCCCGACCAGGCCCTCCTCGTCGAGGTCCCCCCGGGGCGCGCTGAGCCCTGGTCCTTCCAGCTCTTGAACTACTGGCAGGAGAACCTCAACCTCCCCTACAGTTCTTCGCATCTCAACCGGGCCACGGCCCGCGCCGGCGAGGACGGTGGTATCCACCTCGTCGTCGCCCCTCGCAATCCCGGCGTCGCCAACTGGATCGATACCGCCCGCCATGACCACGGCGTCATGCTCTTCCGCTGGTTCGGTCCCGTCGTCGAGCGCCCCTTACCGCAGGCCTGGCTGGTCGGGCTCGACGAGGTCCCAACCGAGCCCGACGGTGCCGAGCGGGCCGCAACCCGCCGGAACCAGGTCGCTCCCGGCTACCTGGCCCGGAGAATCGGGTGAGCGCCCCGGAGATGGCTGCGGCCGACCCTCCGCGGGTGGCCGTCGTCACCGGCGCCGGTCGCGGGCTCGGCCGCACGATCGCCACCACCCTCGGTGCCCATGGGATGGCCGTCGCCTCGGTCTCTCGGACGGCTCCCGAGATCGAAGAGACCGCCGCCCTCGTCCGCGCCGCCCGGGGGCGGGGCCTCGCCCTCGTCGCCGATCTCACCGAATGGGATCAGGTCCGTGCCGTGTTCGCACGGGTGGAGGAAGAGCTCGGGCCCGTCGACCTCTTGGTGAACAACGCTGGGGCCTGCCGGGCGATCGGGCCCAGCTGGGAGCTCGACCCCGAGCTCTGGTGGTCCGACGTCGCAGCCAACCTCCTCACCACTTACCTCTGCACCCGGGCCGTTCTTGCTACCATGACCGCCCGCCGCGCCGGGTGCATTGTCAATCTGGGGAGCGAAAGCGGGGTCGCCCACCCCGACGTCGGCGCCCCGGCAGGGGCTGATCCTTTCATGGCCATGACCGCCTACGGCACGGCTAAGGCGGCCGTCCACCAGCTCACCGGCCAGCTCGCCGGCGAGCTGGCCCCCTACGGCATCTCGGTCTTCGCCATCCGGCCCGGACCCGTGCGGACGGCCATGACCGACGCCATCGCCGAGCGCCTCGGGGTCCGGGCCGACTCCTGGCTCCCCTGGGTCGACGAGGGAGAGGGCGCGGCCGCCCTGATCTGGCGCCTGGCCAACGGAGAGGGCGACCACCTGAACGGGCGCTACATCCGATCGGCGGCCGAGCTATGAGCGAGTCCTTCGGCGGCCGGATCGGGCGAACGGTCGCCGAATCGGTGCCCTGGTGGCCGCCCGCCGCTCGCCCTCGGGCCGATGCCCCCGATGTCGTCGTGATCGTCCTCGACGACGTCGGCTTCTCCCAACTCGGATGTTACGGCTCGCCTATCGCCACCCCGGCAATGGACGACCTGGCCGCCGGAGGCGTCCGGCTCTCCTCTTTCCACGTCACCCCGCTCTGCTCCCCGACGCGGGCCGCCCTCTTGACCGGGTCCAACCACCACGCCGTCGGGATGGGCATGGTGGCCAACTGGGACACCGGCTTCCCTGGCTACCGCGGCCGGCTCCCCGCCGACGCCCTCACCCTGGCCGACCACCTCCGCTCGGGTGGCTACAACACCTACGCCGTCGGGAAGTGGCATCTCACCCCACCCGAGGCCATGAGTTCGGTGGGACCCTACGCGGAATGGCCGCTCGGTCGGGGCTTCGACCGCTTCTACGGCTTCCTCGGGGCCTGGACGAACCAGTTCGTCCCCGAGCTCTGGTCGGACAACCATCAGGTCCCGACACCGACCCAGCCCGACTATCACCTGAGCACCGACCTCGTCGACCATGCCCTCGACGTCGTCCGCGACCATGTCACGGCGTCGCTGACCAAGCCGTTCTTCCTCTACCTGGCCTTCGGCGCCTGCCACGCCCCCTTCCACGCCCCCCGGAGCCACATCGAGCGCTACCGGGGATGCTTCGACGAGGGCTGGGACCGCTACCGGGAGGACGTCCTCGCCCGCCAGCAAGCCGCCGGGTTGGTGCCCCCCGGTACGGTCCTGCCCCCCTCCAACCCCGGCGTGGCCCCCTGGGCGGACATGACCGAGGTCGAGCGGCGGGTGGCCGCCCGCTGGCAGGAGGTCTTCGCCGGCTTTCTCGAGCACACCGACCACGAGATCGGGCGACTCGTGGCCTTCCTCCGTTCGATCGGCCGCTTCACCAACACTCTCTTCGTCCTCCTCTCGGACAATGGTGCCAGTCCCGAGGGCGGCGTCAACGGCATCGTCAATTACCACCGCCTCCTGATGGGACGAGGGGAATCGGTCGACGAGGCCGCCGCCCTCCTCGACGAGCTCGGCGGCCCGGCGACCTGTGGCCTCTATCCCATGGGCTGGGCTCAGGCCGGCAACACGCCGCTGCGCTACTACAAGACCCACACCTATGGCGGGGGCGTCCGCACGCCGATGATCGTGCACTGGGAGGCCGGTTTGGACGAGCCCGGCGCCATCCGCCACGACTTCCACTACGTCACCGACGTCCTACCGACCGTGCTCGAGGCCACCGGCGTACCTCCCGATCCGCGCACAGAGGCGGAGCGCCTCCACGGCGAGAGCGCCCTGGCCACCCTCAGAGGGGCCCCTGATCGTGCCCGGCGAAAGCACCAGTACTTCGAGATGATGGGGCACCGAGGCATCTGGCAGGACGGCTGGAAGGCCGTCAACCTCCTCGCTCGGGGTGGAAGCATCAGCGAGGAAACCTGGGCCCTCTACCACCTCGACGAGGACTTCGCCGAGGTCGAGGACCGCTCGGCCGACGAACCCGACCGCTTGCAGGAACTCGTCGAGCTCTGGTGGCACGACGCCGAGCGCTACGGCGTCCTACCCCTCGACGACCGAGGCCCGGAACGCTCGCACGTCTTGCCCGAGACGGCCCTGCGCAACCAGCCCCGCTGGGTCCTCTACCCGGGCATGGCCACGCTGCCTGACGAGGTCTCGCCCAACACGATCGACCGCTCGCACGTCATCTCGGCCGAGCTCTCCCGCATCTCGGCCGACGACGGTGGCGTACTCGTCTCCCGAGGGACGGCCTTCGGTGGCTTCACCTTCTTCGTCCAGGACAACCGCCTCCATTACGAGGAGAACGTCGCCGGCATCCGCCACGAGCTCGTCGCCTCCTCGGGGCTGCCCCTCGGGACGTGCACGGCCGAGTTCCGCTTCACGAGCACCGGCCGGCTGGCCGGCCTGGCCTCGCTCCTCGTCGATGGGGCGTCCGTGGCCGAGGGAGCCTTCGAGGGGACCATCCCCGACCTCATCGCCACGTCCGGGGGCCTTCGCTGCGGGGCCGACAGTCCGATCGCCGTGAGCACTCGCTATGCCGGCCCCAACCCCTTCAGCGGGGAGCTCCTCCGAGTGGTGATCGAGCTCGGGCCACCCCGATCGGGTGTGAGTACGGGTTCGATCGCGGCGGAGCTTCGGCGCCAATAGTCACAAGCAGGCGGCGCCGAGAACCCCCTGGCGTCGCCGAGAGAGAAAGGCGGCGGAGAGATGAGACAACGAACCCGAAAGGCGCTCGAGCGGCTCGGCGCCATGGGCATTGCGCTCGCCCTTCTGTGCGGCGGCGCCGTGGTGGGGTCCTTCGCTCCGCCGGCCTGGGCCGCCTCGAACACCAAGGGGGTGCTGACGGTCGGCACCGACATCCTCTCGGGCACCACGGTCGGGCCCGTCGAGTTCGACCCGGCGCAGTTCACCGTGCGCGAGGGGTACACCGCCTACGACCTTCCCATCTACGGCGGGCTCCTGCGCCAGACGCCGAGTGGGGCCTTCCTGCCCGACCTCGCCTCGAAGGTCACCGTCCCCAACCCCTCGACGATCGACCTCGTGATCCGCTCGGGCGCCGTCTTCTCCGACGGAACCCCCTTCACGGCCGCGGCTGTAAAGGCCGGCCTCGAGCGCAACGTTGCCACGACGCACCAGGGGGCCTTCACCCCCTACCTCTTCGCCATCTCCTCGATCGACCAGACCGGAACGAACGGGCTGACCCTCAACTTCTCCCAGCCGGTGGCCAACCTCTTCTACCCCTATCTTTCCGACGAGGAGTCCTTTATCGTCTCCCCGACGGCCGCCGCCGCCGGCACGCTCGGCACCCACCCAGTGGGCGCCGGGCCCTTCATGTTGAAGAGCTACGGCTCGGACCAGCAGATAGTGCTGGTGAAGAACCCCCGCTACTGGAACGCCAAGAGCATCCACCTCTCGGGGATCACCTTCGTCGAGGTGCCCTCAGGCCCCCAGCAGGTGAACGCCCTAAAGACCGGACTGGTGAACATCGAAGAAGGGGTCCCGGCCAACTACATTCCCACCCTGAAGGGTCCAGGCTCCCTTCAGGTCAAGTCCTCGTTCGTCGACGGGGGCTACTACTTCGCCCCGATCTGCAAGTCCTCGGGACCGCTGGCCAAGGTCCAGGTCCGCCAGGCGCTCAGCTACGCCGTGAACCGTCCCGCCATCAACAACGCCATCCTCTACGGTGAAGGCCAACCGGCCTGGTCGCTCTTCCCGACGACCAACGCCCTCTACGACAAGAGCCTGACCGGTTACTACGCCTACGACCCGGCCAAGGCCAAGCGCCTGCTGGCGCAGGCGGGCTATCCCCACGGGTTCTCCACGACGATCATGCCGCTGCCCATGCCGTCGAACACCCAGGTGGCCACCATCCTCCAGGCGGAGTGGAAAAAGATCGGGGTGAATGTCCAGATCGTCTCGACATCGGACTACGTGAACGACCTCTACGTTCGCAATAAGTCCCCGATCGGCCTCAACCCGTCGGGGACCGGAGGTCTCGGCAAGGTTGCCGGGCCTTACACGACCGGTTCGATCGGCGACCTGTGCAATTACTCCAGCCCGGCGCTGACCCAGCTGGCCAACCAGGCCTCGGCGCTGCCCCCCAACAGCCCCCAGCTGCGCTCGGTGTGGTTCCAGATCCAGCAGTTCGTGATCAAGAACGCCCTGTCGATCTACGTGGCCTTCTCGCCCACGGTCGCCGCCGCGACCAAGGCCGTGCACAACGTCTCGATCCTGCCCGGCTACATCGGCGGCGTCCTCAACTACTCGGGCATGTCGGTCTCGTGAGCCCGGGCCGTCGACCCAATGTCTTGGTGATCCTGCTGGACGACACCGGCTTCGCCCAACTGGGCTGTTTCGGCTCCGCCATCGCGACGCCCAACATCGACCGGCTGGCCGAGGGTGGCCTGCGCTACAACCGCTTCCACGTGACCGCCCTCTGCTCGCCCACCCGGGCGAGCCTGCTCACCGGGCGCAACCACCATGCCGTCGGCGTCGGCTTCCTGGCCGACATCGCAACGACCCATCGCGGCTACTCGGTCCAACTGCCCGAGTCGGTGACGCCGCTCCCGCGGGCGCTGCGCGACGGGGGCTACTCGACGATGGCCGTCGGTAAGTGGCACCTCACTCCGAGGGGCGAGCGCTCTGCCGCTGGGCCGTTCGACCGCTGGCCGCTCGGGTGGGGCTTCGAGCGCTACTACGGCTTCCTCCACGGCGACGCCAACCAGTGGACGCCCAACCTGGCCTGCGACAACCATTTCATCGACCCTCCCACTCGACCCGAGGACGGCTACCACCTCAGCGAGGACCTGGCCGACGAGGCCATGCGCCAGGTCCTCGACCAGCAACAAGCGGCCCCGGGGAAGCCCTTCTTCTTGTACTGGGCCCTCGGCGCCACCCACGCCCCCCATCACGTGACGCCCGAATGGGTCGAACCCTACCGGGGCCGCTTCGACGCCGGCTGGGACCGGCTGCGAGAGGAGATCTTCGAGCGCCAGCTGGCCATGGGCGTCGTGCCGCCGGGGACTGTGCTCACCGAGCGCCCCCCCTGGGTCGAGCCGTGGGAGGACCTCGACGAGGCGAGCCGCCGCATGCACGCACGACAGCACGAGGTCTACGCCGGATTCCTGAGCCACACCGACGCCCAGATCGGCCGGCTCCTCGACCGGCTGGCCGCGATCGGACAGCTGCGGAACACCCTGGTGCTGCTCATGTCGGACAACGGCGCCAGTGCCGAGGGCGGCCGGCTCGGGACGATCAACGAGCACCGCTTCTCCTCCCGACTGCCCGAGACGGTCGAGGGGAACCTGGCCGGGCTCGAGGACTGGGGGGGCTTTCGCTCCTACAACCACTACTCGTGGGCCTGGGCCTGGGCCGGCAACACCCCCCTGCGCCTCTGGAAGCGCTACGCCTGGCTGGGCGGGGCCCGCACACCCTTGGTCGTGCACTGGCCCGAGGGCTTCGCCGCCCGCGGAAAGGTCCGCCCGCAGTTCTGCCACGCCGTCGATATCTGGCCGACGGTCCTTGAGGCCTGCGGCGTCGAGCCGCCTGGGATGCGGGACGGCGTGGCCCAGGACCCCCCCGACGGGGCGAGCCTCGTCAGCACCTTCGACGATCCCGAGGCACCGGACCCCCGGAACCTGCAGTACTTCGAGATGCTCGGCTCGCGATCGATCTTCTTCGACGGCTGGAAGGCCACGACGAACCACGTCTCGAAGGGCGTAGCCGACGAGGAGGAGCGCATGGTGGGCAGCCGCTCCTTCGAGGAGGACCACTGGTCGCTCGCTCGCCTCGAGGAGGACTTCTCGGAGGCCCACGACGTCTCGGCCGAGCATCCCGAGGTGGTCGCCCACTTGGTCGAGCTCTGGGATATCGAGGCCCAACGCAACCACGTCTTCCCCCTCGTCGACGACCTGACCTCGAGGATCACCGACCTCGTTCCCCTGGCCTACCCGCCGTTGCCGCGCAGTGTCTACCGGCCGGGTGGCTCACCGGTGGCCGACGAAGCGCTGCCCTTCTTGGCCGGGGGCTTCATGATCACCGTCGACGCCGAAGTGGTCGAAATAGCTCGCGGGGTGCTCTGCGCCCTCGGCGACTGGAACGGCGGCTTCGCCCTCTACGCCAGGGGCGGTCGGCTGAGCTTCGCCCTCTGCCCGGCCGGAGAGCTCGCTGTGACGACCACGGAGCAGACCCTCCCAGCCGGGGCGCACCTCGTCTGGGTTCGCTGTCTTCTCGAGCCCGGGGGCTTGCGCTTCCGCCTCGGCTACGACGAGGTGGAGCTCGCCTCGGAGGTCCACGCCATCCCCGTTCCCTTCGCCTTCCAACACGGCGGTACCGGGCTCTCGATTGGCCAGGACCGCGGTTTTCCGGTCTGCGACGACTACGAGCCGCCCTTTCCTTGGAATGGGCGGATCCTTCAGGTGATCGTCGAGGCCGCCTCACCGGGGATAACCGCGGGTCAGCTGCGCGCCGCCCTGCATTCGGACTAGTCGTAGTCGCGTCAGTCATGGAGGCGGATTCTTGCGGCCTTCTTGATGGCTGGCTGGTGCTTGGTGGCGGGACCGATTGCTAAGGACGGCGTTACCTTGCCCCATATTTCCCGAGGTCTTGTTCAGCACCCTCAAGTCGGCGGCACCCGTCCGTGACGCCGACCCCTCATCCACGCAGAACGACACCCTGACGTAAGCGCCTCTCTGCGTATGCGAGCGACCGTTCTTCGGCATGCTCGCCGCCATCTCCTCCGCCGCCCTGACCGGCGCCGTCGGTCAGCCGGTCTCGGTCGAGGTCCATGTCTCCAACGGGCTGCCCGGTTTCACGATTGTCGGCCTGCCCGATGCAGCCGTGCGGGAGTCGCGCGACCGCGTGCGGGCCGCGCTGCTGTCGAGCGGCCTGCCGTGGCCGCTTCGCCGCGTGACAGTCAACCTGGCACCTTCGGGGGTAAGAAAGGGCGGCGCCGGCCTGGATCTACCCCAGTGACCTTGCGGACCCCTGTTACCCCTGTGTCCAGGACTCTTAGGCTCCGGTGGCGGCGGATACCACCCGAAATGGCCACCCCTGTTGGGGCTGTTCCGGCCGTTCGGGCGGTGCGAGAAGCGTCTCAGGTACTTCTCCGGTCATCGACCAGATCGGGCTTCTTCCGGTCCGGTGACAGGTTGGGCAGATCAGCCGGCGAGGCTGGCCCTTGAGTCTCGGGCCCTCATAGGTGGCGGGCACGTACCCTGATCCGCCGCAGGGCTCGCAGGGGTGCCAGCCGCCGAGCGCGACCCGCACTTCGAGAGCGTCGATCACCTGGTGGCGCAATTCGTCAGACGGTTCTGCCAGCACCTCTGCGGCCCGGGCCGCGAGTTGCCAAAGACGTTCGGCTCGACTTGCCCTGTCGGCGTTCGCCCGTGCCCACGACGCGACCTTCGATCGATGGTCACGTAGACCGGTGAGGTCTGCTGTGAGGGCCGAGGATGCGTGCTGGGCGACGACCGGGTCCAACCCGTCGGCCAGCAGCTTGGCGACCTTCTCTCCGGCCGCACGTTCGAGTCTGCCGATGCGCCGATCCAAGGCGGCGAGATCCTCTCCTCCGAGCTCCCGGCCGGCCGCCGTAAGATCGAGCGCTTCCTGAGCGCCAGCCATCAGCACCTCGGGTCGCGAAAGCAGCCTCACGACCTCCGCCCACACGGCGTCATCGATGGTGTCTCGCCGCAACGTCTGACAGCCACATCGTTCGTCCTTTGGGACCGAAGCCCACGACAATGGGCACTTGTACACCGGCGCCGAAGGACCTACGCCATCCGATGTCCAACCCTGCATGCGGCCACCGCACGGACTGGTGATTCTTCCACCGCCGAGGAGATAGAAATGCTTGCGGTACGGCGTGGCCCGGCGAGTACGCGCCAACGCCGCCATGAGTGCCTCGTGTTGCTCGGCGGACAGGATCGCGGGCACGTCGATTGCCGTTTCCCCTTCCCTGCCCTTGGACCAAATCCACCTGCCAGACAACGCCGAACCGTTGAGCAATACGCTCCGTAGGTTTGCGCCGGTCCAACGGGCGGACTTTCGTGGTCGCAGCTCCAAAGCGTTGAGACTCGCCGCCGTTTCCCAGGTGCTCATTCCTCGTTCAACAATGCACTCCACTGCATGGTTGATCGCCGCAGCCTCAGCCTGCTGGATCACGACCCGCCGTCTGCGGCCGTCAGGGACAGTCCAGAGCCCGAAAGGCGGCTCACCGCTCGGCCAATAGCCCTCACGGGCGACCGCAAGAATTCCTTCCGAAGTACGCTCCCTAATCCGATCACGTTCGAACTCAGCAAAGCTTGCCAACAGAGTGCGCTGCAGACGGCCGACGGGGGTTGAACTGTCTATGGCCTCTGAGAGCGACACGAACTCCACCCGGAGATCGTCAAGTTCGCCAAGAAGAGAAGAGAGGTGCCGGACCGATCTGCCGAATCGGTCGAGTTTGGCGACCACAACCACCTGGATGTGTCCTGCGCGGACCTCAGCTATGAGCTTGTCGAGCGCCGGCCGAGAGCTGAGCGACCCGGAAACACCCTCATCCACAAATTCCCCGGCCAGGTTCCATCCCCGGCCCGACACATAGGCCCGGCAGCGCTCCAGCTGGGTGTCCAGGCTTGTGCCGTCCACCTGGTCCTCGGTCGAGACACGGGCGTAGATGGCAGCCTGTCGGTCAGCTTGCTCGTTCATCAGACACCGATTCTTGCTCCTCGCGTTGCTGCTCGACGAACAACA
>Ga0307373_10006692_pt1 | contig 18243 bp, 15 predicted proteins | sample OX2MG_FD_202534 | JGI IMG/M metagenome (GOLD analysis project Ga0307373, IMG submission 202534) | Soil microbial communities from Risofladan, Vaasa, Finland - OX-2 | ecosystem: Environmental > Terrestrial > Soil > Coastal area > Acid sulfate soil | place: Finland: Risofladan, Vaasa | collected...
TCGGAGAGGATCCGGGTCCCCGGACCGGCCAGCACCGAGAGCACGGCCAGGTTGGCGGCGAACCCGGTCGGGAAGCAGACCGCCTCCTCGGTGCCCTTCCACTCGGCGATGCGCCGTTCGAGCTCGTTGTGCACCGGCCGCGACCCGGTGATCAGGCGGGACCCCCCGGAGCCGGCTCCCCAGCGGTCGAGCGCCCGATGCGCAGCCCCGATCACCTCCGGATGGACGGACAACCCGAGGTAGTCGTTGGAGGCGAACGACAGGACCGGACGACCGACGTCGACGAGCACGCCCTCGGGCCCCCGGGCGTCGAAGGTCCTCGGCACCCGCCAACGGCCCGAGACCTCCACCTCGCGCCGCCTCTCGAACAGGCGGGTGGTCCAATCCGGGCCCGCCGGCCGGCCGTCCCCGGGACGGCTCACCCCGGCGCTGCCCGCAGCACCTCGGCGAGCGAGGCGCCGAGGGCGCCCACGATCCGGTCGACCTCGCCCTCGGTGATCGTGAGCGGGGGCATGACCACGACGACGTCGCCGAGGGGACGCAACAGGACCCCCCTTCGGACGGCCCCGGCGCAGACCGCCCGACCCCACCGGAGGCCCGGGCCGGGAGGGTCGAGCTCGACCCCCACCATCAGGCCCTGCCGGCGGACGCGGGCCACCGCGGGGCTCGGCGCCACGTGCTCGGCGAGCGACGCCCCGAGCTGGTGCGCCCGCTCGTTCACGTTGCGGAGCACCTCGCCGTCGGCCAGGAGCTCGAGGTGCTTGAGGGCGACCGCTGCCGCCAGGGCGTTGCCGCCGTAGGAGTGCCCGTGGGAGAAGGTCCTCGGGCCGAGGTCCTCGCCGAGGAACGCGGCGAACACCTCGTCGGACGCGACGGTCACCGACATGGGCAGGTAGCCACCGGTGATGCCCTTGCCCAGGCAGAGCAGGTCAGGCCGCAGGTCGCACCGATCGGAGGCGAAGAGCGAACCGGTCCGCCCGAACCCGGTCGCCACCTCGTCGCAGATCAACAGGACCCCGGCACGGCGGCACGCCCGCCCGAGCGCCGCCACGTCCCCCGGCTCGGCGCACAGGATGCCCGAGGCGCCCTGCACGAGCGGCTCGATCACCACCGCGGCCAGTTCGCCGGCGTGCAACTCCACCATCGCGCAGGCCTTGGCCGACCAGCCCGGGTCGGCGTACCCCGGCGAGCGCAGGACCGGGAAACGCAGCGGGTCGAACACCGCCGTCCCGAAGCCGCCGTCGCCCAGCGACAGCGCGCCCACCGTGTCCCCGTGGTAGGCGTCGCCGAGGCTCAGGAAACGGTCGTGCCCCGTCTCGCCCCGGTTGACCCAGTACTGCAGGGCGATCTTCAGCGCCTGCTCCACGGCGACGGCCCCGTCGGCGGCGAAGAGGAAGTGCGGCCCGTCCACGGGGACCACCCCGGCCAGCGCCTCCGCCAGCTCGACCACGACGGTGTTGCCGTTGCCGAGCATCGTCGAATGGGCGACCTTGCCCACCTGATCCACCAGGGCGGCGTCGAGCTCGGGCACCCGGTGACCGAGCGTGTTCACCCACAACGACGAGATCGCGTCGAGGTAGCGCTTCCCGTCCACGTCGATGAGCTCGCGGCCTTCGGCCCGATCGATGGTGAGCGGGACGTTGCCCGCATAGGCCGCCATCTGGGTGAAGCCGTGCCACACCACGGCCGCGTCGCGCCGCACCCATGAGTCGTCGTCGGCTCCGGTCGGCGGTCGGCGGTCGGCGGCGCCCATCGCCCGCGATTCTCGACCATCGGGACGGCGGGGTCCAACCGCCGGGGCGACCGGGCCGGGGACCCGGCGGCCCCGCTCCCGCTATTGCGGAGCGGCAAAGCGGTCGGAGCGCGGCGGCGGCGGGCGGGCCGCCGGTGAGATGGGACGGTACGCTCGTACTGACCGAGCCGCTCGGTGACACCGTCGGAAGGAGCTCGACACCATGCACCGGATAGGAGTGGTGGACACGATGTTCGCCCGTTTCGACATGGGAGCCGAGGCGCTCGACGAGCTTGAGTCCTGCCCCGGTCACGGCAAGCGGTTCGAGACCATCCGGCGGACGGTGCCCGGGTTCAAGGACCTGGCGGTGCAGGCCAAGCGGATGATCGAGGACGAGAGCTGCAAGATCGTGGTTGCCCTGGGGATGCCGGGCAAGGAGGCGATCGACAAGGCCTGTGCCCACGAGGCGTCCACGGGGATCATGATGGCCCAGCTCATGACGAACACCTCGATCCTCGAGGTGTTCGTGCACGAGGACGAGGCCGACGACCCGATCCGGCTGGCGGAGATCTGCCGTGACCGTTCCCGCAAGCACGCCCGCAACGCGTACTGGATGGTTTACGAGCCCGAGCAGCTCATCTCACGGGCGGGCAAGGGGATCCGGCAGGGCTCCTCCGACGCCGGCCCGCTCGTCCAGTCGGGCCGCTGAGCGACCCGGGCGCAGGTCCGGGCCGGCGGGGGCGGTGCTTCTCTCGCCCGCCGGGCCGGCGGGGGCGGTGCTTCTCTCGCCCGCCGGGCCGGCGGGGGCGGTGCTTGTCTCGCCCGCCGGGCCGGCGGGGGCGGTGCTTGTCTCGCCCGCCGGGAGGTGCACGGTGAACCTGGTGCCGCCGCCGGGGCGGGCGGCGACGCTCACCCGGCCTCCGTGGGCGCCGACGATGGCGGCGACGATGGAGAGCCCGAGCCCGGCACCCCCCTTGGTTCTCGAGCGCGAGGGGTCGGAGCGGTAGAAGCGCTCGAACACGTGGCGCATCTCCCCTTCGGCGAGGCCGGGGCCGTCGTCCGCGACCTCCATCACCGCGTCGGGGCCGCTCTCGCTGATCCTGACGGTGGCGGTCGTCCCCTCGGGCGTGTGCGCGCGCACGTTGGCGAAGAGGTTGTCGAGCACCTGCCTCAGACGGAGGGAGTCCCCGATCACCTCCACCGGCCGCTCCGCCCGCAGGACCACCGGCCACGCCGGACCGACCGTCGTCGCGGTCCGGACCGCCTCGCCGGCCAGGGCCACCAGCTCGACGGGGTCGCGCCCGAGCGGCCTTCCCTCGTCGAGCCGGGCCAGCAGGAGCAGGTCCTCCACCAGGTGCCCCATCCGCTCCGTCTCGGAGCGGATGCCGGTGACCACCCGGGCGAGGTCGTCGGGATGCTCCCGGGCCCCCCGCTCGAACAGCTCGGCGTAGGCCGACACCGCGGCGATCGGCGTCCGCAGCTCGTGCGAGGCGTCCGCCACGAATTGCCGGAGCCTCCCCTCCGAACGCCGGAGCTCGCTCTCGGTGGCGTCGCGTGCGGCGAAGGCCCCCTCGATCCTCCCGAGCATCATGTTGAGGGCCCGCGCCAACCTGCCCACCTCGGTCTTCACGTTCTCACCGGGAACCCGCTGGTCGAGCTCGCCCGCGGCGATGGCGTCGGCCGTGTCCTCCATGCCGGCCAGCGGTCGGAGCCCCACGCGCACCAGCCACCACCCGAGCACGATCGCCGCCAGGAGGGCCGACACGGTCACCGCCAGCTCTATCAGGAGCAGCCGCTGGAGCGTGCTGTCGGCGTCGGCCAACGACCCCGCCAGGATGATCACGTAGCCGTTGGTCTGGCGGACGGCCAGCACCCGGAACCGTGGACCGGCGCTCGCGTTCGAAGGTGCGTCGAAGTAGACGCTCGAACCGGACACCTCGGGCGTCTTCTCAAACCCGGCGATCGTGGACGGGAGGCGAGGGGAGTACTTCATCCCGTCGGCCTGGTAGGCGGCGAACGGCCCCTGCACCACCGCTCCCGAGGGGCTCCGCAGCTCAAAGAAGCTCCGGGTGCCGAGCGGTCCGGGCTCCCGGCCCAGGCCGCTCTGAAACCGGCGGGGCGGGAGCCCCGGGACGAGGCCGGCGCCCTCCCGGTGCTGGAGCGGGATGACCGAGGAGAGCAACGACTGGTCCACCCGGCTGTAGAGGAACGACCGGAGGGCGGAGTACGTGGCGAGGTCGGCCACCAGCAGGGCCACCAGGGCGACCGCCGAGACGGCGAGGACCAACCGCCCCCGGAGGGACACCTACCGCACCTCGGCCGGATCGCGCAGGGTGTAACCGACGAGGCGGATCGTCTGAATGAGCGGCGGGCCGTGCCGCTCGAGCTTCTTGCGCAGATAGCTCACGTAGGTCTCGACGACGTTCTGGTCGCCGTCGAAGTCGTAGTGCCAGACGTGGTCGAGGATCTGGGTCTTCGACAGCACGCGCCTGGGATTGAGCATGAAGAAGCGGAGCAGGTTGAACTCGGTGGCGGTCAGGGCGATCGGCGTGCCCCCGCGCCGCACCTCGTGCGCCGCCTCGTCCATCTCGAGATCGGCGAAGCCGATCAGACCGTCCCGCCGGTCGCCGTCGTCTCCCGTGCGCCGGAGGATCACGTGCACCCGGGCGATCACCTCGGCCAACGAGAACGGCTTGGTCACGTAGTCGTCGCCCCCGATGGCGAGCCCGGCCAGCTTGTCGTCGAGCCCGTCCTTGGCCGTGAGGAAGAGGACCGGCACCTTCAGCCCGTCTTCCCGCAGCCGGCGGGTCACCTCAAAGCCGTCGAGATCGGGCAGCATCACGTCGAGCACCACCAGGTCGGGCGTCCGGTCCCGGGCGGCAGCCAGGGCGGCCCGTCCCGTCGTCGCCTCCTCCACCTCGAACCCCTCGTACCGCAACGAGGTCGCGACGGCGTCGACGATGGAGGGCTCGTCGTCGACCACCAGGATCCGGCGCTGCACCGTTCCGCTCATCCGTGACCTCCGGGAACGAGGATCCCATCCTCGGCTCCCGTCGTGCTGTGTGCTCCCTGTGGTCCCGCTGTGAAGGAGCCCGCGCCCCCGGCGGCTACTTCGCCCCCTGGTCGGGCACGAACCAGGCCGGAAAACCCCCTCGGCTGATCGGGCCCCACCGCTCGACCTCCATCCGCACCAGCACCTTGCCCTGCGCCCGCATCGCCCGCCGGTACTCGTCCCAGTCGGGGTGCTCCCCGCTGATGGCCCGGAAGTAGTCGACGAGCCCCTCGACCGCCTCGGGCTGGGCGACGACCGTCGCCCGCCCGTCCACCTGCACCCACTCGCCGCCGAACTCGTCCGACAGCACGCACACGGACACCCGCCGGTCCCTGGCGGCGTTGCGCGCCTTGGCCCGCTCCGGGTAGGTGGAGAGCACGACCCTCCCGGCATCGTCGACTCCGATGGTGACCGGGGACATCTGGGGGCTCCCGTCCCCCCGGACCGTCGAAAGGATGCCCCGGTGGCGGGGCCGGACGAACCGGAGGAGCTCCTCGCGGTCGACGGTCAGATCGCGAGCGGCGGTCGGCGTCATGAACCGAACCTACCGGCCGGAACGCCCTGGGTGGGGCCCAATCGCCGCCGGCGCGCACCGAACCGCCACAATGGGACCGATGCGAGGATCTCCCCTGTCCGAGCCGCCGGCCGAGCCCGATCGGCTCACCACCCCGACGCTCCCCCTCCGGTTCGCCCCCGGCGACGTGCAGGACCCGGTCGCCCCCGGCGACGTGCAGGACCGGTTCGCCCCCGGCGACGTGCAGGACCCGGTCGTCGGCCAGCCCCTCCCGGCCGTGGACCACGAGGCTCCCGCCCCCGCGGTCGAAGCCGAGGTGGAGGTGCGGACGAGCAAGCGGCGACGCAAGACGGCGACCGCGTTCTGGGAGCGGGGTCGCATCGTGGTGGTCGTGCCGGCCCACGTCCGCGGGCCCGAGCGGGCGGCGATGGTCGAGTGGCTGGTGGGGCGGGTGCGGGCCAAGCGCCCCGGGGTGGGGATCTCCGACGGGATGCTCGCCCGGCGCGCCGGGACGCTCGCCGACCGGTACGTCGACGGCGTCCACCCGAGATCGATCCGGTGGGTCGCCAACCAGAACAAGCGGTGGGGGTCCTGCTCGGCCGAGACGGGCGAGATCCGGCTGTCGAACCGCCTGCGCGCCGTCCCCGAGTGGGTGCTCGACGCGGTCATCGTCCACGAGCTCGCCCACCTGGTGGAGCCGAACCATTCCTCCCGGTTCCACCAGATCGCCGACCGCCACCCCCGCCAACGGGAGGCCTCGCTGTTCCTCGACGGCTACCAGCTGGGCATCGACGCCGGCGGCTGAGCTTCTCCGGGGTCGCGCGGTTCCGGGCCGGCCCGGGCTCAGGTACCGCCGGCGGCCGGCGGACGCAGCTGCGAGACGAGGTCGGTCAGAAGCCGGGGATCGTCCACCGCCTCGATGTTGACGGCGTCGTGAAGGGGGGTCCCTCCGAGCAGGCGTTTCACCGGCACCTCGAGCCGCTTGCCGTTGAGGGTCCGTGGGAGGCCGCCCACCCATTCGATCCGGTCGGGAACATGGCGCGGGGACGCCTTCGCCCGGAGCTCCCGGCGCACCACCTCGGCGAGGGCGTCGAGGTCCCCGTCCGGCCGGACGGGGACCAGGAGGAGAAGGAGCCCGAGGTCCGCCGGAGGCCCCGACAGATCGACGACGAGGGAGTCGCGGACCCCCTCGACCTGCTCGAGCACGCGGTAGACCTCTGAGGTCCCGATCCGCACCCCGTCCCGGTTGAGGGTGGCGTCGGAGCGGCCGTGGACCAGGCTGTAACCGTCCTCGTACATCGTCACCCAGTCGCCGTGGCGCCAGGTCCCCGGGTAGGTGGAGAAGTAGCTCTCCCGGTACCGAGAGCCGTCGGTGTCGCCCCACAGGCGCAGCGGCATGGACGGCATGGGCTGGGACACGACGAGCTCCCCGGGACGTGCGAGGACCTCGTGCCCCGCCTCGTCCCAGGCGGCGACGTCCACCCCGAGAGGGCGGCACTGCAGCTCGCCGGTCCTCACGGGAAGGATCGGTGCCGATCCGAGCAGGCCGCTGCAGAGCTCGGTCCCCCCGCTGTTGCAGCGCAGGTGGACATCGGGACCGACCGCGGCGTACACCCATCGGTAGCCCTCCGGCGGCAGTGCCGCACCCGTGGAGCCGACGGACCTCAAGCGGGCCAGGCCGTGCTCCTCCGCCGGGCGTTGCCCGGTGGCCATGCAGTTCGCGAGGAATGCCGCGCCGACCCCGAGGTCGGTGACCTCGAGCTCCTCGGTGAGGGCCCACAACACGTCGGGCCGGCCGTGGTCGGGGGCCCCGTCGTAGGTGACGATCGACGCATCAAGGGCGAGCGCGCTGACCAGGATGTTCCACATCGTCCACCCGATCGACGTGTTCTGAAAGAACCGCGTCGTCGGTCCGATCCCCGCGTGGAGGGAATGCGCCTTCAGCTGTTCGAGGGCGATGCCCCCGTGGCCGTGCACGATGGGCTTCGGGGCACCGGTCGTGCCGCTCGAGTACAGGATCCACAACGGGTGCTCAAAAGGGACCCGGGCGGGGCCGATCGGCGGCTCAACCTCGAGGTCGGAGAGCGCGACGGCCCACGCCGGGTGGCCGGTGGTCAGGTTCTCGACCCAGAGGGTGGCGACCAGGCTCGGGAGCGCCGACCGGATGCGCTCGACGACGGCACGACGGTCGAACACCTTTCCCCTGTAGGTGTAGCCATCGGCCGCGATCAGGACCTTCGGCTGGATCTGAACGAACCGGTCGACGACGGCGTCGGGGCCGAACTCGGGTGGGCAGCAGGACCAGATCGCGCCGATGCTCGCCGCGGCCAACAGCAGGACGACCGCCTCGGGCATGTTGGGGAGGTACGCGGCGACCCGGTCACCGGGCTGCACGCCGAGGGAGCGGAGCCCCGCGGCCGCCCGCCCGACCCGCTCGGAGAGGTCCCGTCTGGTGAACGCCTCGCGCCGGCCCGCCTCGTTGACCCCCACCAGGCACACCCGATCGGGATCGCCCCGCAGGCAGAGCTCCGCGTAGTTGAGGCGCAGCTCGGGGAACCATCGGAACCCCGGCATCTCCGAGCCGACCAGCGCAGGGGCCGGGGAACCCGAGCACGGCACGTCGAACCAGTCGACGATCCTGGTCCAGAAGCGTCCCACGTCCTCCACCGACCACCGCCAGAGCGCGTCGTACTCCGCCTCGGCCTCGTCGGCCGTCGGTCGCTCCGGCACCCCCCCGAGCACCGAGGTGGCGAACCGGTGCAGCGGCGAGGACGCGATCCGCTCCGATGAGGGGCTCCAGACGAGGTCGCCCCGGGCCGCCGTCCGCTCGCCCAGGACGTCGCTTCCTATCGGGTCCATCGCTGCCCACTCCCTTCGCGCCGTCCCCCCGGGGGCTTCGGCGCCAGACTATTGCGGAGCCGTGCCGAAGGCCCGCACGGCAGTGGGCCCGTTCGGCCGGGCGCCTAGTTCGTCGAGTCCTTACCGCCGAAGTAGAAACCGACGATGACGCCCGCCACCCCAAGGAATGGCGTGAAGACGCCAGCGATGGCCGACTTCACGTTCTCGGCTTGCCCAAGGTAGGCACCGGCCAGAGTGCACCCCAGCAAAAGGGTCACTCCGACCACCGAGTATGCAACCACGGTGCGTACGTTCTCCCGACGAGTTGCCTTGTCCTTCTTCTGGATGTCCGGTACGGGCTGGAGTGCTGCGGCAGTCTGTGCCGGGGTCAACCGGCCAGCCGGTTCGACCGTGGTTCCAAGATCCTCCAGTGGCCCTGATGGCTCCCCGTCGGATCCCATCAGGCTTCGGATCCAGCGACGAGCTCCACCCGGTTCCGTCACGGCAGCTTCAGCTGCACCATCCGGCCGTCAGGCTCCTGCACGAAGATCTTGGCCCCGTTGCGGACTTCGTTGTCCAAGAACAGCTTGGTCGAGATGGCCGCCTTGAGTCCCTGGGTCAGGTTGTCGTGTCTCTCGGCTGCATCCTCACGAAGCTGGTCGATCATGTCCTTGGGTAGGTTGGTCGTGACCTTGACAATCTCGGGCATCTGGGTTGCCTCCCCTTTACTCCCATAGGATAACCGTATGAGATACGGGAGTATTCCGTATTGAAGCTGGTCAGTCAAGCAGCCCGGCGATCTCCCACACGGAGGAGCCGTGCCGAAGGCCCGCACTGTTGCGGAGCCGTGCCGAAGGCCCGCACTGTTGCGGAGCCGTGCCGAAGGCCCGCACTGTTGCGGAGCCGTGCCGAAGGCCCGCACTGTTGCGGAGCCGTGCCGAAGGCCCGCCGGGCGGCGGTAACCTCGGGCCGCCCGAACCCGCGGCCCACCGGAGGAGATGCCACCCATGCCCGACGCCGTGATCGTCGCCACCGGAAGGACCCCCATCGGTCGCGCCTTCAAAGGTTCGTTGATCGGGTGCCGACCCGACGACCTGGTGGCGCTCGTGCTGAAGTCGGTCCTGGCCAAGGTCCCCCAGCTCGACCCGGCCGAGGTGGAGGACGTGATGGTCGGGACCGCCTCACCGGCCGGCGAGGCGGGGCACAACCTGGCCAGGGTGGCGGCGCTCCTGGCCGGGCTCGACCGGGCCCCGGGCGTGACGGTCAACCGCTACTGCTCCTCCTCCCTTCAGACCATCCGTATGGCCGCGCACGCCATCCGGGCCGGCGAGGGCGACGTCTTCCTGACGGCGGGGGTGGAGACCGTGAGCCGCTACGGGAACGGCGCCTCCGACGTCGGTCCGCACAACCCGGCCTTCGCCGAGGCCGAGGAACGGACCGCGGCGCGGGCGCCGGCCGTCACCGCTCCGTGGACCCCCCCGGTCGGGCTGCCCGACGTGTACGTCGCCATGGGCCAGACCGCCGAGAACGTGGCCGAGATCGAAAAGGTGAGCAGGGTCGAGATGGACGAGTTCGCGCTGCTCTCCCAGACCCGGGCCGTCCGGTCGCAGGCGGACGGGTTCTTCGAGCGCGAGATCATCCCCGTCGCGCTGCCCGACGGCACCGTGGTCACCACCGACGACGGGCCCCGACCGAACACCACGATGGAGGGCCTGGCCCAGCTGAGACCGGTGTTCCGCGAGGGCGGCACGGTCACGGCCGGCAACGCCTGCCCACTCAACGACGGCGCGGCCGCCGTCGTCGTGATGAGCGATACCAGAGCCCGCGAGCTCGGCATCACCCCGCTCGCCCGGATCCTGTCGAGCGCGGTGAGCGCCCTCGACCCCGAGATCATGGGTCTGGGCCCGGTGGAGGCCTCCCTCCGGGCACTGCGGCGGGTCGGGATGGGCATCGGCGACATCGACCTGGTGGAGATCAACGAAGCCTTCGCCGCGCAGGTCATCCCCTCGGCCCGGCACCTCGGGATCGGCTGGGACAAGCTCAACGTGCACGGCGGGGCGATCGCGCTGGGGCACCCGTTCGGCCAGACGGGAGCCCGGATCATGACCACCCTCCTGAACGGGCTGGAGGACGGCGACCAGACCTTCGGGCTCGAGACCATGTGCGTCGGGGGCGGTCAGGGCATGGCAATGGTCGTCGAGCGGCTGGCCTGACGGGCCTTCAGCCGGAGACGAGCCGCTCTATCTCGGCCACCGCGGGCACCGGACCCGGGTCGACGCCCTCGCGGGCGGCGAGGTGGAGCGAGACGAAGTCGCCCACGAGCACGAGGTCGAAGAAGCGGGCCAGCTCCCCCTCGCCCTGAGCCCAGACGGCCACGACGTCGGCGACGACCTCCGCCAGCGCCTCGCCCGCCAGCTCGAACCGGCGGGCGATCGCCGGGTCCTCCGCGCCGTGACGCAGCTCCACCAGGGTGAGGAGCTGGCGGGTGACGTCGCCCGACTGACCCCAACCGGCCACCTCGTTGTGGCAGAGATCGGGATGGACGGACCAGAACGCCGGGGACTTGGCGTTCTCGTTGACCTGGGTCTTCCATCGCTGCGCGGCCACCCCGGTGAGGCCGGGCGAACCGTGCACGAGCGGGAACGTCCGCCCGATCCGGCGGGCGACGTCGAGTGCCACGTTGTCGGGGCCGACCAGCTCGTCCCGCCGGCGGGCCAGCTGGTCGACGGCCGCGTCGATGCCCGTGCCGACCTCGGGGAGCAGGCCGAGCCGCTCGAGCACGACGAGCGCCGGCACCGCCAGGGCGCCGAGGCCGGCCCGCGCCTGGGGGACGTCCGCCGGGACCGGGACGACCGGTGACCCCTCCCGCTCGGCCAACCGGGCCAGCCGACCGGGACCCGATACCGCGATCACCTGCGCGCCCGCCGCCCACGCCCGGTCGGCGGCGGCCAGGGTCGACTCGGTCTCCCCGCTGCACGACACCGCGAACACCAGCGAGTCCGGGCCGACGAACGCGGGCAGCTCGGCCGACTTCACCACCACGAGCGGCACCGCCATGACCCCGCCGGCCACCGCGGCCAGCACGTCGCCGGCGAGCCCGTCGCCGCCCACCCCCAGCGCCACGACGTTGGAGACCGGCTGCTCCACGGCCAGCGGGACGGCTCGGCCGGCCAGCGCTGCAGCTGCCACCTGCTCGGGAAGGCGAGCGGTCGCCTCCCACATCCCGAGCGTGTCGGGCGTTGCGGGCAGCGTCACCCCGCGGGACGGCCCGTCTCGGGGACCCCACCCTCTCCGGCCCGTCGCATCAGCCGGTCATGCTCGGTCTCGTCGACGTCGGAGCCCTCCTCGACCAGCATGACCGGCACGCCGTCGCGCACCGGATAGCTCCGGCGCAGCCGGGGGTTGTAGAGGATCCCCGCGTCCTCAAACCACAGCAGGGGCCCCTTGTCGACGGGGCAGGCGAGCACCTCGAGCAGCAGGGCGTCCAGTGGCATGGTCATCTCGTCCTTTCGGCGGCTCGCCGGTCGGTCCCGCCGCTCAGCCGGGCGCCGAAGCCGACGCGGTCACCAGGTCGACCACCTCCGCCACGTGGCGCCGGCACTCTCCCTCGGTCCTGGCCTCGACGTTCAACCGGAGGAGGGGCTCGGTGTTGGACGGGCGCAGGTTGTACCACCAGTCGCCGTGGTCGACGGTGAGGCCGTCGAGGCGGTCGACCGGGTTGCCTTCCGCCGCCTCGCGCTCCGCCACCGCCTCGACGGTCCGGGCCGGATCGGCCACCTCGGTGTTGATCTCGCCCGAGTCCGCATAGCGCCGGTACGGCTCCAACAGCTCCGAGAGCGGTCGACCGGTGGCGCTCATCAGCTCCAGCACCACCAGCGCGGTGATGATGCCCGAGTCGGCCCGGAAATTGTCGCGGAAGTAGTAGTGCCCCGAGTGCTCGCCGCCGAAGACGGCTCCGGTCTCGGCCATCACCTCTTTGATGAAGGAGTGCCCGACGCGGGTCCGGATGCCCACGCCGCCGTTCTCGGCGATGACCTCGGGCACCACGTGCGAGCAGATGAGGTTGTAGAGCACGGTCGATCCCGGGTGCTTGCGCAGCATCGACGCGGCGACCAGCGCGGTCGTCAGCGATCCCGACACCGGCTCGGCCCGCTCGTCGACGAGGAACACGCGGTCGGCGTCGCCGTCGAACGCCAGCCCGACGTCGGCCCCGCTCCGGACGACGGCGGCCTTCAGGTCCCGGAGGTTCTCGGGTTGGATGGGATCGGCGGGGTGGTTCGGGAAGGTGCCGTCCAGCTCGGCGAAGAGGATCTCCACGTCGAACGGCAGGCCCTCCATCACCCGGGGCACCACGAGGCCCCCCATCCCGTTGGCCGTGTCGGCCACGACCTTCAGCGGTCGCAGCGTGGCGGCGTCGACGAACGACCGGACGTGCGCCGCCCACTCGCTCAGGAGGTCGAGGTGGTCGAGCGGGGCCAGGGGCCCCGGGGCCGGAGGCCGGTCCATCAGCTCGGCGGTGGTCTCCTGTATCTCCGCCAGCCCGGTGTCGCGCCCGATCGGGCGGGCACCGGCCAGGCAGAGCTTTATGCCGTTGTACCCGGCCGGGTTGTGCGAGGCGGTGAACATGGCGCCCGGGGCGTTGAGGTGACCCGAGGCGAAGTACAAGAAGTCGGTGGACGCCATGCCGAGGTCGGTCACCGCGGTGCCTTCGGCCCGCGCGCCCTCGGCGAACGCCCCGCTCAGCTCCACCCCCGAGGGCCGCATGTCGCGGGCGACGAGGAGGCGGGAGGCCTTGGTGAAGCGGGCCACCGCGGCGCCGATGGAGCGGCACATGGGGGCATCGAGCTGATCCGGCACGGTGCCGCGGATGTCGTAGGCCTTGAACACCTGTGCCGGATCGCCCATCCCGGGTCAGCCTATCCGAGCTGATCCGAACGGCTCCTGCGCAGCGCCAGGCCGGCGGCCAGGGCGACGAGCCCGAGCGCGCCGAGCACGGTCGCCAGCAGGCCCAGCCGGTTGGCCGGGCTCGAGCCGTACACGAGGGTCACCCGGTGGCTGGTCGGAACCACCACCATCAGGTTGGGCGTCACCCTGAAGGGCCCGGTCGCCCCCGTCGCCCGCCAGTTCGGGAAGTAGGAGACCTTCACCAGCACCGGGGTGCCGGTCCGGCTGACGTGGAAGCTGATCGACTGATCGGTCTGGTGGATGCCCGACACCACGGTGCCCGCGACGGCCACCTTCGGCGGGTGCTCGCCCGCGAGGACCCGGGGCCAGCCGGCCGGCCCGCTCTGGGCCAGCTCCACGTCGAAGTCCGCCGGATCGTCGTACCAGGCCAACGACGGCGCGAGCCAGCTCGACTGCTGTGGGCCGACGTTGCGCAGGACCGCCGGGAGGTTCTGCAGCGGCGCGACCAGCGGAGCATCCTTCACGAGGAAGACGTCCCAGGTGGTGTCGAGTGCCTCCGTGCCGTATTGCGCCTTCCACGGGCCGGTGGAGGCCACCAGCTCGAGCGACGGGCTCGCCAGGGCCGCCTGTTGGATCTGTGGGCTGAAGGCCATGAAGTAGCGCACGCCGAGCAGCTGGAGGTGTTGGATCCCGAGCGGCACGTCGACCGGTCCGTACGGCAGGCCGCGCATCGGCATGGAGGGCGCCACCGACAGCTCCGCCTGGTTGATGAAGTGATAGGGCGTCGTGGCCGACGACTCGAAGAGCAGCCCCTCCATCGAGTCGATGCAGCCGTTGGTGAAGTACGGGAGCAGCATCAGGGACTCGGGCGTGCCGAAGCGGTTGAGGTCCGAGTTGTACTCCCACATGGCCCGCCCGCACCCGTGCCGGGCGCCCACCCCGGCCATGGTGGTCATCACCGACCGGTACTCGGGGTAGGACGCCTTCCCCTCGTAGCCGCTGTAGTTGTACTGGGCCCAGTTGGAGACGAGGTTCGCGCCGACCTGCACCGGCAACAGGTTGGCGGGCACGAAGAAGGGCGGAACGACGACCAGGCAGGCCGCGGCGAGGGCGACGATCGGACCGGACACGGCGGCGGGGCCCCACCGCCGGCGCCGGTCGGCCGCGGCGGGGCCACCCGGAGGCGGGCCGGCCGCGGGTGCGCCAGACGCAGGCGCAGGCGGGCCGGTGGCGGGCCCGGCGACGGCGCGTGTGGCACCGGACGCGCCGAACCACGCATCCGCCGCGGTCATCGGGACGAGCGTGAAGGCCGGGAGCGGCGGGGGCGGGGGCTCGGGGGGGAGCGGTTCGAGCGCGACCGGCGGGGTGCGTCGCCAGCCGAGCGGCTCGTGCCGCCACCAGCGGGCGGCCGACACCACGATGACCGCGAAGCCCCACCCCGCCATCACGTACACGCACACGAACCACAACGGCAGGAAACGGGTGTTGTAGAGGCTTCCCTGGGGATCGAAGATCAGGGTCAGCGCCGATGCCAGGCCCAGCACGGAGAACAAGAGCCCGAACCGGCTGCGGAGCACGACGGCGAGCACGACGGCGAACCCGGCCAGCGCGAGGGCCCAGGCGTCGGCCTCGGGGAACAGCAGCGAACCGAAGTCGCGCAGGTTCTGGTAGTTCATGGAATTGGCGTACTTGTTCTCGATCCCGAAGGGCACCAGCCACCAGCCCGACAGCAACAGGCCGACCGTCACGGTCGAGACGGCCACCCAGATCGCCCGCCGCCGGCCGAGCCAGACCGGTCCGGCCCCACCGGGGAGCCCCCCCCACGGGCGGTCGTCGTCGACGGCGACGCGCCGCGGCAACAGCTCGAACACGGTGAGGACGAGCGCCCCTGCGAGGGCGAACATCGCGGGGATGATGTGCGAGAGGATGCAGGCGGTCAGGACGATGGCCGCCCAGCCCCGATGGCGCCCGGTGCGCAGCGCCAGGGCGAAGAGCCCGAGGAAGAGCATCGCCAGGGCCAGGCTGAGGGAGAACGCGTACTCCCCGGCCAAGGTGGAGAACAGGTTCCCCCCGTAGATCGTGTAGGTGTAGTCGAAGAGCAGAGGCAGGGCCGCGACGGCGAGCATGCCCGGCACCGGTCGCCGCAGGCGGAAGAGGCGGGCGCAGGCCCAGAGGGCGACCGGCAGGGCCACCGAACCGAGCACCGTGGCCCACTTGAAGGCGATGTTGTAGGCGATCAGCTTCCCGACGACCGCGGCGAAGAGGTCGGGGAGGACGAAGTAGAAGGTGTAGATCGGGTAGCCGTCGTACCACTGCGGGCTCCAGCCGGTGAGGTGCCCGTGGGCGATCAGCGACTCGAGGTACCTCGGCATCATCACGTGGGCACCGGTGTCCCCGCCGGTCGTCGTGGAGTTCTGAAACAGCAGAGGGAGGTGCAGCTGCCAAAGGGTGACGGCGATGACCCCGATCACCGCGACGGCCGTGGCGATCGCCGGGACCAACCGAACGGTGCCCTGGCGCCTCGGTGCCTCGGGATAGGGGGCCCGCCGGGCATGGCGCGGCCCGGTGGTGGGGGCCGGCAGGGCCGGGTTGCTCATCGGAGGGTGTCGCCCATGCAGGTCAGTGCAGCACACCGCCCCGGCTGTTGAGGATGGCGAGGATGGCGAACAGGTTGAAGGTGGCGTGCGCGACGACGTTCATGCCCTGCCGGCCGGTGCGCAGCGACACGACGGCGAGTATCCCCCCGAACACGGCCAGCCCGGCCAGCTGCACGAGCTCCCCGTGGGCGAGGCCGAACAGCAGGCCGTCGAGGACCACGGCGCCGGCCAGGCCCGCGTTGCGGGCCGCCCGGCTCGAGACCCCGAGCGGACCGAACAGCCGCACCAGCGCGCGCAGGAGCAGCCCGCGGAAGAAGAGCTCCTCGAAGAAGGGCGCACCGACCACCGTGAAGACGGCGATGACGAAGAACCCCCACCCGTGGGCCGACCCCGTCAGCTTCTGGGTGGGTGCCGAAAAATTGTGGAGGTGGTTGATGAACGGGGCGTACATCAGCGCGACGAGGATCTGGCCCCCCAGGCCGACGCCGATCCCGGCCAGGTCGATCCAGCGGAAGCGGATCCCGAGGTCGGCCACCGTGGCGCCGGTCCCGCGAACCCGGCTGGCCAGCCATGACGACAGACCGAAGCCGGTCCACAGCCCCACCAGGCTCGAGACGACGTACCACTCCGGGGGGGCCGCCAGCTTGGCGATCTGGGACAGCTGGGCCCCCTTGCCGGCGATGGAGGCGGCCACGTCCACCAGGAGCAGGGCCACCACCTGGCCCGCCACGAACCCGGTGAAGGCGAGGACGAACCAGACCCCCGCGTCGCCCCTGCTCAGAGGTGGCGCACCGGGGTCGCCGGGGAACCTCACGGTCCCGGCCGGGGCGGTCGTCGGGCCGCTTCCCGAGCCGTCACGGGCCACGGGGGCGACGTCGGGCACAACCCCCGTCGGCGGCCCGGGCACCCACGGCCGGCGCCGGCGGGACGGCTCCTGATGCTCGGGCGGCGCCATCGGCGAAACGATACCGCCGGCCTCCGGACGGCTCCGGGCGCCTCCGGGCGCCTCCGGTCGGTGCCGGGTCGGCAGCCCGGTCGGTGCCGGGTCGCTCCGGGCGGTCTCCGCCTTCCACAGGGGGCGAATAGCATGGGCGGGTGAGTCCCCAACGGCCAGAGCGACCGTCGCCCCGTCCGGGCGCGCCCGGCAACGGCGCCCCCGGCGGCGCGCCCGCGGGGGGCGACCAGAGCTGGCGCTGGATCTGGAGCGTCCTCATCGTCGGCGTGCTCGCCCTGTTCGTCATCCCCTCCCTGCTCAGCCATCCCTCGGCGAAGTCCATCAGCTACTCGGCCTTCATGGGCGACGTGAAGAACGGCCAGGTGTCGACGGCCACCATCAACAACAGCGACGGGGTCATCACCGGCAAGCTGAAGAACGGGACGCAGTACACGACCACCGGCCTCAATCCGCCCCTCTCCGCCGACGTGGCCCAGATGCGCAGCCACGGCGTGCAGGTCGATGCCGCCAACCCCCCGAGCTTCACCCTCGCCGCCCTGCTCCCGTACGTCTTCCTCATCGGGGGGTTCGTGCTGCTGCTCTGGTTCCTCGGGCGCCAGACGAGGGGTCAGATGTCGGGCATCATGTCGATCGGGCGGTCCAAGGCCCGGCTCTTCAGCGCCGACCGGCCGTCGACCACGTTCGAGGACGTCGCCGGCTACGGCGGGGTGAAGCAGGAGATCAGCGAGGTCGTCGACTTCCTCAAGACCCCCGCCCGGTTCAAGGAGATCGGGGCGAAGATCCCCAAGGGAGTCCTGCTGGTCGGCCCGCCGGGCACCGGCAAGACCCTGCTCGCCAGGGCGGTGGCCGGCGAGGCGGGGGTGCCGTTCCTCTCGGTCAGCGGATCGGACTTCATGGAGATGTTCGTCGGGGTCGGGGCCAGCCGGGTGCGGGACCTCTTTCAGACCGCCCGCAAGCAGGCTCCGTCCATCATCTTCGTCGACGAGATCGACTCCATCGGCCGGAAGCGGGGGGCGGGCCTGGGGGGTGGTCACGACGAGCGCGAGCAGACCCTCAACCAGATGCTCAACGAGATGGACGGCTTCGACCCGACCGAGGGCGTCGTCATCATCGCCGCCACCAACCGGCCCGACATCCTCGACCCGGCGCTCCTGCGCCCGGGCCGCTTCGACCGCCAGATCGTGGTCCCGCTCCCCGACCTCGACGAGCGGCTCCCGATCCTGCGGGTGCACTGCAAGGGCAAGAGGGTCGGCCCCGACGTCGACCTCGAGCTGGTCGCCAGGGGGACTCCGGGGATGAGCGGCGCCGACCTGGCGAACCTGGTCAACGAGTCCGCCCTTCATGCCGTGCGGCGCGGCAGCGCCACGATCGACATGGCCGACTTCGAGGCCGCGCGCGACCGGGTCCTCATGGGCCAGCGGCGGGAGAGCCTCGTCCTCTCCCCCGCGGAGAAGGAGCGCGTGGCCTACCACGAGGGCGGCCACGCCGTGCTGGCCTACGTGCTCGAGCACGCCGACCCGGTACACAAGGTCACGATCCTGCCCACCGGCCTGGCGCTCGGGGTCACCCAGCAGCTCCCGATGGAGGAGCGCCACATCCACCCCCGCAACTACATCGAGGACTCGCTGTGCGTGCGGATGGGTGGCCGGG
>Ga0307373_10006695_pt1 | contig 18240 bp, 16 predicted proteins | sample OX2MG_FD_202534 | JGI IMG/M metagenome (GOLD analysis project Ga0307373, IMG submission 202534) | Soil microbial communities from Risofladan, Vaasa, Finland - OX-2 | ecosystem: Environmental > Terrestrial > Soil > Coastal area > Acid sulfate soil | place: Finland: Risofladan, Vaasa | collected...
GCTGCCGGGCGAAATTCCTCAAAGATCCCTCGCCCTATCGAACGGCCACTGTCTGATGGATGCCCCCACCATTCGCGCGCGTTTTCGCGACCACGGCTTCATTGTCGACGAGGCGTTCGCGACCGCATTGCAGATCATGCTCGCCCTGGAGAAGCCGCTGCTTATCGAAGGGCCGGCCGGCGTGGGCAAGACCGAGAGCGCCAAGGTCCTGGCGGAAGTGCTCGACACGCGGCTGATTCGCCTGCAGTGTTACGAGGGCCTCGACGCCGTGGCGGCGCTCTACGAATGGAATTACCCGCGTCAGATGCTGCACGCGAGACTCAGCGAAACCGAGGACCTGACCCTCGAGCAGCGGGAAGCGCAGATCTTCAGCGAAAAGTTCCTGCTCAAGAGGCCGTTGCTCGAAGCAATCACGCAAGACCGATCGCCGGTTCTCCTGATCGACGAAGTGGATCGCGCGGACGAGGCATTCGAAGCGTTTCTTCTCGAAGTCCTGGCGGAGTGGCAGGTCACGATTCCCGAGTTGGGGACGATTCGGGCGCGGCACAAGCCCCGCGTGGTCGTAACCAGCAACCGCACGCGGGAACTCTCCGACGCCCTCCGCCGGCGATGCCTCTTTCTGTGGTTGCCGTATCCAACCCTGGAGCAGGAGATCGACATTCTGCATGCGCGGGTGCCCGGCCTGTCGGAACGGCTTGCCCGGCAGATCGCTCAGATCATGCAGGTGCTCCGCAGTCTGTCGCTGCAGAAGACGCCCGGCGTCGCCGAGAGCCTCGATTGGGCGATGGCGCTGATGAGCCTGCACCGCGATCATCTGGACGCGCGAACTGTCGAGGAAACGCTCGGGTGCGTGCTGAAAGTGCACGAGGATCGCGCCATCGTTGCTGAACATCACGAGCGAATCGAGCCGGTTCTCAAGGGTGCCCCGGCCCCAATCGAATCCAGCGTCGTAACCGACTTTGGTTTGGGATCGGTCTCGACGCCGCGCCCCTGATGTACGCCTTCGGCAGCCTTCCCGGCAATCTGATCGCATTCGGCGACTTCCTGCGCCGCGAGTATGGGTTCAAGCTCGGTTCCGGCGAACTGCACGACGCGGCGCGGGCGCTCGAAGTCGTGGACCTTGCCGACGAGCTCCGCGTTCGCGATGCGCTCCGGCCCATTCTGAGCAGGACGCTTGAGGACGCCAGCGTCTTCGATCCGGCATTCACGGCATTCTTCTTTCCCGGACCTGCGGGCGTACGGCAGGCAGCATGGCGGTCCTTGCGGCGCGGTTTCGGACCCGAAGACGCGCAAGGCAAAGCGCGTCTCGCGCATGAAACCCGTCCGTCTCCGGGAAAAACGGAAGAAGAGGAAAAACCCGAGGCAGACGGCGGGAAAATCACTCCACTCGCAATTACGGAAACCGCCGCCGCGCCGGGGCTTCTCGCCCGGGCGAGCTACAGCCCGCTCGAAGCCGAAACCGCTGGGGAGGCGCCCGAGCTCCGTCGTGTGGAACCGGCCTGGCGCGAGGCCGCACGCGTGCTCGTGCACCGCCTTCATCTGGGACTCTCGCGCCGGTGGCGAACGGCGGCGAGGGGACCGCGGTTCGATCTTCGGCGGACGCTGCGGGCCAGTCTGCAGACGGGCGGCGAGGCGATTACGGCGCGGTGGCTGCGGCGCCCCAGGCGCACGCCGAGATTCGTGCTGTTGATTGACGGCAGCCGCTCCATGGAGCCGTACACGCAGACGGCGCTGCGGATCGCGGTCGCGATGGCCGGCGCGACGATGCGGCTGGAGGTATTCACGTTTTCGACCGCGCTCCGGCGCGTGACGAACCAGGTGCGGAGTTCCGCGGCGGGAGAGACGCGCCGCCTCGAACACCTGCTGCACGCGTGGGCCGGAGGCACCAGCATCGGCCCGTGCCTGCGCGAATTCCTCCGCCGATTCGGGGAACGAATGATCGGACGAGCTACCGTCGTAATGATTGTGAGCGACGGGCTCGACGTGGGCGAGCCAAGCGTGCTGCGCGACGCCATGCGTGAGCTGCACCGGCGCTCGGCCTGCCTCGTCTGGTTGAATCCCCTGATCGAGACACCCGGGTACGAGCCGACAGCCTCGGGCATGAGCGCGGCCCGCCCCTACATCACAACCTTCGCCAGCGCCAATGACATAGCGGGCTTTGCGCGCCTGGCGCGCCTGGTGCGCGTACGGGCGTAAAGGTCCCCCTTGTAGGGCGCCGATTCGCTGTTAGGTTGAAACCAAAACCGTATAGTATATTCACGCAATGAATGGCGGACGGCATCATTCACGTCTGGTCTTCTTTGGCATGCCGAGGCGTCCGTAGTGTTTCGCAACATCGTCTTTCACCCATACAACGCCATAACCCCGAAAAATCCGATGGAGATGTGTGACCGATGAGCACGAAACTGTCGCGCGATCAGATCGTTGGATTCTGGGCGGCCTGGACGGGCTGGACGCTCGATGGAATGAGCTCGGTCATCTACGCCCTGGTCATGGCTCCGGCCCTCACCGAACTGCTTCCCAAATCCGGGATGAAAAGCACGCCCGAGAATATCGGCTTCATCGGATCGATTCTGTTCGCCCTGTTTCTCATCGGCTGGGGGCTCTCCTTTTTGTGGGGACCGGTCGCGGACAGGTACGGCCGTGCCAAGGTGCTCGCCGGCACGATTCTGATGTACGGGATATTCACAGCCGCCGCCGGATTTTCCCAAACCGTCTGGCAGCTGGCCATTTTTCGGCTCCTCGCCGGCGTGGGAATCGGGGGCGAATGGTCCCTCGCGGGAACCTATGTGGCCGAGGAATGGCCGGAAGACCGGCGCAAGATGGGCGCCGGATACCTGCAAACCGGCTACTATTTCGGCTTCTTCATCGCGGCCGCGCTCAACTACACGATTGGTGCCCGCTTCGGATGGCGCGCCATGTTCTTTGCCGGTCTGCCGGCCGTGGCCCTCGCGCTGCTCATCGCCGCTCGCGTTCCGGAACCGGAACGCTGGGAGCGGAGCGCCAAAGGGCACCGCAAACCACGCCAGGCCAGCGCGCTCCGCCGCATCTTCCAGGGGGAGTATCGGCGCAAAACCCTCGTCATGTCCGGTCTCTTGACGGTTGCAATTGTCGGCCTTTGGGCCGGGGCGGTCTATGAGCCAACGGCCGTCATCATCCTGGCGCGGCACATTGGAATGTCTGCGCGCGGCGCCACAAAACTGGCATCGACCGCCACAGCGCTGCTTTCCATCGGTACGATCCTGGGGTGCCTGGCCGCTCCGCCCATCGCGGAATGGCTCGGCCGCAAGAAAGCGCTGGCCTTCTATTTTGTCGGGATGGGAATTTTCATCCTCCTCGGTTTCGGCCTGACTTTTTACATGCCGCATGGCCTGAACTGGTTCATCGCGACCCTGTTTTTCCTGGGCTTCTTCGGCGGGAACTTCACCCTGTTCACCCTGTGGCTGCCCGAGCAATACGACACTTCCGTGCGCGCCACCGCCTTCGCCTTTGCCACCTCGTCCGGCCGCTTCCTGGGAGCCGGAGCCAATTTCCTGATCGCAGCAATGGTTGCCAGGATGGGCACGATCGGCACACCTGTGGCCTACACGGCCGTCGCGTTCGGTTTGGGTCTGCTGCTGATCCCGTTTGCCACGGAGACACGAGGAGAGGTTCTGCCCGATTAGCCGCGCTCTTCGCGTGTGTTACCGCCTGCGCCGGTAACACGGTCGCCCCAAGTGCTTCTTCGGCCCCTCCGGCACCCGCGTCTCTAGAGCGAAATCTCCGCCGCCCTTCCCTTCCTTTCGGTGTCGCAACGGGGCTCGAAACAGGTGTCGAAACAATGCGCCAGCGCCTGCCGGCGCGGGTCGCCTGTGCGCCGGTCCGGGAGCGGTACGTGGGCGCCCGAAGGGGCCTATAATTGGTTAGGGATTGGAATTCGAAGGGGAACGCGTGGGGGTTAGCAAGAATGTGAGCTTTTGAGGAGGCGTACATGAGCCCTGCCGAGAAAAATAAGTCGAGAGCCGCTGAAGAGTTGGCAGCGGAAATGGAAACCCGGGAAAACGCCCGGATTCAAGCCGAACGCCGCGGACTGACAGACCTGAATCAGGGCATGGAAGCAAGCGGGCATGAGGCCGCGCACCCCGGAATCAAGTGGGGTCCGACTTTCACAAAGCGCCGCAAGGCCAAGGCAAAGAAAGGCGCCAAGAGCCAGAAGTAAAGATGCCGAGCCGACTATTTTAACGGGCGAAGGCATCCGGCACCGAGCGTTCAGGATGGTTGAAGCTTGCGGCAGGCTCGGTAGCTGGCAGGCGGCGCTGCGGGTATGCCCGCAACCGCTTGCCGGCCATGATAGGGGAAGCGATCCGCTCAGCTGGAACTTTGAATCTGCTCGGCCAGATGACAGGCCACCCGGCTTTCCCCCACCTGCCGTAGTGCGGGCACTTCCGCCGCACACCGCTCCACGGCGTAGGGGCAGCGCGTCCGAAATACGCAGCCCGAAGGCGGATCGATCGGCGAGGGGGGTTCTCCCTCGAGCCCCTTAGCCGGGCGTGCCCGCGCCTGGCGGGGATCGGCCACGGGAACGGCGTGAATCAACGACTGCGTGTAGGGATGGCGCGGGGCGCGGTAAATAGCGTCCGAGTCGGCCAACTCCATCACCTTACCCAGATACAAGACCAGGACGCGATGGCTGATATGGCGCACCGAGGCCAGATCGTGGGCCACGAACAGCAGCGATATTCCGTAGACCTGCTGCAATTCCATCAGGAGGTTCACGATCTGCGCCTTGATGGACACATCCAGAGCCGACACCGGCTCGTCGCAAACCACCACCTCGGGATGCAGAATCAAGGCCCGAGCGATACCGATCCGTTGCGCCTGGCCACCGGAAAATTCGTGCGGATAACGGTTGATGTAGCCGGCCATCAGCCCCACCCTCTGCATGATTTCGATGACTTTCGTCCGCCGCTCCGCAGCGCTCATCCGAGGGAAAAAGGAACGCAGCGGCTCCCCGATAATTTCCCCGACGGTCATCCGCGGATCGAGCGAAGCCAGCGGGTCCTGAAAAATAATCTGGAGATGACGCCTCTGCTGGCGCAGTTGCTCGGCGTCCAGGCCGACCAGGTTTTGCCCATCGAAGCGTATTTCGCCCGATGTCGCCGGCACCAGCGCCACAATAGCCCGCGCCAGCGTCGATTTACCGCAGCCCGATTCGCCCACCACGCCGAGCGTCTCTCCCGCCTCCAGATCGAAACTCACCCCGTCGACCGCGCGGAGCAATTTCTTTTCCGGAAACCACCCCTCGTCCCGGATCTCGAAATAGACGCATAAATCGCGCACCGAAAGGATGGTTTCGCTCATCCGCCGGCCTTCGCTCCCCGGCCAAGCTCGCCCTGGTAGAAGCAGGCCTTCGAATGGTTCTCGTCCACGGCTTCAAGCGGCGGCACGGCCTGGTCGCACATGGCCAGGCGATAGGGGCAGCGCGGGTGAAACGCACAGCCGGCAGGCACGGCGGAAAGATCGGGCGGGTTGCCCTCGATCGCCACCAGAGGCGTCGCGCGGGAGTCGGAAAGATCGGGGATCGAGTTTTCGAGCGCTTCCGTGTAGGGATGGCGGCGGCGGTAAAAAATATCCTCCACCGTTCCCTTCTCCACGATCCGGCCCGCGTACATGACGTTCACCCGGTCGGCCAGTTCCGCGATCACGCCCAGGTCGTGCGTCACCAGGATGACGGCCGTCCCCAGGCGCTCGCGAGCCTCGCGCAGAAGCGAAAGCACCTGCGCCTGAACGGTGACGTCGAGCGCGGTCGTCGGCTCGTCGGCAATCAATATTTCCGGCCCGCAGACCAGCGCCATGGCGATGGCGACCCGCTGGCGCATTCCGCCGGAAAGCTGATGCGGGTATTGCCGCATGCGCTGTTCCGGCTCGCTGATATGGACGGCGCGCAGCATCTCGACGGCCTGCGCCGCGGCGGCGGCTTTGCCGAGCTTTTTGTGGATGCGCAACGGCTCGGCCAATTGCAGCCCGATGGAAAGATACGGGTTGAGCGAAGTCATCGGGTCCTGAAACACGTAGCCGATTTTTCTGGCGCGAATCTGGTTCAGCCGCTTCTCGGGCGCGCCCAGAAGTTCCTGCCCGTCAAAGCGCACGCTTCCCTTCACCCGCGAATTCGGCGCAGTGAGGCCGAGCATGCTGAGCAGCATCTGGCTCTTGCCGGAGCCGGATTCTCCCACGATGGCCAGCACTTCGCCTTGGGCCAGATCCAGGTCCACTTCCGTCACAGCGTGAACCACGCGCCCGCGCGTCGTGAATTCGACCGTCAGTTGGCGCGCCTCGAGCAGTGTGGCCGGGGCCATATCAGCGGTCCTTCGGATCGAGCGCGTCACGCAGCCCGTCTCCCAGGAAATTCAGGCAATAGACGATCGCAGCGAGGAAAACAGCCGGGATGATGAGCAGGTAGGGAAACGATTGCAGCTCGCCCGCGCCGTCCGAGACCAGCACGCCGAGCGAGGTCATCGGGGCCTGCACGCCCAGTCCCAGAAAGCTGAGGAACGCTTCGAACAGGATGACGGCCGGAGCCGTCAGCGTCGCATAGATGACGACGATGCCCACCAGGTTGGGGATGAGGTGCCGCCAGACGATCTGCGGGCCGCGGACACCCGACGCGCGGGCCGCTTCGACGAATTCCTTGTTCCGCAGCGAGAGCGTCTGCCCGCGCACGATTCGCGCAATGTCGAGCCAGGAGACCGCGCCGATGGCCACGAAGATCAGAAACAGGTTCCGGCCGAACATGACGATCAGCACGATCACGAACGGGATGAACGGCACCGAGTACAGAATATCCACCACGCGCATCATCAGCGAATCGACCACCCCGCCGACGTATCCCGCGACCGCGCCCCAAAACACGCCGATCCCGACGCTGACGACGCTCGCCACCGCGCCGATCATCAGCGAAATGCGGCATCCCCACATCACGCGCACCAGCAGGTCGCGTCCGAGATCGTCCGTGCCAAAGATGTGCCAGCCGCGCAACGTGGGAGGCAGATCGAGCAGCGCCCATTGCGGCGTGTAGTAGTTGTACGGGGAAATCCAGGGGACGACGATCGCCGCCACCACGATCACAATCAGGACGATCGCGCTCGCCATCGCCGCGCGGTTGTGCCGGAGACGCGCGAAGGCGTCCTGCCACAGGCTGCGGCCCGGCGCGGCGGCCAGAGGCGCTTCCGCTTCGGTCGCGATCACGCCCCTCGGCTCACGGGTCACTGGTAGCGCACCCTCGGGTCCAGCAGCGAATAGCAAATATCCGCCAGCAAGTTGAAAGCGACAATCAGGACTCCATACAGAATCGTGACGCCCAGCACCAGCGTGTAGTCCCGGTTGAGCGCGCCGTCGACGAAGGCCCGGCCAATGCCGGGCAGGCCGAAAATCGTCTCGATCACGATCGAACCCGTGATCACTCCGACCACCGCCGGCCCCAGAAACGAAACCATGGGGATCAGCGCCGGCTTCATGGCGTGGCGCAACACGACTCGATGCTCGGGAAGGCCCTTGGCCCGCGCCATCAGAATGAACGGGCTGTTCAACACCTCGACCATGCTGCCCCGCATCAGGCGCGCGACGAAAGCAATATACGGACCGGCCAGGGCCACCGCGGGAAGAATCACGTGCGAGATCGAGCCGTTGTCCCACTGGCCGGCGGGTAGCCAGCGCAGATATACGGCAAACAGGAGAATCAGAATCGGCGCGACCACGAAAACGGGAACCGATATGCCGACCATGGCCAGTCCCATCGGCCAGTAGTCCCATCGGGTATTGCGCCTGAGCGCCGCCACGATACCGATCGGAAGACCGATGAGCAGCGAGCCCAAAAGCGCCAGGCCCCCGATGACGAGGTCGACAGGAAGGCCCTCGCTGATGATCTGATTGACGCTCGTATCGCGGTATTGATAGGAGGGACCGAAGTTGCCCCGCAGGATGTCGCCCAGGTATCGGAAATATTGTTCGTAGAGCGGCTCATTCAAATGGTACATGCGCTCGATGTTCTGCTCGATCGCGGGAGGAATCCGCTTCTGAACGTCGAATGGGCCGCCCGGAGCCGCGTGCAGCAGCAGGAACGCCAGCGTGATGATGATCAACAGGGTGGGTATGGCTCCCAGCAGGCGGCGCAGCGTGTATTGAATCAACGCAGCCTCCCGGCCCGCGCTCCCGCAGCCGCCCATGCCGGAGGCGTCAGGCCGCGACGGAAGTGATTCCGCACCGGCCACGGCACGAGGAACATTCGCTCCCGCCGGCGGCCCGGCTCCAACGCTGTTCTTTCTGCTCTCAGGTCAACTCTCCGGGCGGCCATCACTCGTGCTCCAGAATGTACATATAACGCGACAGGTTCCGATTCATTATGTTCGAATGCCAGCCTTTGACGTACGCCTTGATCAAATGGGCGCTTTCGTAATAGGAGATCGGAAGATACGGGGCATCGTCATTGAGAATCGCGCCGGCTTTTGCGAACAGCGCATAGCGCTGCGCCGTATCTTGCGTGCCGGCGGCCTCATTGACCATCGCCTCAAACTGCGGGTTGTGGTATTCGCCGTAGTTCATGCCAAAATCGCTCAGATACAGCTGCATGAACGTGAATGGGTCGGGAAAATCGCCGATCCAGGCGTCCCAATAAAACGTCGGCTCCTTGAGTTGCAGGTCCTGCAGGAACACCTTCCACTCGATGTTGTAGATCTGAATTTTCGCGCCCAGGGTCATCTGCCACATCGCCGCCAGGGCTTCCATCATCCGGCGTCCGCCGGGCCCGCCGCTCGGATACGTCAGGACCGTCTGCAGCGGGTGCTTATCGGAATAGCCGGCTTCCCGGTAGAGCTTGCGGGCCAGGGCGTGGCGCTGGTCGGCCGGCAGCGTTGCCCAATGCGGAACCACCGGATGATAGCCGGGCAAAGGGGGCATGATGTTGTAGGCGGGGATGCCGATGCCGCGCTGGACATATTTGACCAATATGTCGCGGTCGATGGCCATGTTCAGGGCCAGCCGCAATTTGGGATTGTTCTGAAAGGGGGGCTTGGTGAGGTTGTAGCTGAGCATCGCCGTGCCGAAATAGGGGGCCAGGACAACCTGGTCACCGAGCTCGCGCTGAAGCATGTCTTTCTCGGAGGCATTCAGCTCATCGGTAAAGTCGATGCTCCCGGCCAGAAACTGATCGGTGGCGGAATCGGCGTTCGAGATCGGGTAATAAATGACCTTGGACAACCGCACATGGCTGGCATCCCAATAGTCGGGATTCTTCACGAGCGTAATGTGTCCGTTGATGACGCGGCCCTCGAGCTCAAAGGGGCCGTTTGAAACCATATGGCCGGGTTGCGTCCAGCGATCTCCCCACCGCTGGATGGCCGGCTCATACAGGGGAAAGAGATAGCAGTTGGTCATCAGGGAAAGCAGGTAGGGCGTCGGGCCGCGCAGATGGACGATGAGCGTGTACGGGTCCGGGGCTTCGACGCCCAGGCGGTCAACCGGCAGATTTCCCTCGGCAATCTCCATGGCGTTCTGAATCGGCGCCAGGGCTTGCGAGTATTCCGATCCGGTCATTGGATTGACCTGGCGGCGCCAGGCATAGACGAAGTCGCCGGCCGTCACGGGCTTGCCGTTGGACCAACGCGCGCCGCTTCGCAGATGAAACGTCCAGGTCTTGCCGTCGGGGCTGGTTTCCCACGAAGAAGCGACTCCCGGAACCGGATTCCCATCTTCGTCAAGCGTGACCAGACCCTCGAACAGGTCTTGAAGAACGTCAAATCCCGCGACATCCGTAACGAGCGAAGGATCGAGAGTGCTGGGATCCGCGCTGACCTCGCGGTGAAGGACCTGTTGCAGAGCGAGTTGCGTTCCCACGTGAATCCGCTGGGCGGCCAGGGGAAGTTGTCCCTGCCCGCCACAGGAGACCAGCACAGCGAGAAACAACACCAGGGCCGCCGCAATCCAGCGCGTTCGCGCCGCGCCGCTCTTGCTATCGGAGCAAGGAGTTCGGTTGCTCATTAATTTCGGGGGTAGCCTGCGACGCGCCGGGTGTTCGCTTTGAGAGAGGCCAATCTTTGTGAGCTCGCCCGTGGATTTGGCCACTAGATCGAAACGGTAATTCTAAACGCTTTTCTTCCAGTTCGTCCACGCTCAGCGGTGGCCGTCTCAAGGCTTCTCTGCTTCAAGCCCGGGCACGCGCCACCGGCAAAAACGCAAGCAGCAGCAAGTAGCAGATGAGAGACGAGTTACCGGACAGTCGATTCGATGCCCTTTGGCGCCTGGCCGCGCGTCAATCCGTCTGGCCACCTCCATCCATGGGATCACATCGAGGTATTGCGGCTCGACGTGCGCATGGTAGGATTTCTCCGCGGCGGCTGTTCCGGCGGGAGGTTCCAGTTGGGGCGAATCGGGCGAACGCTAGAGCTGATCGGTGAAAGCTTCCGGGTCCTGATGGCGGACAAGGAGCTGATCTGGTTTCCCCTTTTCAGCGGCATTGCCTGCCTGGCGGTGTCCGTGGTGATGCTCAGCGGTGGAGCCCTCGCCTTTCTGCCGCAGATCAAGGCGATGGGCGCAGCCGGAGCCGGGCGGCCGGCGCTGTCGCAGGGAATGTGGCTGGGGCTGCTGCTCTTCTACCTGGTCAATTACTTCATCGTCATTTTCTTCAACGTGGCTCTGGTCAGCGTGGCTTTCAACCGCATCGGCGGCGGCCAGGCCAATCTCAACGACGGCCTGCAGGTTGCCTGGCAGCGCAAGTGGACCATTTTCCAGTGGGCGCTGCTCGACGCCACGGTTGGGATTTTATTGCGATCGCTCGAGGAGCGGATGGGCTGGCTCGGCCGCATCGTTATGGACTTGATCGGCATCGCATGGAATCTGGCGACCTATTTCATCGTGCCGATTCTTGCCATGGAAGATCTCGGCCCGGCCGCGGCCCTTTCCCGTTCGGCGGAACTGTTTCGTGAGACCTGGGGCGAGGAGTTGGTTGGGGGCTTCAGCTTCGGGTTGATCTTCACCTTGCTGGCCCTGCCCGGCATTTTCCTTCCCGTAATGGGAGCCGGCAAGGGCCGGACCACGGCGATTGCCGGCGTAGTTCTCGCGCTTGTCTACTGGCTGTTCCTGGCCATCATCAGCTCAACCGTGCAAGGGGTTTTCACCGCCGCGCTCTACCGCTACGCCACGACCAGGACAGTTCCGCCCGGTTTCAGCGCCGGCAGCCTGCTGGAAGCCTGGCAGCCCAGACAATGAACCTGCTCAATCCCTGAGAATCGGAGCCGCGCGAGCGGGTCGAGGGGCTTCCCGTCTACTTCCCAAACACATTCGACGCGCTGCTACTGCTATAGGAAGAATCGGAACTTTCCATCGCTTCCTGCGCGAGCCGGCGGAGTTTCCGGCGATAGGCACTCGAAACCGACCAGACGCGTGTGGCGTCCCCCATGCCGAACGCCACGAAACAGAGGGCGAGCACCAGGTGGTTCAGCGACGCTCCAAAATACTGCCAGATGACGGCATGCGGGCCGGGATAGTCGGAGGAAAGAATCAGCGCGCCCATATAGATCAACCCGAAAAAACTGGCTGCCCGCACCAGAATCCCGAATAGCAGCGCCAAGCCGATGCACAATTCACCGTAGGCGACCAGAGGAGCCAGTATCCTGGCATGAACCAGAACCAGGTCCCGCAGCACCGGGACCATGAATGGATAGGCCCCATTGCGCATAAACAGGTGGATCCAACCCTCGAAGCCGCTCCGCGCGAATTCGGGTCCCCACACCTTGTACTGTGCGAGGACCAAAAAAAGGATGCCCAATGCGATGCGCAGCCATGCCAGCGAGTAGTCGTTTACGGTTGGCTCGTTTTTGCTCATAGGTAGCCCGCGAAATGCGTCTCCGGATCGCCGAGGTGTTCGGACGGCGACTGCCCTCTTCGTCGGGAACCACTCTACGCACACCCCCCAGTGGAAGCAAGCTGAACCCGGCACGGCCCGCTTGTATTGCGCCTCGGGCGGTTTTAACGGCAACGGTTGCCGCACCTTGGAACCGGCTGGCGGATGCATCCGGCGGCGTATACAATGAACCGCTCTGCCGGCAGTTTTCCCAAAAGGATTCCAGCGGCCAGCGATGTTTCCCCATACGAATCGATCGGTTGCCCTACCGGCCGCTCGAACGCCTGAGCACCCACCCACAACCATTCAGGTAGCATCCGCGAAGGAGGCATGACGAACATGAAAGGGATTTCCCGGAACGCCATTCCGCTCGCTGCGCTGGCGCTATCGGTCGCTTCCCTGGCCGCTCCCGCCCGCGCCAAGCAGCCGCCGGCTTCCCGCGCCCGCTTTCTGGCCAATCTCCGCGCGCACGTCCGGCACGTCTTCGTCATCTATCAGGAAAACCGCTCGTTCGACTCCTATTTCGGCACATTCCCGGGCGTGGATAATCTGGCGACCGCCCAGGCGCGCCGCCACGGCTTCCGCCAGTACGATCCCATCGGCAAAACCTGGGTGACCCCATTCGCGATCACCGCGCCGGACACGGCCGATCCCGATCACGCCCGCGGGGTTCTGATCGCCAAATCCGATCATGGCCGGATGGACCGCTTCGTCGCCGAGGAAGAACAGAGCGCCATCGCCCGCGGCGCAAATCCCGCCTACGCGCGCGATCTCGGCCGGCTCAGCATGGCGCACGAGGACTGCCGGACGATTCCCTTTCTCTGGCTTTACGCACACCGGTTCGCGCTTTATGACCACATATTTCAGGGCATGTACGGCCCCTCGACACCCGGCAACATCGATCTGGTCGCCGGCCAAACCGGCCAGACGCAGTGGGCACGAAATCCGAAGCAGGCCGTGCAGCCGGACATCGCAGGCTCGGGCGAACCCGTGCTGAACGACATCGATCCGGATTGGGGGCCCTATGCGCACGGCGAGCCGCGCGCGCGCCAGATCGACCAGACCTATGCCACCGTGTTGCTCACCCTGTTCGGCGACAAAGCAACGCTCGCGAAGGCGGATTCCGGCGCTATCCGGCAGGACATCGGCGTGCTTTCCAAACTCGGCGCCAGAAAGATCCCCTGGGGCTGGTATCAGGAGGGATTCGGCAACGGAACCGGCAATGACCATCCCGCCTATATCCCGCACCATGACGCGCCGCAATATTTCGGCTACATTCGTCTGAATCAGCCGCTCTGGAGCGGCGTTCACGACCTCACCGATTTTTTTACGGTGATCGAACGGGGGCAGTTGCCGGCGCGCAGCGTCGACTTCATCAAGGGCGGCCTGCACAACCCCTTTGGATGGCGCCCGGCCAATCCCTCCGCCGCCGCGCAGCCGCACTTCCTCGGCGACGACGACCACCCGGGCTACTCCGACTCCCAGATTTCCGAATCGCTCGTGGCGAAGGTGGTCAACGCCGTGGCGCACAGCCCCTACTGGAAGGATTCCGCCATCATGATCCTGTGGGACGATTCGGGCGGATTTTACGACCACGTTCCCCCGCCGCAATTTGAAACCTGCCCCGACCACCATCCCTGCGGCGACGGTCCGCGGATCCCATTCATTCTGATATCGCCCTATGCCCGATCCGGCGCGGTTGTCTCCAGCCCGGGCGACCAGGCTTCGTTTCCGAAATTTCTCGAAGCCCTTTTCCAGTTGCCGCCGCTGGCCTCGCTTCCCGATGAAAAACCGTATCTGCCGGAGGGCCCCCGCGACACGAATCCCCGCCTGACAAACCTGCTTGGCGGATTCGACGCCGCCCGGCTTTCCGGCGCGAAGCGCCCCATCCCGGCAATCGAAGCCGAAATCCCCGATTCCGTGGTGAACCGGTTTCCCGCACCGATGACCTGCAGCGAGGTCGGGGTCACTCCGGTCGCCCTTGCGGGCGCGGCCGCGGCGCCCCCAAAGGGCTTCGACCCGCTACCCATTTTTGTAAAGCGTGATCCTCCGCACCCGGGCGGGAAATTCAATCATCGGTAGGAAGCGGAGAGACGGCCGGCGCGGGACGCCCCGCGCCGGCTACCAAAAGGCAGTTTCAGCGGAAATTACTTTTGGGCGGTGCCCTTGGCCGATTTGGGGGCTGGAGGTTTCGTCAATTTGAACTGGAGATCTACGGTCGTCTCGACTTCCACCGGCTTGCCTTCGAGCACGGTAGGCTGATAGCGCCAGTGTTTCACGTTATTGACGGCCGCTTTGGTCAACTCCTTGGGGCCGTCGGTCACTTTCACCGACTTCACCGAACCGTTGGTGCCGATCACGATATCGAGCGCAACATCCCCCTGGATGTTTTTCTTCCGTGCGTCTTCCGGGTATTTCAGGGGAGGGGTCTGGATCAGTTTCGTTTGCATCACCACGCTACTGATGCGCAGCGGTTTCGCCTGCGTCGCCGGAGGAGGCGGCGCGGCAGCCAGGAACGTTGCTGCGCCAAGCACTAGGGTTGCGACAATCATGAACACCTCGTTTCCCAGAAAATAGAGTTCAGAAACGTTACCCTTCGCAAGGGGACGTGTCAAACACTGCCGGGGAGGACCGATTTGATCTGGCGCGCCGTAGGGCTGGCGTGGGTAGCCGTGCTGCTGATTGGCCTTCCCTTATCTTCTGGCGCGCTCGGGCGGCGGCTGCGGGAAGAACCGTTCAGCCGGATGGCCATCTACGCGAACGTCCTTTTGAGTCACATCGTTCTGATCGTGCCGACGTTGCTCATCGACCTGGCGGGCGGCAGGGCCGGTATCCGGCTGATCGAGCGAGGACTTCCCCGCCTGCCGCTCCTCTTTTGGACCCTGGGCACACTGGCGGCCTGCCTGGCCGGGTGGGCGGGGATGTTGCTCGAGGCAAGAGCCCGCAAAGGAAACCCCGATACAGTCGTTTTGCATCTGCTCCCCAGGACCGGCAAGGAGCGCGCCGTATTTTTCTGCGTCTCCGTCACGGCCGGCTTCACGGAAGAGTACCTGTGGCGCGGCTTTTGCTTTGCCCTGCTCGCGCAAGCATCCGGTTCCGTGTTACTGGCGTTCCTCACGACGTCGCTCGCATTCGGACTGGCGCACCTGTATCAAGGGACCCGGGGCGTTCTGCGCGCCACGCTGCTCGGAGCCATCCTCGCGATTCCCGTCGTTGTTACCGGTTCGCTGGTCCCTTCGATGATCGCCCACACGGGGATCGACATGATCTCAGGACGATGGTCGCTCGAAATCCTTCGGTCCTGGGGCGTCGCCACCGAATAAAACAATTTCCCGGCGGAGAGATCACTCCGTTTAGACTTCGTTGCCCCGTCAGAAAGACGCCGTTGCGCCCTGCGTAGCATTGCCGGATAGAAGATCCTCGTCACCGCAGACAAGACTCCGAAACGTTCCATCCAAAAGCAATCGATCCTGTTGGAGATTCTCTCCAGAAGTTTGGTCTCTCTCTTGCATATCGGTGCAGTGTGAGCCAGTCAGAAACAGGAAGAAAGAACCGATGCGAGATCACAACGGAACGGCCCAGGGAACGGCGGAAACGGCAATGATCAGCCATCCGTACAAGATTCGCGGCGAGCAGCCGGGCGACACGCAACGTCTGGTTCGCCAGGCGGGCGTGGCATGTGAGGCGAGCAAGTCAACAGCACTCATCTCGTTCATTCATGCGGGTTTCAGCGCGCAGGACATACGCGGAAACAGGGAGATTCTCCCGGCCGCCAATCCCGGCCGTCGCCGCTGCGGTTGCCCCCAGGCAGATAGCATCGTCACCGCGAGTGCGCCCGGTTCCCACAGCACCGGTTGCTCCATGCGGCGCGCTCGGGGCATTCGCAAAACGGGCAACGGGGCGGGAAGCGAGAGCCGTTTTGGGAAGCAGGTCACGGATACGGGCCTGGATTCTCCCTTTGGTCTCGGCAGTTTTTGCGAAAGCGCCGAACGCCCTATTCCGCCAAGCATGGCAATGCATCAAGTGCTCTCCGCCCCTCGCTGCAAAGACAGCCGTCACCGCGCAGAAAACCGGATGGCTATTGACCTGCAAAACGAGATCCGCTTTGTCCCCCGGAGCGGAGAAAGAGAGAAAAAGCGATGAGCTGTTCGGTCAGTCCCATGGCAACGACAAACGAACTCGAATTGCCGCCCGAGGAGGTGATTTTCGGCGTTTCCGAGGCGATGGCCCTGGTTCAGCGCCAGGTGGAAACAGCGGGCCGGGCCAATGTGCCCGTTCTGCTCGGCGGGCAGAGCGGAACCGGGAAGGAGGTCATGGCCAAGCTGATTCACTGCCGCTCGCCGTGGCGCACGGGAGCCTTCGTAAAGGTGAACTGCCCGGCGATTCCGGGAACGCTGCTCGAGAGCGAGTTGTTTGGCTACGAGCGCGGCGCGTTCACCGGCGCCTATGCGGCCAAACTGGGCCGGGTCGAAACGGCCGAAGACGGCACTTTATTTCTAGACGAGATTGCCGAACTCGAACCCGCACTGCAGGCGAAGATGCTTCAACTGCTGCAAGACGGACGGTTTTGCCGGATCGGCGGGCACCAGGAGCGCCAGGTCGAGGTGCGAGTCGTGTGCGCCACCAATCACGATCTGGCGCAAGACGTCGAAGCCGGGCTCTTCCGCCGCGACCTGTTCTACCGCATCAACGTCCTTTCCATCGTCCTGCCGTCTCTTTCCGAGCGGCTGGAGGACATCCCGGAACTGGTCCGCTACTTCATTGACAAATACAGCGCGAAATATGAACGGCCGGCGCCACCGCTGAACAACCGAATCCTCCGCATGCTGGAGACCAGGCCCTGGCCCGGCAACATTCGCGAGCTCGAAAACGTAGGCAAGCGCTATGTGATTCTCGGCACCGAGGAAGCCTTCGCCACCCCGGCCGTCAATGGCCCCAGTAGCCATGGAATCAGCCGCACGAATTTGGCGGGGACGTCGGTTCCGACCGCGCCTGCCCTGCCCGGCGACAGCGAGGAATCTCTCAAATCGATCGTGCGCCACGCGGTGAAGGGTCTCGAGCGGGACATCATCCTGCGCACGCTCGAAGCCACGCGGTGGAATCGCCGGCGGGCCGCCCGGGCTCTACGCATCAGTTACGCGGCCTTGCTCTACAAGATGCGCGAGGCCGGCGTTCCGCCGATGCGCGGCGTGCACGCCGACAAGTTTCCCGAAGCGATCGATCTGCCCGGGGAACAGAAATCATAACGAAGACGAAGAGGAGAACTCCGATGGAATACAAGCTCTGGTTTCACCGCGCCGCCTGGCTGGGTTTAGCACTAACCCTGGCCTGCGCCGCCCAGGCGAGAGAGAAACGGACAGACGCGGCGAGCCGCGTCGCGCCGGCGCACGCGGAATATGTCATCGGTCCGGAAGACGTTCTCGCGATCGATGTCTGGCATGAGCCGGAGATTTCGCGCGTCGAACCGGTGCGGCCCGACGGAAAGATCACGCTGCCGCTGGTCGGCGAAATCAAAGCGAGCGGCGAGACGACGCGTTCCCTTCAGTCAGAGATTGCCGCCCGGCTCACCCATTACATCCATCAGCCGGCCGTCACCGTCATCGTGCAGCAGGCCAACAGCCGCCGGTTCAACATCATCGGCGACGTGCTGCGGCCGGGCTCGTACTCGCTCAACGAACGGACGAGCGTTCTCGATGCCATCGCCGTCGCCGGTGGATTCGGCGAATTTGCCAAGGTCACCCGCATCTACATCGTGCGAACACAACCCGGCGGCAGCTCGCAGCGGATTCTCTTCAATTACAAGGACGCCGTCCGGGGCGACGAGCGCGACCTCGATCTCGCGCTCCAGCCCGGCGACACCGTCATCGTGCCGTGAAAGGCGGATGTTCATGACTGCGAGAGACTATTGCCGGCTGGCCTTGTTGGTCCTCGCCCCGCTCTCGCTCTGGGGCCAGTCAACCAGCTCTTCCGGCGCCGCACGCACGCAACAGAATCCGCCATCGGCAACGGCTTCTCTCTCCGGCAGCGGGGGATTCTATACGCCCTCGCCGAGCGGTCTGGTCGGCGCCCGCAACCTGATTTCCCTGGGAACCGATCTCTCGACCAGCTATGACGACAACGTTGCGCAAACCAATGCCAATCGCCTCTCCGATACGGGCTTTCTGATCTCTCCCCGTCTTACCGTCAGTCGAGAGGACGGCCCGCTGGCGATGGCATTGAGCTACCGGCCGACGTTTCTCGTCTACCGGCACCAGACCGCCTACAACGAGCAGGATCACGATCTGAATTTTGACGCGAACTACCGCGCCACGGACCGGCTCAGCCTGGGGGCCGAGACCAGCGTGCTCTACCGCAGCTCGCTGCTCGAT
>Ga0307373_10006696_pt1 | contig 18237 bp, 12 predicted proteins | sample OX2MG_FD_202534 | JGI IMG/M metagenome (GOLD analysis project Ga0307373, IMG submission 202534) | Soil microbial communities from Risofladan, Vaasa, Finland - OX-2 | ecosystem: Environmental > Terrestrial > Soil > Coastal area > Acid sulfate soil | place: Finland: Risofladan, Vaasa | collected...
CAAGGACCTGCCGGAAGGCTTCAAGATCAACGCGGTCGCCAGAGACGGCGCCGACATGGTCATCGTGATCCCCGATCTGGTCAAGGCGGGAGGAGAGCTTTCCGACAGCGAATTGGAGGCGGTCGCCGGCGGCCGCTGCCCGGGCAGTTGCGCCATCAGCCAAGTCTGCGTCATTTCCTCGACGGCGCCTCCAGGCCCGACGTACGTGCCCGGCCTCGGCGGAGCCTGCGTTTAAAGACGCGGACATGATCGCGAATTATTGACAACGAGCGTACTTACTTAACGGAGGAAAACATGAAACCTTGGACCCAGGACGAACAGAAGAAGGCGGTTGAGGCGTTCACGCGCAAGGCCGCGACGGACGCGAAGTTCCGCGAGCAGGCTCTTAAGAACCCGGCTCAAGCGGTCAAGGAGCTCACCGGCAAGGAATTGCCGCAAGGCTTCAACATCAAGGCGGTGGCCCGCAACGGCGCCGATCTGGTGGTCGTGGTGCCCGACTTGGTCAAGGCGGGCGGCGAGCTTTCCGACAGCGAGTTGGAGAAGGTCGCCGGCGGCGGACGCTGTGGTTTGAGTTGCGGCGGATCCGCGGCTTGCGTCGCGATGAGCCTGTAGTTCGGCCCATCCAACCGAAGAATACGTCGCTCCGGGGGTGCGGGCGCAAACAGTCCGCATCCCCGGAGATCGAAATGCTTCATCCCGCATTCCCGCGATGACCGTTGCCCTTTCGGAACTCGGCGAATTTTCCACCCTGGCGCCCGGAGTTGATTTCGCGCCTTGGGCGGGCCTTACCTATCCGGCTTACGCCAAGAGCGTCGCGGATGGCGAATTCCCTTGGCTGGCCGCGGCCGTGCGCGGCGTAAACGGCGAACCCTTGGGTTTGGCGCTGGCACGGCTCGACGCGCCCGAGCGAAAAGCGGATCTGCTTTCGGTTTACGTCGCGCCTCCACATCGCTGGCGGGGACTTGGCGTCGCGCTGCTGTGCCGCCTGAGAGAAGATATTGCGCGCCGGACGGGTCTTGAGCGGCTTTCCGTCAATTATGGCAGCCGCATTTCAGGTCTTGAGGCCCTCGAGAAAACCATCGTCCGTGCCGGCTACGGAACGCCATTTACGCGCATCTTCTTCGGCCAGAGCCGCATCGCGAACATTCCGCGCTGGGCCAAGGGCGCGGGCGGGTCCGCGGCCGCCGATTGGCGAGTGATCTCCTGGGCCAAGGCCCGGAGCGAGGGAATCGATCCCATCGAGCGGGGTTCTTGCGCCGGAGGCCCGGCGCATTTAAGCGTCCGGTTCCGGGAAAGCGAAATCGACTGGTCCACGAGCCAGATGCTTTTTTCCGGCGGCGAGGCCAAGGGCTGGTTCGCGACGCACCGCTTCGCGGAAAAGCCGGACACTCTTTACTACACTAAATTCTGGGTCGAGCCCGGCTTCGCCGCGCGCCACCGCGCCGCCGCAGTCCTGTTGTTGCGCGCGGCCATGAACGCGCACTACGAGATGTTCCTTAAAGACGGCGCGCCCAGCTGCGCGGAATTCGACGTGCCGCTGGAATATCCGGACTGGCTGCGCTCCTTGAACAAGCATCTTGTGCCCTGCCTGGACAAGACCTGGACCTTGCGCGGGCTTGAAGTTCCGCTGGCCTTCGCGCGGGCCTGATGTCCGTTCCTTGCATCGTTTTCGAGGAGCATCACGAGGCGTTCTATTTTTGGAAAGAAGCCGCGGCTACGGGCGTGCTTCCCGGCCGCGGGGTCTCTTTGGTTCATATCGACGAGCACTCGGACATGGACCTGCCGACGCTGCAGGGCCCGATGCTGGGGCCGCAAGCCGATCTCGACCAAACGCGCGCCTTCATCTTGAAGGAGCTCAACATCGCCAACTTCATCTGGCCCGCCGTGCTTCACGGGCTTTTCAGCGAGGTATGGTGGCACCGGGAGCACCAAGCCACCCTGCCCTACGACGGCCCGATCTGCGTCTTTACGACCGACCCGCAGCGCCGCGCCATGGTCTGGGCCAAGGGGCCGCTGCCGCCCGAGCTTCAGGGCAAGCCCGACGCAAGCCAGGCGCGCTTCGCGCGGGTCAAAAATCTTTCCGACATCCGGCCGCAAGGCCCCGTGGCGCTCGATATCTGCCTGGATTATTTCTCCTGCAACCTGACCCCGGAGCGTGAGCCCGTCGCCCTTGAGGTCACCACGGAGGAATACGAGCGCTTTAAGAATAATCCCTACCATCTCCTGCGCATCTCGCCGGGCGCGCCCGTGAGCCCGTCCATCACGCCGGAGAACAAGCATCTGCTGGTCTTCGGCCGCTCGGATGGGCGCGGCGAGGGCCGCACGGCGACCGATGAGGAAGCCTTCGCCCGGTTGGATCGCTTCGGCGCGTGGCTTAAAGGCTCGGATCTGGATTGCCGGTTCATCGGCGTGAGCCTCTCGCGGATTTCCGGCTACACGCCGCGCGATCTCTGCGATCGCCTGCTGGAAAGGCTTTCGGGCATCTTGAAGGAGCGCTTTGACGCGGACATCCGCCGCCGCTCGGCCTTCGCCTCCGGCGCGCCGTCATGATTCGCATATTCAACGAGGGAATTCCCGCCGAGGAAGCCGAGCGCGCGCTGCTCTCTTCACCCGGCGTTCCGGCCCTCTTCAGGGGTTACGCCAAGAGCTGGCGGGCGTTCGAGCGCTGGAACTGGGACTTTTTGCGCGAGAAGCTGGGGCAGGACGAACTGGTCGTGGGCGATAAAATCGGCGCGACTAAGCGCGGCAAGAAGGTGCGTTTGGCCGACTTCGTCGATTGGATTTTAGGCGGCGCCGACCCGGCGGAAGAGCCGCGGTGGTACACTCTGCAGTATTCTCCATTCGCTGATCATCCCGAGCTTCTGGAGGATTTCGCGTTTCCCGAGTTCTGCCGCACTCTGCTCGACTTCCGGGCGAGCGCGCAGAAGAACTGGTATTTGCGCAAATTCGGCTGGATCTTCATCGGCCCGGCCGATACCGAAACCCTGCCGCACGCTGATCTTTTTTCAACGCACGCCTGGCTGGCGCAGCTCATCGGCCGCAAACGCGTAAGCTTGCACGGTCCGGTCGGAATGAAGGCGGCTATGCGCGAGGACGCGGAACTCGAACCCGGCGACGTGCTCTTGATTCCCGCCGGCCACGTGCACTCGGCGCAGAGCCTCGAGCCTTCCGTCACTCTGAGCTTTAATTTCGTCAACCACACGAACCAGCTGGCTTTTTTGGACGCGATCGCGCGCGATCCCGAGGCGTGGCGGCTGCGGCGGGAAGAGCCGTGAGCACGGCGTCCATCGCCTTGCCTGAGGCCTTCGTTCATGCGCTGGTGCCCAGGGCGCGCTCCTTGTCCGAGCGGCTCTCCGCCGGCGGCGCGCGCGGCATTGATGAGAACGCCTGGCGCGCGGCCATCGATCCGTTGGCGCCCGGTCTTTTGGATCTTCGGAAAACGTTCCACGACTCTTCTCCCGCGGACGAGAGCTGGATTCCCGCCGCGGTCGACATCATCGATTTCCTTTCCGGCGGACGGGAAAAGCCGCGAGGGGTTTCGAGAGAAGACGCGTCCGTATTGCCTGACGCCGACATCCCTTTCGGACCGGTTTGGTCGGCGCTAACCGAACACGAGCTCACGCGCTTGAAGGGCGCCTGCGCGGCGGCCGCTCCGGAGGCCCCGCTGGCGCAGAAGGCCTGGGGCGATTTGGGGCGCGATCTGCTTGGGAATCTCTGCGGGGCCTCGGCCTATTGCCTGGCGGCCGAATTTGCCGTCTTCCGCGGCATTGAAGGCGCGGAACTCTCCGGCTTTGATCCGGATTCAGACGCGGCTTTCCGCGCGTTCGTCCATCAATTTCTCACGGAGGGCCTCGGCGCGTTCTTCGAGGAATACCCGGCGCTTCTGCGGGTCATGGCCGTCCTGCTTGGCAATTGGCGCAGGAACGCGGCCCTGTTCGTTTCCCGCCTCGCGGAGGATTGGCCGGAACTGGCCAAGCTCTTCGCGGCGGGCGACGCGTCCGGGCGCGTCCTGCGCGCCCGGTTCGGCGTTTCGGATCCTCACGAGGGCGGCAAGACGGTGGCCGTGCTGGAGCTTGACGGCGGCGGGCGCTTCCTTTATAAGCCTAAACCTCTGGCGGCCGAGGCGTGGTTTTGCGCCTACCTCGACCGGCTGGACGCGGCGGGCTTTGTCTCCGGCTTGGGCCGTCTGGGCGTGCTCGACCGCGGCGGCTACGGCTATTGCGCGTTCGCCCAGCGGGCCGATTTTACGGACGAGGATCAAGTTCGGAAATACTTTAAGTCCGGGGGCGAGCTTCTCTTCCACATGTATCTGCTGGGCGCCTCGGATCTGCACCACGAGAATATTGTCGCGACGAGCGCCGGCCCTTATCCCATTGATTTGGAGACCCTCTGCTGCCCGCGGCCGCGCCTGGAAGACGGCGCCTTCGACGCGGCCAATCTCGCCCAGCACCGCTTTTTCTTCGAGTCGGTGATGCGCACGGCGCTTCTGCCGCGCTACGAGTTTATGGGCGGGGACCGGATTTTGGAATCGAGCGGCTTGGCGGGGGGAAGCGCGGAGGAATTCGGGGAGGTTCTCCGCTGGGAATTCGCCAACCGCGACCGCATGCGCGTGGCCAAGGTCCGGACGGCGACCGAGCCCAGCGCCAATAAGCCGCTTTTAAACGGCCGGCCCGTTGCCGCGTCTGGTTATCTGGATGACATCGAGGCGGGCTTCGCCGCGGCTTATCGCCAGGCTCTTCGCCCGGAGATTCGCGAGGCCGTTTCCGCGGCGCTCAAGGCGCTCGAGGATATGCCGGCGCGCTTTATCCTGAGGAACACCCGGGTCTACTCCCACTTGCTGCAAAAGTCGCTGGAGCCCGCCGCGCTTAAAGATGGCGCGGCCCAAGGCTTCGCGTTCGAGCCGCTCTGGCGGGCTCTTTCCGGCGTGGAGGACGAGCAAGAGCGGCAAAGTCTGGGCTTGTGCGCGGTCGAGGAAATCCGGGCGCTGTCCTGCCGGGACGTGCCGGTATTTAAAACCGCGCCGGGCCATGATTACGCGTCTTGCGGCGGGCGGCGGATTCTGGTGATGAACGAGGCGCCGCTGGATCTGGTTCGCAAGCGTCTGGCCTCGCTGGGCGAAGCGGACTTGGCCCAGCAGAGCCGGTTTCTGCGAGCGAGTTTTTTCACGCCGAAGACGTCGTCGGCGAAGCTGGTTTCCGATGGCGAAGCTCAAGCCGCTGTAGATTTTAATCCGGACGCCGTCCGGAATTTTGTTCTCAATCTGGCCGATGATTTGCTTGAAAGCGCGTTGACGGCCGCGGGCGACGAGGCTTGGTGGCTGTCCCTGTGCTACGACGAGCGATCGCGGAACTGGCAGTACGGCCCGGTTGGCGGCCGGCTTTTCGACGGCGCCCTGGGCATCGCGCTTTTTTTGGCCGCGGCCCATAAGCTGGGGGGGAATCCGAAAGCCCGCCGCGTCGCTCTGGCCACGGCGCGCCTGGTCGCGCGGGACTCGCGCCGCTACGGCATGGAGAGGCTGGTGCGCGGCATGGGCTTGGGCATCGGCACGGGAGCGGCGTCCTTGTCCTACGGCCTTTCGGCCATTGGGCGAATCCTGGGAGAAGAATCCCTCATCGTGGAGGCGGCCCGATTGGCCGCGGCTCTTTCGCCGAAATATCTGTCCCCGGAGGATTCGCGCCGGACGGATATGCTGGGAGGAGTTTCCGGCGCGCTTCTGGCGCTCGACGTGCTGCCCGGCGCCCTGCCGCCCGATTTGACGGAAGAAACACAGCGCCGCCAAGAAGATCTCTCGAAGGAATTTCTCGCCGCGAGCAGGAGCCTGTTCAACGATATCGCCTCGGGCCGGACGCGGCGGCCGGAGCTGGGATTTGCTCACGGCGCGGCGGGCGCGGCCTACGCCTGCGCGCGGATGGCCAAACGCGGCGGACCTTGGGCGGAGGTTGCCCGCGATCTGGCCGAGCTCTGCGCCTCTCGCTGCGAAGCCGAAGCGGGCAATTGGCCGGACTGGCGCGACTTCGGACAGGGGGACAAGCCGCGCTTTGTCTCGAGTTGGTGCGGCGGCGCGGCGGGCGTGGGCCTTGGGCTGCTGGAGACGGGCCGGATTTTGGGTTTTGATTTTTCGCGGGATGCGCGCCGAGCCGCCGCGGCGACTCTGCGCTACGAGGACGAGCCCGCGGTGGATCATCTCTGCTGCGGCGAAGCGGGGGCCGCCCTTTTTCTCTCTCGCGCCGCGCGGGCTCTCGGCGACGAGGATCTCTCGCGGCAGGCGCGGCGTAAAATCGCGCGCGTCGTCTCCCGCGTTGGCCGCGGGGCGCTGCGCCTGGGCTTTGACGCGATCTTGCCCAATCCCGGCTTTTTTCAAGGGCAGGCGGGCATCGGCTACGCGGCCGCGCGGTTCCTTCTTGACGATTTACCGGAAGTTGAGACGTTCGCTTGAATACCCGTCGTATTGAGTGTTAAGATTCAAGCCCATGGACGAGCAAGGGATATTCCGAAAGGCCTCCTTGGAGCGGCTCTCCACGCCCGAGCAGCTCGACTACCTGATGCAGGTGACCACCCCCAAGGGCTGGTACGCCTTGTGGACGCTGTGCGCCCTCATCGTTCTGGCCATCATTTGGTCCGTGTTTGGGAGCATCCCCACGACCATCTCCGGCCCGGCCATCATCATGCCGCCGCGAGGCGTCGACAACATCTACTCGCCCGGGACCGGCATCGTCAAGCAGATTTTCGTCGCCGAGGGAGACTTGGTGACCAAGGACGAGGTCGTGGCGACTTTGGATCAAAGCAGTATGGCGCAAAAGGGCGCGCGCTCCGCGGCCGAAATAAATCAAAGCATCGCGGCGACGAAGGAGCATATCCGCAGCCTGGATCGGCAGGTGCGCGCGATGCAGGTGGCGCTCAAGGACGGCCTCATCGCGCCCGACGTGCTTGAAACGGCCAAGCAGAACTTGGCCCGGGCGCAAAGCAGCCTCAAATCCCTGGAAAACCAGATCGCCCTAAACGGAATGGAGCTTAAAGAGGCCACCGACGTCATTGCCCCCAAGAGCGGACGCATCGTCGAGGTCATGACCTCTCCGGGCACGCTCATCCAGAAAGGCTCCTTCCTCATGACCTACGTTGATGAGGGGCAGAGCCTGAACGCCATCGCGTTCATTCCCAGCGTGGGCAACCAGGCCAAGTCCGGGATGGCCGCCGAGGTCTCGCCACGCATCATTAAGAAGGAAGAGTACGGCTATCTCACGGGCCAAGTCTACTACGTCTCCGAGTTTCCCGCGCGCGAACAGATGATTTTTGAGCTCACGCGCAACAACATCCTCGACCAGGAGCTCACCGCCGGCGGCGCTCCCTACATTTTAAGGATATCGCTGGACAAGGACTCCAACAACTTCAGCGGCTACCGCTGGTCTTCCTCGGAGGGACCACAGCTGAAAATCAAGGCCGGCATGATGTGCGACGTGCGCATCATCGTCAAGAAGCGCCGGCCCATCACCTTGGTCATCCCGGCGATGAAGTCTCTGCTCGGGCTCTGATCCCAACGTGCCTCTTCCAAAATTCCTGCTTGAGCCGGTCGCGCGGATTTTCGGCCGGCCCGGCCGGGCCCGCGTGCCGACCGTCCTGCAGATGGAGGCGGTCGAGTGCGGCGCGGCGTCCTTGGCCATGGTGCTGGGCTACTATGGACGCTATGTTCCCTTAGAGGAGCTGCGCAAGGCCTGCGGCGTCTCCCGCGACGGCAGCAACGCCCGCAACGTCCTGCGCGCGGCGCGCGCCTACGGGCTTGAGGCGACGGGCTACCGCAAAGAACCGCAGGAACTGCGGCAGATGGACCTGCCGGTCATCGTGTTCTGGAACTTCAACCACTTCCTCATCGTCGATGGTTTCGGCAAGGGCGTGGTTTATCTCGCCGACCCGGCGGTCGGCCCGCGCACGGTTTCGGATGAGGAATTCGACGAGTCCTTCACCGGCGTGACCCTCGCGTTCAAGCCGGGACCCGAGTTCAAGAAGGGCGGCGCCAAGCCCTCCATGTGGCCCGGCCTGCGCCAGCGCATGGAGTCCTCGAAGGAAGCGCTTTCCTACATCGTCATCGCCGGCCTGGCCCTGGTCGTGCCGGGCCTGGTCATCCCGACCTTTATCCGCATCTTCGTGGACGACTACCTCGTGCTCCAGATGACGGACTGGATCAAGCCTCTTTTGCTGGGGATGCTCATCACCGCCGTCATGCGCGGCGCGCTCACCTGGCTGCAGAAATACTACTTGAACCGCCTGGAGACCAAGCTCTCGGTCTCTGGCTCCGGAAAATTCCTCTGGCACGTGCTGCGCCTGCCCGTGGACTTCTACGCGCAGCGCTTCTGCGGCGACATCGCCAACCGCGTGGCCATCAACAAGCGCTTGGCCCACATCATGGCCTCGGACATGGCCGGCGCTGCGGTTGACTTGGTGATGGTCGTCTTCTATGCCGCCTTGATGTTCGCCATCAATCCGCTTTTGACCTTGATCGCCGTCGGCGCCCTGGGCGCCAACTACGCGGCCGCGCGCGCCATCCAAAGAAAGCGCGTCGACGGCAACAGGCGCCTGGTGCGCGAGCAGGGCAAGCTCATGGGCGTTTCCATGGGAGGCCTGCAGGCCATCGAGACCTTGAAGGCGACCGGGGGGGAGTCGGATTTTTTCTCCACCTGGGCCGGCTATCAGGCCAAGCTGGTGAGCTTCACGCTTCAATTGAACGAAGTCACCCAGCCTTTCCTTCAGATTCCGCCGTTCTTGCAGGCCCTGGCCACGGCCGCCGTGCTGGCCTTTGGGGGCTTGAGCGTCATGCGCGGGCACATGACGCTGGGCCTTTTGGTCGCGTTCCAAAGCCTGATGGCGAGCTTCATCGATCCGGTCAACCGCACCGTCAACCTCATGGGCACGTTCCAGGAATTCGAGGGCGACATGAACCGATTGGACGACGTCATGGCCTATCCGGCGGATCCCGCGGCTTCGGCGGAGGCGGAACCTTCCGGCTCACCGGCCGAACCCACGCGGGCCAAGCTCTCGGGGCAAGTTGATTTGCGCGGCGTGACCTTCGGGTATTCCCGGCTTTCCGAACCGCTCATCGAGGACTTCAGTCTTTCTCTTAAGCCCGGCAGCCGCGTGGCGCTGGTCGGGCCCAGCGGTTGCGGCAAATCCACCATTTCAAAAATAGTCACGGGCCTTTACCCGCCTTGGAGCGGCGACATTCTTTTCGACGGCGTGCCGCGGGAGAAGCTGCCGCGCGCGCTTTTGGCCAACTCGGTGGCCTTCGTTGACCAGGACATCGCGCTCTTCGCCGGCACGGTGCGCGACAACCTGACCCTGTGGGACGACACCGTGCCCGAGGATCAAATCGTCGCCGCGGCGAAAGACGCCTGCATCCACAACGACATCGTCGCGCGCGCGGGCGGCTACGACGCGGTTTTGGAGGAGGGCGGCGCTAATTTGAGCGGCGGCCAGCGCCAGCGCCTGGAAATCGCGCGGGCCCTGGTTTTTAATCCGCGCGTGCTGGTCTTGGATGAGGCCACCAGCGCCTTGGACACGGTGACGGAAAAGTTCATCGACGACAATTTGCGGCGCCGGGGGTGCACCTGCATCATCATCGCGCATCGCCTGAGCACCGTGCGCGACGCGGACGAGATCATCGTGCTGGAGGGCGGCAAAACGGTCGAGCGCGGCACTCACGACGAGTTGAAGACGCAAGGCGGCGCTTACGCGCGGTTGGCCGGGGTCCAGTGAGCAGCCGATGAGTCCGGAAGCCTTGACGCAGCTCTCCGGCAATCATCCCGTTCTTTTGGACGACGCGCGCTGGATTTATAAAGTAGAAGCCGGGCAGGTCGACGTCTTTGCCGTGCATGCCAAGGACGGCGCGCCCGCGGGGCCGCGGCGCCACGTCTTCACGGCTTTCCAGGGCGGCATCTTCACGGGGGCTCCCGCGCACGACGGCTTTTCCCTTCTCGCGGTGGGTCGCCTGGGCGCGGCCGTGCGGCGCGAGACGGCGCAGGATTTCGCCAAGGGCGCCGACGCGTCGGAGGATTTTAAGCTCTACCTGCAGACCGTCGCGGATGCGCTCTCGCCCACGGGTTCGGCCGACGTAAAGGTTGAGGAGAAAGACGCCACGCTGGAAAGCGTGCGAATCCTCCAGGACAGCCTGATGGACAAGCTCTCCCGCCTCATCGAGAAGGACGAGGCGGAAGACGCCGAGCGCCTGAAGCGCCGGCAAGCCGCGGATGAGCGTGCCTACCGAGGTGCCTTGACCCGATTGGCCAGCATCATTGAGCCCCAGGCGCGCCTCGCGCCAACTCAAGAGGGCGATGCTTTGTTCTCCGCGCTGCTGGCCGTGGGCGAAGCCTCAGGCATCGAATTCGTTCACCCCGCTGGCGGCGCTTCCTATCCCTCGCCGCGCTTCTACGTGGACGCCGTCTGCCAAGCCTCGCGCGTGCGCTCGCGCCGCGTGGCCTTGCGCGGCGATTGGTGGAAGAGCGACTGCGGCCCCATCCTCGCGAGCTTGGTGGATCCGGCGAAAGAGGAGCCGGCGCCCGCGACGGACGCCGTACCCGGCCCAGGCGCTTCGCCGGAGCAGGATTTTTTAGGCGCGCCCGTCGCCCTTCTTCCCGTAAAGCCCGGCGTTTACGAGATTTTTAACCCGGCGGACGGTTCTCGCCGCCGCCTGGAGGCCGGGATCGCGCGGAGCGTATCCACCTTCGGCTACGTTTTTTATCGGCCCTTCCCGGACGTCGTCGTGCGTTTTAAGGACGTCGCGGGCTTCGCGCTTAGAGACGTGCGCGGGGATTTGCTGATGCTGGCCGCCATGGCCGCGGCTGGAGCGGTTCTGGGCTTGGCCGCCCCATGGGTGACCGGCAAGCTTTTCGACAGCGTCATCCCCAACACCGAGTATGGCGCCCTGTTTCAATACACGCTGGCTCTGGTCGCGGCGGCCGCGGCCACGGCATTCTTCGGCCTGACGCAGGGCGTGGCCATGATGCGCGTCAACGGCAAGTACAACGGCGAGGTGCAGGCGGCGCTTTGGGACAGGCTGCTGCGCCTGCCGGTGCCTTTTTTCCGCGACTACAGCGTGGGGGAACTGGCCGAGCGGGCCAACGCCGTCAATTCTATCCAGCAGATTTTAAGCGGCACGGTCATGACCACGGTGCTCAACAGCCTGCACGCCGCCTTGAATTTATTCCTGCTCTTCTACTATGACGCCAGCCTGGCTCTCTACGCCTGCGGCCTGCTGGCCGCGACGGTGGCGGTCTACAGCGCCTGCCTATGGATGTCCCTGCGCCTGCGCTACAAGCTGACCGCGCTCGACAACAAGATTTCGGGCCTGGTCTTCCAGCTCCTGGGCGGCCTCTCCAAGCTGCGCGTGGCCGCGGCCGAGCGGCGCGGCTTCGCCGTGTGGAGCAAATCCTACGCCGAATCAACGCGACTGACCTTCGCCGCCAACACCTACGACAACCTCATCCAGGTCTTCAACGCGATGATTCCGGTCTTCGCCAGCGCGGCCATCTTCTGGATGGTGCACGTCAAAATGCATCCGACGGGCAACGCCGCGCCCTTGAATCTCTCCATCGGCGAGTTCGTCGCCTTCATGGCGGCCTTCACGGTTTTCTTGAACGCCGGGATTTCCTTAAGCGGCACCGCCTTCTCGATTTTAAACGTCGTGCCCATCTGGAAGAACGCCAAACCCATCATGGAGACTCTGCCCGAGGCGGACAGCAGCAAGCCCGCCTCCAAGCCCTTGAGCGGGCGCGTGGAGGTCAACCACCTGAGCTTCCGCTACCGCCCGGACGGTCCCAAAATTCTCGACGACGTGTCCTTTCGGGTCGAGCCGGGCGAGTTCGTGGCGCTGGTCGGGCCCTCGGGCTCGGGCAAATCGACCATTCTGCGGCTGCTCTTGGGCTTCGAGACGCCGGAAATCGGCTCCATCTACTACGATGGACAGGACATCTCCAAGGTCGACGCCGGATCCATCCGCAGGCAAATCGGCGTGGTGCTGCAGAACGGCCGGCTTTTGGCCGGGGACGTCTACCGCAACATCGTGGGCAGCCTGCCCTTGAGCGTGGAGGACGCCTGGGCCGCGGCGGAGCTGGCCGGCGTCGCTCAGGACATCCGCGACATGCCCATGGGCATGTTCACGTTGATTAGCGAGGGGGCCTCGACCTTGTCCGGCGGCCAGCGCCAGCGCCTGCTCATCGCGCGCGCCCTGGCCCGGCGCCCCAAGAAGATTTATTTCGACGAGGCCACCAGCGCCTTGGACAATACCACGCAGGAGGTGGTGACCAAGAGCCTAAACGCCCTGCACGTCACGCGCGTCGTCATCGCGCACCGCCTAAGCACCATTCGCAACGCGGACCGGGTCATCGTGCTCGACAAAGGCCGCGTCGTGCAGGAGGGGATTTTCGACGAACTGGCCGGCGCTCCCGGGCTCTTCAAGGCTCTCATCTCGAGGCAGGTGTCCTAAGATGAGAAAACTAGCGGCGTCGGCCTGCCTTGCCGCCGCTGTTTTGGCCTGTTTCGCGAGTTTGACCTTCGCGGCTATGGCTCCTATCTCCGTTGGTGCCTCGACTATGCCTGTCGTTGCGGCAGTTGTGGCGGTTTCGACCTCGGACGTGGAGACGCGTTTTACCGCGGAAGAGACTATCGTGCGCGTGCCGCTTCAAACGCTCGTGCAGGTCGCGGTCGCTCGCAACCTGAGCTTCCTGGCCTCCGAGGCGGCGCTGGCCAATGCGCGCTACGGGGCCAAGGCCGACGTGGCCGCCTTCGATCCGGTTTTCAGCGCTAACTACTCGCAAAGCCACATCGGCCAGCGCGTCGTCTATACGCCCGGAGTAATTCCCGGGGAAAGCTACAGCAATTCGCAGACCACCTCCTTTGAAATTGCCAAGAACACCACCATCGGCACTTTTCTTTCTCTCACGGCGCAGAACCAGCGCACCCAGGAAAACTCGATCTCGCCCACTCAACCGCTGTTCAACTCGAGCCTCATTCTGGACATCACCCAGCCGCTCTTGCAGGGCTTCGGCCGCGCCGCCGCCTTCGCCGCGGCTAAAATCGCGCAGGAAGGAGGCGACGCGGCCCTGGCCGCGTCCAAGCGCATTTTGCAGCAGACCGTGGCTACGGTGGAGAGCGGCTACTGGACGTTGCGTCAGGATGAGAATAACGAGGCGGTGACGCTCAAGTCCCTGCGCATCGCGGAAAAAATCATGCGCCAAAACCAGGAGCTCAGCAAGTTGAACCTTCTTTCCGAGCACGACGCGCTGACCTCGGAGGAGCAGGTCGAAATCCTGCGCACCTCCTACTTGGAGGCCGTGCGCACGCGCCAGGACGACGCGGATAGCCTGATTTTTCTTTGCTACGGCGCGCAGGTGCAGGAACTGCTCGATAACGAGCGCTACACCGTCGGCACGGCCACGAGCGCGCCCGCGGCCATGCCGGCACCGCCCGCGCTCGCGCAGGCCGTGGCCCTGGCGCTCAAACTCCGCCCCGACGTCGCGCAGGCCCGCAGCATTTTAGCCGAGCAAGACGCTTCCTTGGCGCAGGCCAAGAACGCGCTTTTGCCTCAGCTTAACTTCACCGGCACCTTGGCCAGCGGCGGCAGCAACCAAAGCGGCGACCCGGGCGCGCTCAACGACGCCATCACCGGCGCCCTGCACGGCCGCGACCACGCTTGGTCGGTGGGCGGGGCCTTTAGCATCCCCATCGGCGACCGGATCTACATCGACAAATACCGCGCCGCCAAGGCTGCGCGGGAGCAGGCCAGGCTCTCTCTCGAGGGCACGGAGAACACCGTGCGCTTCGACGTTCGCTCGGCCATGCGCGGCGTGGAAACCGAGTCCCTGCGCTACCAGGTGGCCCAGGACGCGGCGCGGTTGTCCTGGAAGCAGTTCGAACAGGAGCAGGCGCGCATGCGGCTGGGGCTGACCGATTCCTTCCGCGTGCTACAGTCCCAGGACTTGGCCTTGCAGGCGCAGCAGAGCCTCAACGGCGTGGCGCTCGCGTTGGCCCAAGCCGAAATCAATTACCGCTTGGCGGTCGGCACCATCGCGCAGAAGTACATGGCGGACCTCAATGACGTTAAGTAAGGGCATAAGACGGTGGGTTGCAATCGGCGGCTGATACGAGCAGGTATTGTTGCTTTCGTTCTCGTGGCTGGTGCGGCCGCGATTTCGTCTTGGGCGAAGGCGTCGGCGGATCCTTTCACAGACTATCGCGGAGAATGGCCCGGCCGCCGGCACGAGATTACGGCGCAGGACCTGCCGCGGCCCTACGCGACCCAAGACGCGAACAACAGGCCCGGCCTCGTTCGCCGGCCCAAGAACGCCTGGCCAAAAGTGCCGCCGGGCTTCAAGGTCGGGCTCTATGCCTCGGGGCTCTACAAACCGCGGCTTTTGCGCGCGGCCCCTAACGGCGACTTGTTCCTGGCCGAGAGCTGGCTTGGCCGCATCCTGGTTTTTAGGGGCATTAATAAGGAAGGGAGGCCTGAAAAGACTGCGGTTTTCGCCGCGGGACTGGATCGGCCCTTCGGCATTGCTTTCTATCCGCCAGGACCGAATCCCCGCTACGTCTACATCGGCGAGACGGACAAGGTGGTGCGCTTTGCTTACCGCAACGGAGACTTGCAAGCGCGCGGTCCGGCGCAGACCATCATCGCCCGCTTGCCCACGGGCGGGCATTGGACCCGCGACGTCGTGTTTTCTGCGGACGGCAAAACTATGTTCGTTTCGGTTGGTTCCCGATCGAACGATGGCGACACTCCGGCTGAATATCACCGCGCTAATATCCTGGCGGCGGACCCGGATGGAAACAACGTGCGTGTCTATGCCTGGGGCCTGCGCAACGCCGTGAGTCTCGTGGTCGATGCGCGCACGGGGGCGCTCTGGGCCGCAGTCAGCGAGCGAGACCGGCTGGGCGATGACTTGCCCCCGGACTACGTCACGCGCGTCAAACCAGGCGGCTTCTACGGCTGGCCCTGGTTTTACATCGGGGGACACCAATATCCCAATTTTCAGGGCGCGCATCCGGAGTTGAAGGATAAGGTCGTGGTTCCCGACGTGCTCATCCAGCCGCACGATACGCCCCTGGGCCTGGTTTTTTATGAAGGAACGCAATTCCCGGCGCGCTACCGCGGGGACCTCTTTGTCGCGGCGCACGGCTCTTGGAACCGCGGCGAGCGGACTGGCTACGAGGTCATCCTCGTGCCCGTGAAAAACGGGCGCGCGGAGGAGGACTACCAAGATTTCATGACCGGCTTCGTGCGTAAGGATGGACAGGTGTGGGGGCGGCCCGTTGGCGTCGCCGTCGCCGCGGACGGATTCCTCCTGGTGTCGGACGACGCCTCCGGCTCCATCTGGCGCGTGAGCTTCGCCAAGCCGCGCCAAAAGAACGCGCGCCAGGCCTTGCTTTTGGGCCGCCATAATCGCTAGGCTTTGCCATTAGTAAAAGGCCGCGACGCGGCCAATCCGCAAACAGGAGACGGCCATGCTCAAGAAATGCCTCATCTTGACTCTCGCCTGCGTCTTTTTCGCCGGCGCCCAAAGCTTCGCCTCGGACAATAAGACCAAGGTCAATTTCGACCAGGGCGGGCCCAACGTCAACAACATTGTGAATTCCATCAAGACTGACGCTGCTAACGCTGATAATGGAAATAAATTGTCTTCCGCGGTCGGCTTGGTAAAGACCTACGCCGTTTCGGCGAAACAGGTGACTTATGCGACCGGCTATTTGAATAAGAAGCTTCCTAACAGCGATTGGCAGTCTCCTGCGATCGTGGCTCGGGTGGATCAGATACCGGATACTTTCGATCTGCGCTCGGAGCTTACGCCGATTCAAGATCAGGGACAATGCGGCTCCTGCTGGGCCTTCAGCCTGACCGCGACCAACCGCGATGGGCACAAGCTGGCCGGCAAGGATCCGGGGGATCTCTCCCAGGAATGGCTGGTTGATAATTCTCCGGAAGCCGACGGGTGCAACGGCGGCGACTTCGATTCGGCTAACAACTTCATCACTCCCGGACAGCCCCTGGCCAACTCCGACCCGCAGGGCCGGTGCGTGTACCAGGAAGGCGCCGGCCAGTGCCCGGCGAAGCCCAATCCTCCGGTCACGAGCATCACGGCCTGGCATATGCTGGGCAAGTCAGGGGGAAGCCCGAGCGTTCGCGACATCGAGTCCTACATGGCCGTCAGCGGCAATCCGGTGTCCATCACCGTCGCCGCGGGCGCTACGGACGCCAAAGGCCAAGACGACTGGATGAACTATGCGAGCGGCGTCTACAACGGCTGCACTCCCGCCTTGGACAAGTCCGCCCAAGTCGATCACATGATCAACATCGTGGGCTGGGACAACGAGGGGGCGAAGTTCGACAAGAACGGCAACCTGCCTCCGGGCAAGGGCATCTGGATTCTGCGCAACAGCTGGGGAACCTCCTGGGGCATGAAGGGATATATGCTCTCCAAAATGACCGACGCCCAGGGTTTGCGGTGCAACGACGTGGCGGAAGAAGCCTCGTATTTCGTCTTTAGATAGCGCGCTGCTCGATTGTACGCGTTATTCCGAGGGGTTGGGGTTTTGTTTTGCCCCAACCCCTTGAAAAATTCACTAATTTAGTCTACAAATATAGAGTCCATGACGCACTTGTTAAGAAGTTGGAGCCGCGCCGCGGTGGGCACGGTCGTGGCGGGACTTATGGTTGCGGCGTTCGCGCCTCGTCCGGCCCTGGCTCAGCCGCGCCCGCTCTACGACATCTCCTACCGCTGGTCCGCGGAGCTCCCCAGCGTGCTGGCCTACCGCCGGCAGATGACCCACGTCTTCGGCCGGCCCTTCGTGCGCCGGCTCTCGGTGGTCAAGTGGGGACCCAACTACGGGCTCATCTACCGCCGCCGGGGATATTTCCGCTCCGCGGCCAAGACCGCGCGCCGGCACTCCGACATCTTGACGCGGCACGGACTTTATCCCGCTTCCATCATCGAGGTGCGGCCCTGGGCTCCCGTTATCGCGCCGCGCGTGCCCGCGCCTAGAATCGTCCGGCGTCGCCTTCCTACGCGCGTCAAGATCGCGGCCGCTGCCGCTCCCTCGGTGGCCAAGATTCAGAAGGCTCCGTCCACTCTTTCGACGGAAATCGATTCCTATGTGGAGCGGCTCAGACATTTGGGCGCCATCAAGAGCAACGAGCGCACCGCCTGGTCGATTTACGATTTGACCACCAACACATCCTTGGTAAGCATCAACGAGGACGAGGCCTTCGAGACCGCGAGCTTGGTCAAGCCCTTCATCGCCCTGGCTTTTTTCCGCGAGGTCAGCGACGGACGCCTGCGCTACACCGCCTACGCCCGGCGGCGCATGCAGGCGATGATTCAGGAGTCGGACAACGCCTCGGCCGATTACTTTCTACGGAAGATGGGCGGCCCGGCCGCGGTGCAGCGGCTTTTGATGAAGGACTACGGCGGCCTCTTGAGCGGCCTGCGTTTGGTCGAATACATTCCCTACAACGGTCGGACCTACCGCAACAAGGCTTCGGCGCACGATTACAGCCGGTTTCTCTACGCCCTATGGAACAAGCAACTGCCCGACGCGGACGAGCTCATGCGCGTGATGAGCCTGCCCAAGCCGAACCGGCTCTTCACCGCCGAGCTGCCGCCCAGCACCCAGGTCTACGACAAGACCGGCACCACCAGCCGCCTCTGCGGCGACATGGGCATCCTGGTCGTGCGCCATGACGGTAAAGAATATCCCTACATCGTGGTCGGCATCATCCAGAAATCCCGGCGCGCGTATCCTTACATGCGCTGGATGAACCGGCGCGGCAATGTCATCCGCCAGGTTTCCGACTTCGCCTACGACGCCATCTCGGGACTGCACGGCTTCGCCCCGGTCCTCAGCGCCAGCGCCAGCTCTCTCGAGCGCAATCCCGGCCTCGAATAGCGGCGTGGTGCGAGAGGCCGCACCGCATCCTGTCCGCCACCGCAAAACGCCGCGCGAGACGGGTGTCATTCTGCAGGCGCTGCTCACGGCCGTGGCCGCGACGGGAAGCTACTACCTGAGCTCGCTTCTGGGGATTCCGCAGAGCTACTGGGCGGCGATTGCCGCCATCAACGTGATGCAGTCGGAAATCGGCGCGACGGCCAAGACTTCCTTGAGCCGCCTGGCGGGCACGGCCATCGGCGCTTTGGTCGGCGGGCTTTTCGCGGTTTTCTTCGGCGGCCATCTGCTCTCGTTCTCGCTGGCGGTCATCGC
>Ga0307373_10006697_pt1 | contig 18236 bp, 20 predicted proteins | sample OX2MG_FD_202534 | JGI IMG/M metagenome (GOLD analysis project Ga0307373, IMG submission 202534) | Soil microbial communities from Risofladan, Vaasa, Finland - OX-2 | ecosystem: Environmental > Terrestrial > Soil > Coastal area > Acid sulfate soil | place: Finland: Risofladan, Vaasa | collected...
TTCAGTTCGGGGGCCAGACATATTCCTAGCCCGACATCATCGGGGGCCGATCAGGGGGTGAGCTTGCGATCCAGGTCTTCGCGGCGCAGGCGCTCGGCCATCGCGAACATGCTAGACAGGATCTAGGCGTGGCTCAGCCATCAGCCGGACCGGGCTCTTGCACGGTGATCGCCCGGCCGTACCTTGACCATGTCGAGCGTGGCTGTGTCACCGGCTCCAACCTGTGAGCTTCGAGAAGTCCATCAGTGGCGTCCATGCCTCGTCCCACACCCGCTGTCGGAACGACATCCGCGAAACAAATCGCCGGCCGCACCCCTGCTGAGCCAGGTCACCGCAGCCTGCCCCGTATTTGCTACGAAAACAACTTCCGTAGCAGGGTGCCGACCTACAAATACGAGCGGCCTCGCTCACCGTCCCCCCGATTCTCGCTCACGACACCGTTTTCATCACCACCCGGTGACGGCCCGCCGTCATGGCGGTTTCCTTAAGGTGTACGGACCGGCGCTCAGTCGCCCTGTCTGAACCAAAGGTTTAGAAACGACGCCGCCGGCGAAGTGACGAGCGGGCTGCGATACCTAGTGGGAGTTGCGCACCACCAGGATGTATTGGTCGAGCTCAGCGCAAGCTGGGTGACACTATTTGCACCGAATAGCACAAGATGGACCGCCGGGGCGCGTATCCGGCGCGCCCGGTCCGACGTTATTGAAACATGTGACGCTGCGCTCGCTTCGCGCATTCCTCTTGTGGTCCTTCAGTTCCGCCCTGGCTGCGTGCGGGTCGGCTCCGGTCCTGACCAAGGCCGCCGGCATCTCCTACGTGCCGTGGCTCGCCCTGGCGCCGAAGCACCAGTACATCGAGGCGCCACCCGTCACGCCGCCGGCACTCCCGCCGGGGACGCCAGAGTGCAAGGCTTCGCAGCTCGAGGGCGAATCGCTGGGCGAAGGAGCGGCCACGGGCAACGTCGACATGCCTCTGCAGTTGCGCAACCGCAGCGGGTCGGCTTGCTATATCCATGGCTACCCGGACGTGACGGTGTTGGACGCCTCCGGCCGCGTGCTCGCGCGCGGGACTGGCGCGGATGGGCGTGGGACGTTTTTCGCCGACGGCCCCGACGTCCCCATATTGCTGCCGGTGGGCACCCCGAATCTGCCCGCGCCGAAACTTCCCATCGATTCGACCAACCTGAAGGGTCAGGCGTTCATGAACTTCTCTTGGTACGACTGCCCGCCGCTCCCCCAGGCGAGCCGTCTCGCCCTCGACGTCCCGGACGGTGGAGGGCGGATGCTCATTCCCTTCGCGATGCAGGCCTACTACGGCTCGGCTTGTGGCAACGGCCAGCCGCAGCGCCCTGCAGTCTTCCGAGGTCCGTTCAGCGCGACAGGCGTACCGTGGCCGCCGGCCGCGGACAAGATTCCGGTCACGACCACAATCTCAGCGCCGGCTTCGGTGAAACGTGGCACAACACTCACGTACTTCGTCACCATCCGCAACGACGGCTCGCGCGACTATCAGCTGGACCCATGTCCGGACTATTTCGAGTTTCTCATGGGCGTGAAGGACGGCCCGAGCTACCAACTCAATTGCTCACCCGTCGGCCTGATAGCGCCAGCCAAGTCGGCGAAGTTCGAGATGCGTATGAGTATTCCAGCTGGCCAGCCGGCAGGATCCAGCTATGTCAACTGGGCCCTGCAGGACGGCCGGATCGACCCGCCGAGTGCCCAGGCGCCGATCGTCATCGATTGACCGCCGCTTTTGCCCTCTTACGTCCGACGCGGCTCCTCAAGAAGCCGAATACGCCTGCCCCGAATTCAGCCGACGAGTTCAAGGCGTCGTTCGGAGGGGGGTCACAGCCGGCCACAATTTTCCGCGGAACTATCGCAAGGTAGGGCCCTGTGGTGGCTCTCGTCGGCGGATCTGAACTCGCTCGGCAGCATTCGATCGCTCTCCGGACTGTTCAGACTGATGACGCACCGGGTAGGACCGTGAGGCGCCGGTTCGAAAATCACAGGCTGGCGGCCATGAGGACGCACAAGACAAGACCGTGAGGCATCCCTTTTCAAAATTGTACTTTGCATCGTCCCCTGCCTCCGCCGGGTGCGGCTCTTGGAGATATTCTTTCAACACTTTCCAGATGATCCGCGTGCTCCTCGTCCTCGTTGTTCTGGCAGCGACCTGCGTGGCGTGTGGCAAAGCGGCGGCCAATCCCTCTGAGCTCTACACGGTCACGTCCATCGTGATGCAGAAACCTGGAGAAGCGCCCCATGCATGCTTCGCTGTGCCGCTGCCTGAGCCACCGATCGGCTGCGGCGGTCCGGCATTGGACCGTGCGGATATCTCCACCATGCCAGGGTTCACCAAGTACCGAAACGGGGTCGAAGCTAGTGGGATGGTCCGGCTAGTCGGCACGTGGGACAGCCGACAGCTCACCCTCACGCGCCCGCCTGAAGCAGCGGCGACCACAGATCAGACGCAAGCGCCCAATTGCGCTCAGGACGGAAGCGAACCGCAAGGACCGGGGTTGCCGCCGATGATGCAGGGGGTCGCCGACGACAGCCCTGCCCTAGAGGTACGTGGGATCCAAGTGCTCGAGATGTACATGTGCAAGAAATCCCTGTTCATGGTCGTGCCCGTAGCCGACCAGGCCACGGTCGACTTCCTCACAAGCCGTTACGGCAATGTCAAGGTTGATGGCTGGCTACTGCCCGTTTAGGTCTTACTGACGCCGCAATCACAACTGCCGACGATCCCAGCGATCGAAAGCAATTGGCGACTGAGGCGGTTCAGACTGTGAGGTCGAGCAAGCCGACCGAGGGTGGTGGGTCCCCGCGGACTCGAACCATAAGCCTCCGGCGTGGCCGGCTGACGCAGCCGAGACCTTACCCAACCGGGCGGTTCTGCTCCACGCGGATGAGCCTTGACATAAATTGACCACGACATGAGGTGGGAGAACAAGTACCTGCTTGAGTTCCAGCGCCTCGACAAGCTGCGCGATGCGCACGCTAGGGGCCGGCAGTTCGAGCAACTCGTGTTCTCGTTGCTGAGAGCCGGTCATATGAAGGTCGTGCGCAATTCGGGCGCCGCCAGACCCAGGCAGACGGATCTGCTAGCGATCAGCAGCCAAGAGGTCTTCCTTGTCGAGGCCAAATGGCAGAGTCGCCTTGCGGGTAGCCCCGAGGTTTCTGATCTCCGCGATCGATTGACTCGAGTCGACCGCCGCGCAGTTGGAGTGCTCATCAGCATCTCAGGCTTCACCAAGCCTGCATTCAATGAGGTCGACAATCACCGCAAACATCCGATTCTGCTGGTCGACCGTGCCGACCTTGAGGAGATCCTGTCTTACGAGCCCGACCTTGTCGGGCACCTCCGTCGCAAGCGCGAAGACTTTCTGATCCGGGGCAGGGCCAGCGCCTCCGTACTGACGAAGAAACGCTCCCGGCGATCAAAGCTCGGTGGACTCGAGGCCCCGGTCTCACGATTCCGGCTCCCTGACGGAACAGAGAAGCCCTGGTTATCAGGCGAAGGGCACTATGGCCACTTCACCTTCGCGCTCGACCTCGTCGACATCGATTGGGTCGCGGCCGGCGGAGTAGGCGTAAGCCTCGACATGTCGATTCCGGTGGGCGGCGTGAAGGGCCTTCTCGAATTGCTTCAATACCTCACCGAGGTGGGCTGGGGACATCCGGATGCTCAGTGGAGCATTGAGCAGTCTGGCCGATCCTGGCACGGGTTTGGTGGCACCGCGCTGGCCGACGCCCTGAGCCATTGGAAAGAGCGCTACCAGGACCTGAGCCAACCTCACCACACCGAGGTCCTCTGCTATTACGACAAATGTGCCGACGGGTTCTACACCCTGAAGGCCGACATCGGAGCTACGGCTAGCAGGGAGGTCTGGCCATGCGATCTATCGTTTCAGCTCCGCGGCATACCCCTGGACCCAGAACCGTTTCGCGCGCTCGCTTCGGCATTCAAAGTCGATGCGACTGGAAACTGGTTCCGGCCGCGGACGGAAAAGTCAGTCCTGCGAACCCACTTGGACGGCCGCACCCTGGAGCTCAACCCGTCGGCGCTCGTCGTTCAGACCGAAGTTCCAGGCGCCCGCCGCAAGCCCCTGCAGTGGGTCGTCGGAATCGTAACCGCCAACCCATTCAAGGGTCGCCGTGGACGCGGCGAAAAAGCGCCCGAGCACTGGCCGTCGACGCTCGAGGACTCCGATGCCCTCATCTGCTCTCTCGGCTCTTGGCATTTCCTGGGCGATCAGGTGAGGTATCACATGCGCTGGTGCGATTCCGCCTGGAGCTCGGACATCCAGGTGATCAGCCCGTCGGTCGATTGGCGCGATGCGGTCCGGCGCACACGCAGCGCTCGCGAGTCCCGAATCGTCGTCACCCTTCCGTTGGCCACACCTAAAGCTGTTCTGCGCTCACGATCCTAGGGCTCGCGCGCGTCATCGTCTATTTAAGGTGCATTCGAGGCTAGCCGGACAGGTGTGGGGTTTCGAAAAGTCCATCGGCGGAACATGCCAGGGCCAGGTCACCGCAGCCTGCCCTGGATTTTCTTAAGGTGTACGAACGGCCACGGGCTGGTTCACCAAACAGCGGCTGCCCTCCCCACCTCGGGGCCGCCGGAGCGCCATCGATGAACAGATCTGCCCCGTAGCAAACGAAGCGAAACGCTGCTACGCCTGCCGCTAAGGCGTTGGTTGCTCGATGCTCACCGGCCCAAGGACGCGACCACCGTGGCAGTTCGTCGCGTCGAGGTGGTCGGCCTGTCGGCCGGGGTAGTCGGTCCTGGAATGCTCAGAAGGTCCCGTCCGTAGCTGGCGAAGGTCAGTACCAACCGCCCCTCAGGGTCCAGGACGCTGTTGGCAGGGAGAAGAAGAGCCTCCAGGGCAGCCGGCCCGGCGCCGTCGATGGCCAATCGGACGGTGGCGCTCACGGCGAAGAGCTGGCGGGAGGGACGATTTGAGCCGGACTCCACAGAGGATCGCCAGCAGCCTAGCACCGTCCGCCGGGATGTCAGAAGCCCGCCAGCCGCTTGGTCCGGGAACTGGCTGTAGGCACGTGTATCGGCAATCCGGCCACGTCGCTGCCTGCCGGGCCACCTAATCGTGCCTATGCTTCGAGCATGGCAAGAAGGCAATCGGGTCGCTGCTCGTTTTGCGGTAAGACTCAGGATCAGGTTCGCAAGCTGGTGGCCGGTCCTGGCGTCTTCATCTGCAGCGACTGCGTGCAGCTCTGCAACGAGGTTATCTCGGCCGGGCTACCGCCGAGACCGTCCGACGGATCGCCTGGCCGGTGGGTGTCGACCTCGGCCCGTATTCGCCGGCACAGGCCACCGGGCTGGTTCTGCAACCTGTTCCGCCAGCAGCAGATCACGCTGCCGGTCTGAGTCTGCCGCCGGCAAAGCGGAACGAGAAGGCCGCCACGAAGGAGCTGATCAAGGAGCGAAAAGCGAGTGGGAACAAGGCCGAAGCCGAAGCTGACTGTCTGGCCAAGATCGCAGAGATGTCTGAACCGGACCGCCACATGCGGGCATCGTTGCCGTGGGCACATTCCTCAATGGTTCGAGCCAGCAACCGTTCTTCGCCGCAGTTCATCGGAACTCCCGCCGTGGTGTACGAGTCACGCTCGAGGACCACAACTTAAATTAAGCGAGCTGATAATCGGCTGTGACGACCCCGAGGCGGTGCAGCGAGGGTTCGTGCCGTCTCAGCATCTCGCGGGAACGCAAGAGTCGGAGTTGCCATTTTCTTGCGCGAACGGGCCTACCGCCAGCTGCGACTGCAGGCGCGGGGCGGCGATTCTAGACTGCGCGCCCGGATATGCGCAGCATGATCATGTTCCAATAGTGCCAGCCCCCGAAACGAGTCTTGAACCGATGAGGCTTGACGTCCTCGGGCGTGAGAGAAGGGCCTGGCTCGGCCGGTCGCTCGAGCCGAGCGTACCGCTGCTGGTCGTTCTGCATGGATCCGGTCTCGACGGCCGAACCATGGCGACCTGGACCGGTCTCGCCGAGCGGGGTCGCGCGGCGGGCTTCACAACCGTTTTTCCGGACGCGGTCGGGCAGATGTGGGACGACGCTGGCAGCGGGCGCCGAGATGGGCTCGATGACGCGGCCTTCATCGGCGCGCTTATCGAGCAACTGACACGCGACGGCCTGGTTCGAGCCAATGCCATCGTCCTCGCCGGGCTCTCCAACGGCGCCTTTTTCGCTGAACGTCTGGCGCGCCACGAGCTTGTTCCGGCAGCGATGATCGTCCTGGTCGCCGGCTCGGCGCGAGCAGCGAGTCGCCAAGCGCAGCCGCGGCCGGCTGGTAAGGCGGCTGTCCTTCTGGTCGCCGGGACGGCAGATCGACTCGCGCCCTACGAGGGAGGAAGAGCCCGGGGACCGATGGGCATGCTTGCCCGCCGCCGCGCCCGCCGGACACTGCTCGCAGCCAGTGGCCGCGAATCGGTTGCAGTTGAGGTCGTGGCCGCCGACTGGGTGCTCGCGAATGGCCTGCCAGGCACGGCCGCCGTTGAGCGACTGGCGGGCGAACTCACGGTCGATCGGCTCAGTTGGAGCAAGCCGGATCTGCCTCCGGTCACGGTCTACCGGGTCAACGGAGGTGGCCACGGCTGGCCGGGTAGGCCCCAGTACGTGCCGCGGTTCCTGATCGGCCCCGTTCCGCGCGAGCCGGACGCGACCGGCCTCCTACTGGATTTCGCGCGCCCGCTGTTAACAGGCGGGTGACGCTGGAGCGGCGCGGCTAAATTTAGCTGCGATGCCGCGCTAACAACAGTTCCCAGATGCATGCTGAGCACTCGACCCTATCGCGATCTAGCTCGGTGAAAAACGGGATGGGGGCATCAAGCGATTCCACGACGATGCCGATGTTGTCCATCCCTTGAAGGGCCACGCGGGAATCCTAGCGAAGCACGCGATAGCGGATATGCGTAGCTTCGGGCGTGTCGATCACCCGCACAATCTCCAGTTGCACGCGCGACGGCAACACGTCGAACTGTCGGATGCCGCCACCGTACAGCACTGGGATTTGATGAATCTGTATCTCGTCAAGCACACCGGCCTCGAGCGCCTTCTGCGCTGTGTACGCGCCGTGGACCAACACATCCCTATCTCCGGCAGCAGCCTTCGCTTGGGCCATTGCGCTTTCGATGCCGTCGGTCACGTAGGTCACGAGAGGATATTTGGCGACCGGCGGACCCGGTGGCCGGTGGCTTAACACGAAGATCGGAACACCGCCGTGGTGATCACCGCCCCAGTGGTCGATCTGCTCCGCGAGACGCCGGCCCACGAGCACCGCACCGGTCGCGTTGCCTTCGTCGATCAACTCCCCCGCTGGTCCGTCCGGCCGGAAGAAGTGACCATCCGGACTGGTGAACCAATCGTGCAGACGGAAATTGTCGCCACCAGGATTGTTTGGTCCTTCGTTCGGGCCTGCGATGTACCCGTCGAGGGACATCGACATGTACAGAACCGCTGCCGACATTGAGCCTTACCTCCCTTCCTTGGTCGACATTGCCTCGACCGCGGCTTTCCTTGCCCACGGAATTGAAGGCACGATGAGATGGCCCTGGGCGAACGGACTGAAATCACCGGCTGTCACCCGGGCCGACTGGATAATTTTGGCCGCCGAATGATTTTTGAAGATCGCTTGCGACGATCGCTCCGAGAGCGTCGGCGTTGTCGCTGCCAATCAGGCCGTGCTGGGAGGCATCGTATTGGCGGCTGCCGGCGGCCCGGGCAGAATCGTCGGAACGTACTCGAGCAGTTGGATGCGACCGTCGAACGTGCGGCTGCCGATCATGTCGAGAGCGACATCGGGATAGCCGTCGTAGATCCTCTCCCGGCCGCTGCTTCCGGTGATGACGGGAAAGACAACGACGCGAAAGCGATCCACGAGACCGGCCTTGAGGAGAGAGCGGCAGAGGGTGAGGCTGCCTATGGTGCGCATCGAATTTGGTCCCCTGGCCTTCATCTCCCGCACGGCTTCAACGGGGTCCCGAGCCACAAGTTGCGTGTTCGTCCAGTAGAGGGGCTGGCTCAACGTCGTCGAGAAGACGACCTTCGACATCCCCGCCAGAACCTCGGTGCCCGGCTCGCCCTCGGCGGCAAATCCGGACATGAGGCGGTAGGTGGTCGCGCCCATCAGGACGGTGTAGTCCGCCTCCGGCTGGGCCCCCAGCCAGGCGAGGTATTCCGGTCCCTGCAGCCCCCACCAGCCTGGCCAACCATCGGCGCCCCCGTAGCCATCGAGCGAGGTAATGAAGTCGATCAGGAGTTCTGGCATGAGATCAATCCCCGATCAGCCGCTCGAGCTTGTCGAGTTGCTCGGACCATCCTTGCTCGGCACCACCCATGGCCTCAGCGGGGGGCATCGGCTCGAAGTAGGACTGACGGATGGTGAGGGCGGTGCCCCCGTCGCGGGCCTCGAAGGTCACCTCGACGAGGGTGGCGAAAAGTTCGCCCTGGACATCGTCGAGGACCCGGCCGCTCATGACCAGGCGGTGCGGGCGGTCGATCTCGTAGTACTCGCCTCCCATCTGGTGGGAGAACCGCGCCTCGGCCGGGACGGAGCTCGGCCACTCCATCGTGAGCCGATACTTTCCGCCGACCCGGAGGTCCACCTCTGCGGCGGGGCAGCTGAAGCCCTTGGGCCACCACCACCTCTCGAGTTGAGCGGGGTCGGTGAAGGCGTCAAAGACCCGCTCCGGCGAAGCTTTGAGGAGCCGTTCGATGACGAGACGCTTGCTCGGGGTTCCACTTCGGACGTCCACGGCTGTCCGGATCTCAGGCATCTTGACTCTCCTTCATGGCGGTTGCTTGCGACCCGGCGGCGAGATGCGCATCGAGCCGGTCGAGGCGGTCGGACCATTCGGCGTGCGCACGGCGGAGCCAGTCGTCCACCGGAAGCAGGCCATCGAGCTGAAGACGCGCCGGCCGGCGCTGGCCGTTGCGGGTGCGACCCACGAGACCAGCCCGCTCCAGCACCTTGAGGTGCTTTGTGATGGCAGGTTGGGTCAGCGTCGAGGCCGCCGCGAGCTCCACGACTCCGGCTTCGCCGGCTGCGAGGCGCTCAAGGATCGCCCGGCGGGTGGGATCGGCAAGAGCACCGAACGCGCGGCTCAGGGGGTCATCGACAGCCATTACCGTTAGATTATATAACCATTCGGTAATTATGAGGCGCGCCAGGTTCCGGTCGACGGGTACGCCGCGGGGCTGTCGCAGAGCCTCGATCGGGCAGCCGGCCAGCGGTGGATATCGTCCCGATCAAACTGGCCCACGACCAACCGCCGGGTGGGCGAAGGCAGCGGGTGAATAAATGTGCCCCGTCAACCCGCCGGCAAGAGGTTCAAGTCCCGCCGCCCCCGACTCCATTGATAGGTTCTGAAACTTATCAACCCTTATCAAAGTCGCGGACTTCGAAGGCGGCGTCACCGAGTTCTGGACTTTCCGCAGAACTCCCAACAGCTAGACGAGTTCTTCAGCTGAGGAAACTTCGAACGCCCCTGGGCTGGAGACGGCTCAGCCCTGGGCAGGCTTGTATCGGGCGGCGCGATCGTCATCCTTCGAATCTGATCAAATCGGAAGGGTGAGACGCTTCGAGCGCGGCGACCTACTCGATCGCGCCTTCCTCGTCGGGATCGTGCTCAAAGGCCTTGACGGGGTTCTGGAGGTCACCGGCGGCGTGATCCTGCTCCTGGTCTCCCCGAGCACGATTGATCGCGTCACACAGACGCTGACCCAGCATGAGCTGTCCGAAGATCCTCACGACTTCATCGCCAACCACCTGCTTCACGCAACCGGTGCTCTGACCGGAGCTTCCCTCCGGTTCGGCGCTGTGTATTTGCTCTCGCACGGCCTGGTCAAGATCGTGCTGGTTGCGGCGCTACTGAGAAACAAGCTCTGGGCCTATCCGTGGATGATCGTGTTTCTCATCGCCTTCATCGTGTACCAGCTCTACCGGATGACTTTTGCGCCGTCGATTGGCCTGGCCGGACTCACCATTTTCGACGCCATCGTCACGTGGCTGACGATTCGTGAATATCAGAGGCAGAAGCGCACAGCCGGCTCTCTTGCGCGCACACGCACGGCCCAATGAGTCGGAGATCACGTCGCGCGGGCCGACGATTACCGCCCGGAGTACGATTCGAGGAGCGGAAGCCGCATCCGTCGCGCCAGGCCCGCCATCGACCAGCCGCGGATTGGGTAAAACGTTGGCGTGTGCCGATCATCGGCGCCGCCGTGCTCGTCCTGGTGATTCTCATCGGCCTCCGCCTGTGGCTCCAATCCCAGCCTCCTGCACCCGACGTGAATGGGCTCGAGGCTGACATCGCGCATGGACGCAACGGCGCCGAAGTGACCTTTGTCGCCACGATCGTAGCTGCGCCGGCCAACATCGGGGATCACGAGCGGATCGAGGTCAAAGAGGCCTTGGGCGATCAACTCGAGCTCGACTTCAACACCCAGCTCGGCCAGTGGATCCCAGTGCGCGCGGGCGATCGGCTGACGGTGCACGGACAGCTCTACATCGACCCGGGGCGGGTTGGCGTGCACTGCCTGCACCAGCAGACGTCGAGTGGATGTCCGTTGCCGGGCTGGATTCAGTTCGGGGGCCAGACATATTCCTAGCCCGACATCATCGGGGGCCGATCAGGGGGTGAGCTTGCGATCCAGGTCTTCGCGGCGCAGGCGCTCGGCCATCGCGAACATGCTAGACAGGATCTAGGCGTGGCTCAGCCATCAGCCGGACCGGGCTCTTGCACGGTGATCGCCCGGCCGTACCTTGACCATGTCGAGCGTGGCTGTGTCACCGGCTCCAACCTGTGAGCTTCGAGAAGTCCATCAGTGGCGTCCATGCCTCGTCCCACACCCGCTGTCGGAACGACATCCGCGAAACAAATCGCCGGCCGCACCCCTGCTGAGCCAGGTCACCGCAGCCTGCCCCGTATTTGCTACGAAAACAACTTCCGTAGCAGGGTGCCGACCTACAAATACGAGCGGCCTCGCTCACCGTCCCCCCGATTCTCGCTCACGACACCGTTTTCATCACCACCCGGTGACGGCCCGCCGTCATGGCGGTTTCCTTAAGGTGTACGGACTTACCGCCTGTCCCAGCTGCCCGACAACTCGGGCTAGCCGCCGATTCTGATCGTCCCCAGGCTGAGGCGGCAAAAGTTCGCTATGCGTGCTAACAGGTAAGATCATCCTTACGGTAAGCTATCCCTTACCTATGGATACTCTCCCCCTCGACGACGTCTTCGTCGCCCTCGCGCACCCGGTCCGCCGCTCCCTGCTCGATTCCCTCGCCTCTGGAGAGAAGCCCGTCAACCAGCTAGCCAGCGCCTACAAGGTGTCGCGCCCGGCGATCTCGCAACATCTGCGCATCCTCCTCGATGCCGGGCTGATTGAGGGCCGGCGCGAGGGACGGACCAACTGCTACGCGCTGCGTCCGCAGCAGCTCGCCGTCGCATATCAATGGATGCGTCAGTACGAGCGTTTCTGGGACGACCGCATGTCCCGCCTCGGTGTCTATCTCGACCGCAACAATCAGCAACAAGAACGCACCCATAAAGGAGAGCCCTCATGATCGAATCTTCGAGCGACGCCGTTGTTCAGGAGGTCGAGTACGCGCATCCCATCGACGTCGTGTGGACGGCATTGACGACTGATGATGCGATCTCGCAGTGGCTGATGCCAGCGAGTGGATTCAAAGCCGAAGTTGGAGCAAAGTTCACGATGGCCTATCCGGACGGGCAGGGCGGCCGGGGCGGTACGGTCGACTGTGAGGTGCTCAACGTCGATGAGCCGCACCGTCTCACCTACACATGGGCCAGCGGACCGGTCAACACCACGGTGACGTATCACCTCGCGAGCGCGGGGAACGGCACGAAACTGCGGCTTGAGCAAGTCGGCTTCGACTCTACAGAGGGCGACAGCAAGCCCTTCCGGAATGGTGCGGAAGGGGGATGGACCCTATTCCTGCAGAAGAACCTTCCCGGTGTTCTGGATTCACTTGCGATTCTTCGGCGCACCGAGGTGCTTCGCAATGGCTGAGAGGAAACCTGCAAAGAGGGCCGCTCAGCAGTCCGCGAAGCGCACCAGCACGGACGGAAAAGCGTCTCAAGCATTCAGCGCTGAAGAGAAGGCCTCAATGCGCGAGCGCATCCGGGAACTAAAAGCCCAGGCGGCCAACGCGGACGGGGAAACTGAAGTGCTCGCCGCGATCGCCAAGATGCGGGAACCGGATCGCGCTATGGCCAAGAAGCTCCACGCTTTGATCAAAGCCGCTGCACCGGCCCTCGCACCGAAAACCTGGTACGGAATGCCCGCATACACCAAGGACGGCAAGGTCGTCTGCTTCTTCCAAGATGCAGGGAAGTACAAAGTCAGATACCAGACGCTTGGCTTCAGCGACAAGGCTAAGCTCGACGACGGCGCCATGTGGCCGAATTCGTACGCGCTCATGAAGTTGACTGCCGCCGAAGAGGCAAGGATCGGCGCGCTCGTGAAGAAAGCGGTATGAAAACAATGACATGTATACAAATGGGCGGACCAAGTGATGCCGCATTCCGTGGAAACAAGGCTGATGAGGTTATAAACGCGCAAGACAAGCATCTAAAGGAAATGGTCGCAAGCGGTGATGAAACGCACAAAGCCGCCCGGAAGGGCATGAAGGGCAGGTGGAACAATCCCGTATCAGGAATGGGGTGGTATGTGAAAACAAAGAAGGCCTTTGCGACTCTTCCCGAAGACTGATCGGTCACCGCGTTATTCACACGGAGCCGACAGTCACCTAAGCCGAGAGCGAAGCTCCGCGAAGAGGATTGGAAGCTGGTGAGGCCCGGGCGTCGAGCGCGTCGAGGCTGACATCAGCCGTCGCTGCGTCGGCGATCTCACAGAGGTTGCCGTCAGGGACCGTGCGTTGGCAGACTGCATAACAGTCGCGGGGCTGAGTTCGGCAGCGGAGCCGTGTTGGTCGACAAGAAGGCGCTGCCGCTGATCCAACTCGTAACGTGCCAGGGCTGCTCATCTCGTCCGCGCTACTCCGCATCCTGTGGAGTTCACAAAGTCCATCAGCGGCGCCCGACCTCATCCCAACCCCCGTTGCAGGGACGCCATCCGCGAGCAAATCGCCGCACCCTGATCGATCCGATCCCAACCGTGCTGAGCCAGGTCACTGCCGCATGCCCCGTATTCATCGCGTCGAGAGCGTCGTCGAGCCACCACTCGATTCAGCTACCACACCATCCGAAAGCATCCGCTGCATCGCGGGGACGTCTCATCGAGAGCCACGGAGCAGGAGCTCATTCAGTTCGTCATAGCCGAGGCCAACAATGTTGATGGCCCAAATCTGCTCGGGCGACAGTCCGGCTCGCCGAAGCCCGGCCCTTTCGTCCTGCAGGAGGCGCTTGACCTTAAAAGCTGGTCGTGGCCGATCGGGATGGGTAGGTGGACCGATCCGACGCCTGCCTCGCATCACCCATTTGTGAAACCGAATGCCCTCGACTTGAAGCTGAGCGCGGAGGGCACGCACGATGCGACGCGCTTCGACCGGCGCCCACCGGTGGGCTGCCTTGGCGATTGCGACACCGGGGTCTTTACCGATCAACCGCCGAGCGTGACGAGCTGAGACGCCAAGCTGCGCCGAAATGTCGTCGACGTTGAAACCCAGTTCATGGAGGCCGCGGGCGCAGACAAGCCGATAGGCACCCAGGTTGATGGCGCGATTGATGTTCAGCGCCTCCAGAAACGGCACCACCTCTTCAAGGGCGGCCGGGATCCGCCTCAGCCGCCTCTCCATCGCTCGCCACGCCACGTCCACGTCTTCAGCCGTCGGCGTGCGGCGTTGACGAACGGGCCGCGTGCGCACGCGCAGATGTCGGAGTGACCTGGCGGAAATGAAGTAGGCCCCATGTGGGCCCCGAATGGCCTTCAACCTCCCGCTCCGGATCCGTAGCCGGAGAGTCTCGATATGGCAGCCGAGACGCTTGGCCACATCGTCGAGCTTGAGAAGACTTGATTTCACCTGTCGCGATCGGGACCTCATCTTGCAGTCTCAAGGCAGCGGACACGAATCGTCCACATTGTGAATAAGTAGAAGTACCAAATCTTGTTGGCACGCCCTCGGCATTCGACCCGGGGCCCTCGGCGCGGAGCTGAGTGGCAAGACTGGGGTCGGCCGAAGGCGATTTGGCTCTCCACGCCCGACCTCGATGCGCGTCAGTGGCCCGCCCCGTGGCGTGACCAGATGTGGGCGCGTTACCGGAGGGGGCCAAACTCTGGCCCCCTCCGCGGTCGCCGCCTACCGGGCAGAGTGCGCACGGCGTGCGCACGGCGTGCGCACGCTGCCGAGTGTGGAAACGCCACCGTACGATCGCCCAGGAAGAGCGTTGGGCAACGCATTGCTGGCTCGATGGCGTGCATGGAATCGGCCAGGGGCTTCGGGAGCCGTAGTCAATGATGCCGCCCCACCCGGACTCGCTCGAGGACTACCTGGATGACGCCGGCGATGAGCTCGAGTTCGCTGCGGCCTTCGCTTCTGGGGATTCGCTGCGGCCTGCGCCTCAGGAAGCGAAGGACGGAGCGCAGGCTTCCCGAACTCAATTCGGCCCGGCACATGAACCAGGACGGTCTCTCATTCCAACTCATCCGATCATCCTCAGAGATCTTCCTCCTCAAAGCGAAGCTCGTCCTTCGCAGACTCAACTCAATCGATTACACCGAAGCCTCAACCAACGCGACCTACTCATCCTCCAATCTCTCTACGACTACCGCTACCTGAACACCCTCCAGATCAAGGAACTCTTCTTCCCCAGCCTGCGCTCCTGTCAGATGCGACTGCAGTCCCTCAAAGATCTCGGTCTCATCTACCGCTGGAAAGTCATCGAAACCCCAGGCGTTCGTCGTCGTCATTCACTGCTCCTGATCTCAGCCCGAGGGGCCCGGGTGCTCGCCGACTGGCATGGCGACGATCCCCGCGACTACGTCGAGCGCAGCCACGACGCGCGCGACCACTGCTGGCACGCCACCCACGACCTCGAGGCCAACCAGTTCTTCGTCGCCATGATCATGCAAAGCCGAGAGCGAAAGGACGAGGGCCTGCTCGTCTGGTACGGCGAGGAGCACGTGCGGGCCGAGCGCCGGACCACGGCGCGCGAGTACAAGTGGCCCGTCTCCACGCCCGACGGCTGTGGGGTCTATCTGGCGGCCGGCGGCCGCATCCTCTTCGACCTGGAGTGGGACCGGGCGACTGAGTCGCTTGCCCGCCTGCGCCAGAAGATCGGCTCCTACGTTGGCTACTTCGAGCATTACCGCGACGCCGAGCTGCACCACGTTCTCTTCGTCGTCCCCACCGACGACCGCGAGGACAAGCTTCAGCACACCATCTGGCGCGAGAGGCCGCGGTTCGGCCACGACACCTGCTGCAGCTTCTGGACCACCACCGCCTTTCGGCTGCGGACCTGGGGTCCTCTGGGAGCGATCTGGTTACCGGTCGCGGTTCGCGCCACGGAAGCGCCGGCCCACGATGTAACCAAGCTCCGGAGGCGGACTCCGCTCAACCAGCTGGCGCCCATCGAGCCCAACGACCGGCCGATCGCTGACTGCCTCGGCAAGCCGTTTTGGTGGGAGCGGCGGCCGGGCGGAGGACAGGTTGCGTGAGCCTTAGGCCGCGTCGCCGACGCATCGCCTCCTCGACGACTAAAGCCGAGTCCGTGGAATTGGCGCCTGAGATCCTGCAAGTCATTGCGCTGATCGCCGAGATCATGCTCGACCATCGTCGCCGAGAATCGGAGGCTCGCAAAGCCGCATGATGTCGCTACACACTGGTCGATGTACAATCCGTGTCATGTTGGTTCGCAAACAGATCATCGTTCCGTCCGAGACAGACAAGAGGATCCGACGACTCGCCCGCAAGAAGGGGATTTCCCAGAGCGCTCTAATTGTGGAAGCGGTTGAAGCCCTTCCTGACGCGTCGAGCCAGGTCGACCACGTCCTCGCCTTCGCCGGCGCCATCAAAGGGGCGCCGCGAAAGCTGTCGGAGGAAGTCGATGAAGTGGTCTACCGCTAACGCGTGCAGGCTGTCATTCTCGACACCGGACCGATCGTTGGACTTCTCTCGGATGACGATGAGCACCACGCAGCGTCGGTGGCGGCGATCGGGGCGAGTGGGCGCAAGGGACGGAAGCTCTGCACCACCTGGGAGGTGATCGGCGAGGCCTACACGCTGTTCCGTATGCGGATCGCACCGGCGCGCTCGGCCGAGGCAGCGTTGGTTGTGCTGCGCTGGGCAAAGGAAAGTGCAATCGAGCTGCTGCCAACGGAGGAGAGCGACCATCAGCGGGCGGCGGCAATCCTCGAGCGTTACAGCCAGCTGCGTCTTTCCTATGTCGATGCTTTGCTTATAGGGCTCGCGGAGCGACATCGGATGGAAGAGCTCATCACCGTTGACATGCGGCATTTCGGCGCGGTGAAGCTTTCCCATCGCATGACAGTGACCCGGGTTTAAGGTGAGGGCGTGAGCCGACACAGCGTGAGCCGCCAGGACGAGTGGACGCGGGAGAGCGAGGCTCAAGCCTTAGAGCGGTTACGCGTGGCAGCTGGCGCGGGGCCACAGAGTCCGATCGTGCTCATCTACACGCGGCAGTCCGTCAGCGACTTCGATGCCGATGGACGGCCGCGCGGCCCCTCATTGAACCAGCAGCTCGACGCAGTGACCCGCCGGCCGGAGCTGCATGGTCTCGCCTTCGAGCACTTCGAGGACGCCGACCGATCGGGCAAGGAGACGTCAAAGAGGCCTGGCTACCTCGCACTCATGGAGCGCGTCCGCACTGCACCGGCGGCCCAGGTTGGAGCGGTTGCCTTCTATGACGCCGATCGCCTCCACCGCAACGACCTCGAGTTCTTCCGTTTCATGGCCGAGATGACTGAGCGCCAAATCCTTGTGTTCGACGGCAACGGCCTGATCAGCAACGTCGACCGGCTGTCGTGGAAGATCAAGGCAATCGTCGCGCAGGAAGAGCGAGAGAAAGTCGCGCGGCGCGTCCGCGACAATCTCCGCTACCTCAGGCGCAACGGCAAGTTGCTGGGCACCATCCCACAGGGCTATCGGCGCGTCGACGGCCAAATCGTTGAGGACCCCGCGGCGGGCCCTGCAATCAAGGAGATCTTTGGCCTCTACGCCACCGGCCGATTTAGCTTCCGCAGCCTAGCTCAGCACTTGAACCGGAACGGCATCAGGCCCTTCCGCGGCGACGACAAGGCGAATCACAATCGGCCGAAGGCGATCATCTTCACCGGCGACGTCCTCAAGGACGTGGTCGGCAACCCCTCTTATATGGGCAAGGTCATCGTCGAAGGCGAGCTCATTGAAGGCCTCCACCCCGCTCTGGTTGACGAACACACCTGGCGTGCCTGCGAAGAAGTCAGAAGAGGCAATGTCCGGCGAACCAGCAAAGCGTGGACCAAGCACACCTATCCGCTCACCCCCATCCTTCTATGCGCTCGGTGCGGCGGGCCGATGCACGGAGAAGCCACCTCGCGGAGAGGACGAATTCATCGCTACTACGGGTGTCACGCCGCACGCCGGAATCGTTCCGCAGTGCGTCCGTCCGGTCCCACGTGCGATGCCCGGATGTTCAGGAGCGAGGTACTGGAAGAGGCCATTCACCACGAGCTGTCGCGCTTGGCGCCGACTGACACGATGCACTCGGCTCTCCGGAATCGCCTGCGCAATGCCGGCCGGGCGTCAGCACCTCGCAAGAACCCGGCGATTGCGACCAAGCGCCTCGACGAGCAGCTTGAGCGGGCCAAGCGACTGTTCGAGTACGGCGAGTACGACTGGGAGACGTTCTGCGCCCGACGGGACGAAATCCAGCAGCAGCTCAGCAATCTAGCCGATGCTGCAGTCAAGCCCGAATCCGTTGACCTGGACTGGTGCGAAGCACAGCTGATTGACCTGGTGGCCGCTTGGGAGGCCGCCGACAGCGGCCAGCGCTCGCGTCTCGTTTCGGGCATCTTCGAGCAGCTCGAGGCCGAGGCTTTGCTGGACAACACAATCCGCGTAGTAGCCATTCCGCGTGAGGCGTGGAGGCCTTTTTTCGCGGGTTTGGTACTGGAGCGGGAGACGGGGATCGAACCCGCTACCTCAACCTTGGGAAGGTCGCGCTCTGCCAGATGAGCTACTCCCGCGCAGCCTCCATCTTATTTGAGAGCTAGGTTTCGACCACGCCCTC
>Ga0307373_10006699_pt1 | contig 18232 bp, 13 predicted proteins | sample OX2MG_FD_202534 | JGI IMG/M metagenome (GOLD analysis project Ga0307373, IMG submission 202534) | Soil microbial communities from Risofladan, Vaasa, Finland - OX-2 | ecosystem: Environmental > Terrestrial > Soil > Coastal area > Acid sulfate soil | place: Finland: Risofladan, Vaasa | collected...
TGAACGTCCTTCGGTTCGGCTTCGTTCGCACCGCCGAGACGATGAGCACCGCGCTCGGCCTTTCCTCGGCCCAACTCTCTGCCGTCGGTCTAACCTCCGACCCCTTGAACTTGGTACGTACCCTCTATGGCGAGCCACAGCGCCCCGACGCGCAAGTTACTCCGTACAACGCCACACCGCTTGGTCCGGATCCGAACCGCCCAAATATCTACGACAACAAATTTAGTTTCGGAGACGATCTTTCCTGGACCCATGGCTCGCACACCCTCAAGCTCGGTATGGTGGTCACCAGGGTACAAGTCAATGTCAATCAGGTGTCCTACGCAGCTGGTAACACCTACGGCTTCGGCAGCATGGCAAACACCCTACTGGGCTCCTCGTCATTCGGCTTTTTTGACCCGCCGGGTTTTGCCAATTCCACCCGATACTTCCGCGAGATCGATATCGCCCCGTACTTCCAGGACGACTGGAGAGTCACATCGCAGTTGACCTTGAATCTCGGCCTCCGATATGACTACGGTACAAATCCAGTCGGCTGGGCAGGTGGAAATCAGCCCCTCACGGTCCTCACGGGCTCCTTCTTGCCTCCCGTTGGGCCGGTGGCACCGACGCCGGCTTGCGTTTCCGGCTTGGGGGCCACCCCCTCGCCGCTCGACGCGGCCCATTGCGCGCTGCAGTACTTCACGCCCGTAAAGCATGCTTTTGCCAACAACCCGAACTCGAACAACTGGGAACCGCGCTTCGGGTTCGCTTACTCACCATTCAAGAACAACAAGACCGCAATTCGTGGCGGCATCGGTGTCTTCGTCGACCCAACCGCCGCGCGAATCTACGAATCCGGCTTTACGGCTACTCCGCCGGCTTCCAGCTTTCTTATTATCGGCCCCGCTTTCCCGAATGCCTTCGATCCCACTGCCACTTGCCTCGCGGCCTTCGGCCTGTGCCCTTCGCCGAGCGAATTCGCCGGCGTCACATACCAGGACAACACTGGTTCGCCGTACACGATTCAGTACAACTTCGAAGTACAGCAGCAAATCACGCCGGGAACGGTGCTGACAGTTAGCTACGTCGGCTCGGTGGCGCGTCACCTGTGGAACCAGCGGGATATCAATCCGCCGAAGTGCCAAAACACGTTCCCGAATTGCACGGCTCTGCCGCAAATCCCGAAGTCACTTCCGACCGCGTCGAACGCAACTTACACCGTCGTTACCGGTGCGAACTGCGTGCCAAATCCAAACGGCGCTCCGGCCTTTGGACTTGCCGCGAACCAGTATCAGGCGTCCTGCTACGGAAGCGGAATCCAGCTCCCGTTCGCGACAATCTTCGGAGTTGCCAACAGCCCGCAAAATCGTATCAACCCGGCCTTCGGCTCGATGATCACGGAGGCGGCTACAGCGGCATCCAGTTACAACTCGCTGCAGGTGGGACTCAACCACCAATTCTCCCGATCGTTGTCCGGTCAGGTGAACTACACCTACTCGCATTGCATCGACAATGGTTCGTTTGCTACCAGCCTCGAACAGTTCGCCCAGCTTCAGACGAACCCCTACAATCAGGCGTACGATTACGAGAACTGCGACTTTGACGTTCGCCACAACCTGAGCGTCAACGGTATCTACGCTCTGCCCTTCAAGGGCGACAGACTGGTTTCCGGTTGGCAGATTGCGACCATCTTGGGCGTCCACAGCGGGCTGCCGATTAACGTTTACAACGGCGGAGCCATCGACCCCGCGAACATCGGCAGCGAATGGGCATCCAGAGCTAATTACAGCTTTGCTCCGGGGTGCAGTCCAAACCACATCATCGACAAGGCTATCTCGCCAGGCGTCATTCAGTGGTTCGATCCATCGTGCTATCAGCCCCAAGCTCCTGGGTTTTACGGGAACATCCGCAGAAACAGCCTGCCCGGACCCGGGACTTTGGACCTCGATCTGTCGATCCTCAAGAACACGAAGATCACGGAAAAGGTGAACATGCAGTTCCGTGCGGAAGCCTTCAACGTGATGAACCACTACAATCCCGGCGCGCCGGGCGGCGGTATCTTCTTGAGCAACGGCCAGGACGGCCAAAGTAGGACGTCGCAGTCACCGATCGTTACTCCACGTCAAATTCAGTTCGCTCTAAAGTTTGACTTCTAGCTGTAACGGGCATTGGCCGGCGTCATGCGCAAGCATGGTGCCGGCCAATCGTTCCAGCTCAAGCTGACTTCGTCATCCCAGCTCTTCGCTCCCAATTCTTGATTTAGCCGCACAAGTTGCCGCTCGCGATCTGCTCATCACGCGATTAGTACAGGTGCGCCCGACCTGTACTAATTTGCACCTTCGACCAGTAGTTCTGCGGCTCGCCATCCTGCTACCGTTGTATCGAGTTATGCGTGCAGGATCACAATTCGTCGCCGAGGCAAGCAGCGTTGGACGCGCGAATACCCGCGAGGCATTCCCGTGCTTGGGGCTCAGGCTTCGGCGTGTCGCCGCAGCGCCGCCGGGCGGTTCAAGAAAGTCGTCTACGACAGGAAATGCGCAACCAATCGCCGCATTTCTACCCGGAACAGTCACTCGAGTAGAATCGCTCGCAAGTTATAGAAAACAAACGTTCGGGTGTGCCTCTACCCGGAACGTCCCGGCGCACGATTTACATCCGAATTCGAGGTGGTTTCTTCAGGGATGCAGGCCAAAAGCGCGCGACTGAAACTCAAGAGAGGCAGGCATGTGCTGCGCGAAATATTGCCAATTGTGGCTGCCGGGATAGAGGTGGAATTCGTTCGGGATTCCCCGCGCGTCGAGCAGGTCGTGGAATTTCACCGCGCCGCGATTGAAGCCGAACGAGTCCGACGTGCCGCAATCGAAATAAATCTTCAGCCCCACCGGCCGCGCGTGTGTTTTGACGATCGTAAACGGGCTTTCCTTGTCCCAATACGCGCGATTGAAGGGTTTCCCGAAAGCCGTGCCGGCGAACTCCGTCAACTCCATATTCGCTGTGGGCGTGAGCTGCGCTTGAGGTTCTTCGATCAGCGCCGCGCTATGCGCGGTAACCGCCGCGAAAAGCTGCGGGTAGAGAAACGCAAATCGCAGCGCGCCATATCCCCCCATGGACACGCCGCCGATTCCGCGGTCGTGCCGCGCGCGCCCAACGCGGTACCGGCGCTCGATTTCCGGCATGAATTCGCGAATAAAGAAGCTCTGATAGTCGTCGTGGCCGTTGCGCGAATTGATGTAGAAGCTGTTGTCGGCATCCGGCGTCACAATCAAAAATTCGCCGATTTTATGCTCGCTCCACAGGTCCTGGATCAAATCCCAGCCGCCGGAATTCAGCAGCACCTGCGCGTTTTCGTTCAGCCCGTGCAAAAAATAGAAAACGGGGTAGCGCCGCGTCTTGTCCGTATCGTAACTTGGAGGAAGCAGAACGCAGTAAGCCACCGAGCGGCCCAGGATTTTGCTCCGCACCGCGCTGCATTCGGCGCGCCCCGCGGCGCGCGCTGTCCCGCCAAGCGCCAGCGCTGCAACGCAAATCAGAGCGGTCGCCAATCCGGGCACGATCCAATTTGCGTAAAGCGCTCGGCCGGGCCGCCTATTCATACCGCAGCGCCTCGATTGGATTCAGTTTCGCGGCGCGCGACGCGGGATAAATTCCCGCCGCCAGGCTCACCACCACGGCGAATGCGATCGCCGATCCCACCATCCACCACGGCACCAGCGAAATCGTGGTCGCGGGCAGCGACTGCCGCGCCAAATAAATATTCGTGCCCAGATTTATGGCCCGCCCGATGAGCCACCCAAACAACACCCCAAAGATTCCTCCGACCAATCCCATCACTCCCGCTTCCGCAAAAAAGAGGCCGCGGATATCGCGGTCGGCCGCCCCCAATGCTTTCAGCACGCCGATTTCGCGCCGCCGTTCCAGAATGGCCATCACCAGCGTGTTGATGATCCCGAGAGAGGCTACGATCAGAGCCAGACTCCCGAAAATCCCAAGCAGCAGGTCGAACACCGCAAACACAATGCGCAAACTGCGCGCCGCATCGAGGATCGAGAACGCCGAAAATCCCATGTCCTTGATCGCGCTGTCCACGTTAGAGACATCCGACGTGCTCGCCACGCGCACGGTCAAGCTCTGGTATGTTTTTTGCCCGGCCGCGCCGTCGCCGCTCAGGAGTTGGCGCAAGTCGCTGGTTTGTGCCGCGCTCAATTGCTCCGCCACCTGCTCTGGTATCAGCAAACGCCCTTGCCCCGGTCCAGCGAAGCCTGACGCCGGCTCTGTCTGCACAACGCCCACGATGCGCAATTTCATCTGGTGCGGCACCAGCGAAAAACCAGGCTCCGCGGTGCCGCCGGATTGCCCTGCGCCCGTCGGCGCCAGCGACTGGCGCTCCGCATATCGAAGCGTAACCTCCTTCCCCAGCAGCGACTCAGGGTTCTTCGCTGCATCAGGGATCAGCTCGCGCGCGAGTTCGATCTGGACAATCGCTTCATCGGCCATTGGGCTGGAGAAAAACGATCCGGTCATTCCATCAAAACTGCCGTCGTTCCGGTCCGACATCGGAATGCCCGCCACCATCGTCGGATACGGATTGCCGTTGAAGTGAATCTCGGTGGGGAAGCGGATATTTGGATACACCTGCGCGACATGCGGCAGTTTTGCGATTTCGTTTCGCGCGCTCTCGTCCAGCGGGCGCGGCGTTCCCAGCGTTTGGCCGCGAGTTGCCGCGCGGGCGAAATCCGAGAAGCTGTTCTTCGGGCTCACCAGCACCGCATCGAAAAGCCCCGACTGCGCAAGCCGCTGATTGGCCAAATGCTGCAGCCCAGCTCCCAGAGAAAGCATGGCCACCAGCGAAGCCACTCCGACGGCAATTCCCACCGTGGTGAGTGAATTGCGCAGCAGCGCCTCGCGAAGATTTCGAACCGCCAATTCGGCCATGTCGCGAGTTTTCACTGCCGCACTCCGTCGCTTTCCAGTTTTCCGTCGCGCATCAGCAGCAGCCGCTCCGAGTATTTCTCCGCCAGCTCGCGCTGATGCGTCACCATGACGATAGTCATGCGCAGCGATTGGTTGATTTCGCGCAACAGGTTCATGATTTCCGTGCCGGTGGCGCTGTCCAAATTTCCGGTGGGTTCGTCGGCCAGCAAGATCGTCGGCCGATTCACCAGCGCGCGCGCCAGCGAAGCTCGCTGCTGTTCGCCCCCGGAAAGCTCGGTTGGCCGGTGTGCCGTTCGCGCGGACAGCCCAACGCGCTTCACTGCCTCCTGCACGCGCGCGGCGCGTTCGTTGCGATCCACTTCGGCCAGCCGCAGCGGCAGTTCGACGTTTTCAGCCATGGTCATTCGCGGCAGCAGATTGAAAGCCTGAAAAACCATGCCCACGGTATGCCCGCGATACTTCGCCAGGTCTTCGGAGCTCATCTCCGCCAGATTTTTTCCGTGTGCGTAAATGGCCCCGGAGGTGGGCCGGTCGAGGCCGGCCATCAGATTCAAAAGAGTGGACTTGCCTGATCCGGAGGCGCCCAACAGCGCGACGAATTCTCCCGCGCGAATTTCCAGCGATACGTCCTCAACCGCCCGAACGGTGGTCTCGCCCATTTTGTAAACACGCGTTAGAGCGTCGGTTCGGATAGCAGCGTGGCTGTTGTCGGACATCTCTCAATCTTACTACGCGCGGGCCTAACGTTTTGTTGCGCGATTCCCCAATTCGCGTCCACCGCCCACGCGGGAGCACTTCGTAGTTCGGCTATAATCCGGGCGCACAGCGTGCGATAACCATTCACTCACGCCGCCTCAGCCCGGGCGCGCGGAACGGAGAGCGATGTCCATCCTTGTGACCGGCGGCGCCGGCTACATCGGCAGTGTGACGGTCGAGCGGCTCAAAGCCAAGGGCGAGCGCGTGGTGGTGCTCGACGATCTATTTCGCGGCCATCGCGAAGCGCTCGATCCGGAGGTCCCGTTCTATCACGGGCGCGTCGGCGACCGATCGCTCGTGGCGCGCATCGCCGCCGAACATAAGATCGAAGCGTGCGTGCATTTCGCGGCGCTCGCGTACGTGGGCGAGTCCGTATCCGTGCCGGCGCGATATTACGAGAACAACGTGGAGCAGGGAATCGCGCTGTTCGGCGCTCTGATGGACGCCGGCGTGCGCCGCGTGGTCTTTTCGTCGACGTGCGCCACTTATGGAGTGCCGCAGCAGGTCCCCATTCCAGAGACATGCCCGCAGTGGCCGGTCAACCCCTACGGCTGGTCGAAATTATTCCTGGAACAGATTCTGGCGAGCTACGATCTCGCGCACGGATTGAAATTCGTCGCGCTGCGATATTTCAATGCCGCTGGAGCCACAGAGAATCGCGGCGAGCACCATGAACCCGAATCGCATCTCGTCCCCAACGTGCTCTCGACGGCTCTGGGACAGAAACCAGAGCTATCGATCTTCGGAAGAGATTATCCGACGCCCGACGGCACGGCGATCCGCGATTACGTCCACGTGGCCGATCTGGCCGACGCGCACATTCTTGCCCTGAAGCACCTGCGCGAGCGCGGCAGCTCTGAATTTCTGAATCTGGGCACCGGGCATGGCTATTCAGTCCTGCACGTAATCGAATGCGCGCGCAAGGTGACGGGCCGTGCGATTCCCGCTCGCGACGAAGCGCCGCGGCCCGGCGATCCACCTCAGTTGGTGGCCGATTCGGCAAAGGCGCGACGCGTGCTCGGATGGAAGCCCGCGCAATCGGACTTGGCTTCAATCCTGCGCTCGCAATGGGAGTGGCGGAAGAAATTCCCTCACGGCTACGGGCACGAGTGAATTGCGGACTGTTTCCACGCGGACTCCGTGGTCCATGGCAGCTGAGCCCTTGACCCGCAGCGCGCCACGTGACGTTTCTGGTAGACAGCCTGAATCTCCTACAGTAATATAGGCGTTTGTCTATTGAAGGAAAGGTGTGACTGGGCAGATGCGTACTCATATCGCCAAGGGCCGAGAGGCCGAGGAACTGACGGTAGGTAAGAACTGGTTCGTGGTCGACGCGAACAATCAAGTGCTGGGGCGCGTGGCCACGCGCGTGGCTCGCATTTTGATCGGCAAGGATAAGGCGAATTTTACGCCGTATCTCGATTGCGGTGACCACGTGATCGTGATCAATGCCGAGCGCGTGCGCTTGACCGGCAATAAGATAGACCAGAAAATTTATCGCCACCACAGCGGGTATCCCGGCGGCTTGAAGGAAGTTCCGATCCGGGCGCTGCTGCAGCGCCATCCGGAAGAAGTGGTGCGCGAAGCGGTCGTGGGCATGCTGCCGAAGAATAAGCTGCGCGCCCGCCGCGCCAAAAAGCTGCGCGTGTATGCCGGAAGCGAAGCGCTGGCCCGCCACGCTGGACAGAAGCCCCAACCGGTTGCGTTGTAGCCTTGCAAGAGAGATGCATGGAATTATAGGGCGCGAGGATGCGTCTCGCGCGATTGCGGTCGCGTTGTCGCGCCGCGGTAGAAAAGCATGGGAGGAATGTTGAGTTCAGCCGCTAGTTCGATACCGAATGCACTCGGAAAGCAATTTTACGGCACGGGTCGCCGCCGCGAGTCGGTGGCGCGCGTGTACATCAAGCCAGGCACGGCCGGATTTACAGTCAATGGCCGGCCGGTCGACGAATATTTTCGCAACGTGGCGTGGCACACCGCCGCGGTCGAGCCGCTGAAGTTCACGCAAATGCTCGATCAGCTGGAAGTGAAGGCGCAAGTGAAGGGCGGCGGCGTCGGAGGACAGTCGGGGGCCGTGCGCATGGGTTTGTCGCGCGCGCTCGCCAGGCTCAATCCGGAACTGCGTCCCTCGCTGCGCACCAATGGGTTTCTCACGCGCGATCCGCGCATGAAGGAACGCAAGAAGTACGGGCAAAAGGGCGCTCGCCGTCGGTTCCAGTTCAGCAAGCGCTAGTCATTCGGTTTTGATTGGGAAGTTGCGGAAGTCCCCGGTGGTTTAGGATCGGCTGAGTGATTGGGCAAGTGGTTCGGCCAGTAGCGACTGATCACTCGCCAGTGCAGTAAAAATCTCGGCCGGCAAGCGGCCGGCACAAAAGGACGCTCTCCACTCATCCGGAGCCAAGCGCCCCTTTTAAAGGAAGGAGATCCTTTGGCCGTAGAAATTACAATGAAGGAATTGCTGGAGGCCGGCGTTCATTTTGGCCACCAGACCCGCCGCTGGAATCCGAAGATGAAGGAATACATTTTCGGCGAGCGCAACGGCATTCACATCATCGATCTTCAAAAGACGCTCAAGATGTTCCGCGAAGCCGCCCGGTACGTTTCCGACCAGGCCGCGTCGGGGAAAAGTATCCTGTTTCTTGGCACCAAGCGCCAGGCGCAGGAAGCCATTGCCGAGGAAGCGCAGCGCTGCGGCATGTTCTACGTGAACCATCGTTGGCTTGGCGGCACGCTCACCAACTGGGTGACGCTGCAAAAATCGATTAAGCGCCTCAAGCTGCTGAAAGCCATGTCGGAAGACGGGCGCATGGCCGAGTTTTCGAAAAAAGAAGGCGCGCGCCTCGATCGCGAGCTGAAGCACCTTCAGCAGAACTTCTCCGGCGTCGAAAATATGACCACGCTGCCGGATGCCATGTTCGTGATCGACCCGAACTCCGAAGTGATCGCCGTCCGCGAAGCGCGCCGCATGGGCATTCCGGTGGTCGCCATCGTCGATACGAATTGCGACCCGCACTTGGTCGACTGGGTGATTCCGGGGAATGACGACGCATTGCGCGCCATTCGCCTGTTCACCTCGAAGGTTGCCGAGGCTGTTCTTGCCGGCCGGCAGTCGTACGAACAATCGCAGATCGCCGAGCAGAAATTCGGCGAAGGCGAGGGCGAAGGCGGGCCTGAATACGTGGACAACAGCGCCTACGAGCAATACGAGCAGCAGGAGGGCGACTTCGTCGAAGGTGAGCCGACCGAAGCAGCGCCGGCAGCGGACGAAGCGGCTGCCGCTGCCACGGCGGGCGACGACGAAAGCGCCAAGCGTTAAGAGTTTTTCGTACCATCTTCTGCACATCCGGTCCTCTGGGGCCGCAATCCGCGGGTAGATTCGCGGATTTGAACCAAATCCAGAAATTCAGAGGAATTGAGTCGATCGATGTCTACAGCACCCGAACCAGGCAAGACAGCTCCCAGCGCGCAGCTCGTGAAGGAATTGCGCGAGCGCACCGGAGCCGGTTTTTCTGATTGCCGCGCCGCGCTGATCGAAGCCGGTGACGATATCGAAAAGGCGATCAACATCCTGCGCAAGAAAGGTCAGGCCGCTGCGGCAAAAAAGGCCCAGCGCGCCACCTCTGAAGGCCTTGTCACGTCCTACATTCACGCCGGCGGAAAGATCGGCGTGCTGGTTGAAATCGACTGCGAAAGCGATTTTGTGGCGCGCACGGAGGATTTTCAGCGCCTCAGCCACGACGTCGCCATGCACGTAGCCGCGCTCGATCCGCGCTTCCTTCGGCGCGAGGAAGTGACGCAGGAAATTCTGGACCGCGAGCGCGACATCTACCGCGAGCAGGCCAAGCAGACCGGCAAGCCCGAACCGGTGATCGATAAAATCATTACCGGCAAGATGGAAAAGTTTTACGAGGAAAACTGCCTCTACGAGCAGCATTTCATCAAGGACGAAGGCGTCACCATCAAGGAACTGGTCGACCAGGCTATCGCCAAACTCGGTGAGAACATCACCATTCGTCGCTTTTCGCGCTTCAAGGTGGGCGAATCGGATGGCGCCGCCGCGGCTGTCCCCGAAGGGACGCCAAACCCGGCGTGAGCGAGCCTTCCTGTACTGTCGCCGCGCGTTGCATTGGCTTGCGCGCGGCGTCAACTCAAGCACAAACCTGTTGTCTTCCTCCACGCCGTTCCGTTTCTCTGGTAAAATGCCTGCGAGCGCTGAGAGTCTGAGTGCTCGCACCTGACTTGATGAGCCTATCCGACATGTCTACTCCCGCGCCCGCCGAGGCAAAGGCTCCGATCTATCGCCGCATCATGGTCAAGCTTTCCGGCGAATCGCTTTCTGGCCCGAACCAGTTCGGTATCCACGCGGAAACCATTCGCGGCATCGCGCGAGAAATCAAAACGGTGCAGCAATTGGGCGTTGAGGTCTCGGTGGTCGTGGGCGGCGGAAACATTTTCCGCGGCGGGCGTCAGCAGGGTCTCGATATCGACCGCGCCACGGGCGATTACATGGGTATGCTCGCCACCGTTCTGAACGGGCTGGCGATGCAGGACGCGCTGGAAAAAACCGGCTGCCACACGCGGCTGATGAGCGCCATTGAAATGCACCAGGTGGCCGAACCCTTCATTCGCCGCCGCGCCGCGCGCCACTTGGAAAAAGGGCGCGTGGTGATCTTCGCCGGTGGCACCGGCAATCCGTATTTCTCCACGGATACCGCCGCGGCGCTGCGAGCCATGGAAATCAAAGCGGAAGTGATTTTGAAGGCAACGCGCGTCGATGGCATTTACGATGCCGACCCGGAGAAAGTGCCCACCGCGAAAATGTTCGACCGCATCACCTACATGGACGTGCTTCGCAAAGGATTGTCGGTGATGGATTCCACGGCCATTTCGCTGTGCATGGACAACAAAATGCCGATCGTCGTCTTCAATATGAATGTGAATGGAAATTTGAAGCGCGTCGTTCTAGGGGCTGGCGTCGGCTCCACGGTAACGGCAGGCTGATTCCGGTTTTGCGGAGGAATACTCGGCGATGACCACGATCGCAACCAGCAAGGACGCCCTGGCGCAGGCGAAAACGCGCATGGAAAAAGCCGTGGAAGATTTTCGCAAGGACCTGGCCACCGTGCGCACCGGCCGCGCGAATATCGCTCTGCTCGATTCGATTCGCGTCGATTACCATGGCACGCCGATGGCCATCAATCAGCTCGGCACCATGAACGTCCCGGACGCCAGCATGATCGTGATTTCGCCGTGGGATCCCGGCGCGGTGGCTCCCATTGAAAAAGCGATTCGTACGTCCGACCTCGGGCTGAATCCCGCGAACGACGGCAAAGTGGTGCGCGTGCCGATTCCGCCGCTCACCGAGGACCGCCGCAAGGATCTCGTCAAGCATATCCACAAGGTGCTCGAAGAACACCGCACTGCCGTCCGCAATATTCGCCGCGACTTGAAAGAAGCCATCGAGAAGCTCGAGAAAGAAAAGAAGATCAGCGAAGACGACCGCAAGCGCTCGCTCGATGAGCTTGAAAAAGTAACGCACTCCGAAACCAAGAAAATCGAAGACCTCTCGGCCGCCAAGGAAAAAGAAGTCCTGGAAATTAAATAGCGCCGGCGTTTAGCGGGCCGTCTAGCAGGCCAAGACTCTTACACGCAACGCTGTAGCTTTTTGCGCGGCCCGCCGCGAGTGCTGCGGTTTCTCGCTGATTTCTTGCTGTAACTCCGACTTTTCTCTTCCTCGCAGCAACGCGATTCTGCGATTTAAGTGTAAATGTAGTGCCGCGCACTTCAGTGCGGCAGCCCTTCTTCATATTTGCGGCCTTCGTGAGTGGATCGAAAATCAAGTTTCGGAGGCCATCGTATCGATTCGGGATCAATTCGGCGTATGAACGTTGTTAGGATTGGCGAGCGTGAACGTGCAATCTGCGGATTTGGCGGAGCAGGCGAGAGTGCCGCGGCGGATCAGCTCCACAGGCGCGGCGCTGGGGGCGCCCGGGAAAATTGCGCCGTAGTCGAGCGAGCGCAGGCGGTCGGCAAGCGCGCCCATCGATTGATCGCCGCTGAGGAACCGGACGCCGTCGACGCGCGGCATTTTCTCGGCGGGCGAGAGCAGGACGAGGAATTGGGCGCGGGCGTCCTCGTGGCCGTCGAATTTACCGGCGGAAACGGTCTGGAGCTTCTCCAGTTCAGGCTTAGCTTTGCTGACCAGCGCATCGATCTGCGAATTGCCGCCGAGGAGTAGCGTCAGCCGCGCGCGTGTATCGGGCAGCGCATTCTGCGCGGCCAGCGCGAGAGCGCACATGTGAATGGCGCGATCTTTTTCGCCAAGCTTTGCGTAAATTTGCGCCAAATGGTCGCCCGATTCTCCGTCAAAATTCAGCAGCCACGCCGCGCGAACGTACGGCTCGGCTTTCTTCGCATCGCCTTGCTGGAAATAGACCCAGCCGAGCGTGTCCCAGTAAGCGCCGATGCGCGACGAATCCGCGAGCTGCTGTGCGTTGACGCTCGCCAGTTCAATTCCGTGCAGATTGTCAGCGGCGCCTACAATCGCGGCTTCCGCGAATTTCTGCGCCTTGTCGAGCGCGATTTTGCGGCTGGCCAGCTCGTGGGCGATTTCGTTTAGCACCGGCGGCGTGGGAGAAAGCCGCGCGGCATGGTCGAAGGCGTTTGCCGCCTCGGGCATTTTGTCGAGATTCAGATACGCGCGGCCCAGCGCGATTTGAATTTCGGGGTTTTTCGGCGCCAACACCGCGCCTTTTTCTAGCTCGGGCACCGCAGCGTCATATTCGTGCTGGTTGACCAGAAGCTCGCCGAGCGCCGCGTGCGCCACGGGATCGAGCGGATGATCGGCAGTCTGCTTGCGAAATGCGGCGATCGCGCCGTCGAAATCCTGCTGCCGTTCGAGAGCCGCGCCCAGGTAGTTTCCAGCCTGCTCGTCGGCGGGATTGACTTCGAGCTGCTTGCGAAACGCGGAAGCCGCATCGGAATTCTTGCCGAGCTGCAGATATGCGAGGCCCAGATCGTCCCACGCCTGATCGTGTTTCGGGTCGATCTGCACCACCCGCTGGAAAAGTGGAAGGGCCGATTGTGCGTTACCCTCATTCAGGGAAGCGCGCCCTGCGGCAAGCAGCTGGTCGGGTCGCGCTGATTCCGGCAGCATAGGCTTGCCCGACCCGGTGTAATTAATCGCCAGAGGCTGATTCTGATCGAGCGTGACGGCGCGAGTGAATGCGACGTAGTCGCCCAGTCGCGCGGCCGGAAGTTCATTCATTTTGAAGCTGACCGAACGCGCGGCGGTGAAAACGTGACCGGCGAAATGGTAGCTCGACTGAAAATCGGCGAAGTCGCGCGAGATCGAAGTTCCTACCGGAGGCTGCGCGGCGAAATGATCCGGCAAGGTGAGATGCAGGCGGACGTTCACCGTCAAAGGGCTGCCGATGTTCACAGCCTCTCCGCGCTTCTGCGGCGCATTCGGCAATCCGATGGCCAGCAGCGGCATGGCGGTGGTGTTCGAAGCCGCCGACCAATCGAGGAAATTCGACTCGCTGAATGCGATGTCGAACGTAAGAGGCTTCTCAAAGTCAGGCAGGTTACTTGGTTTCACAGAGGTAACCGTGCCGCGGATGCCGTCGAAAGCGAGCACCGTTTGGCCGAGGTCGTTCCATTGCGATGGCGGCGTGTTTTGAAACGCGAGCCGCAGCGCCAGTTCGGTGTCGCCCAGCAGCGAATACTGCGCGTGCGCGGTGAGTATGCCGAGCGCCGACACGCTGCCGTCAATGCTCACTTGTTGCAGGGAGCGGAACGGCGGATCGGCGGGCGTTTCCACGACGCGCCCAGAGCCGTCAGGCTCGACGAGGAGCGCTGACTTGGCGCGCAGCGGAGCCGGGAGCAGGCGAAATGGCGCGAGGCCAACGGTCGAGTCGATCCAGATAGTGCGCTCTTCGAGCGGCCCGTTCGCGTGCGTGCGTTCGCGGAGCGGCACAACCGTGAGCACGTGCTGGAATTGCGCGGGCGAAGGAACGCCGAGCTCCAGTTTGCGCGTGTAGGGGATTAGCGCTGCGTCCGCGTGGAATCCGGCGGCTTGCAGCAGCGCGGCCAATAATACCTGTTCGTCTTTGGCGTCGGCATAGCCGCTGGAAAAAATCTCGCCGGCGGAGCGCGGCTGGTAACCGTCCTCGCCGAATGGAATGCTCACGTAACGAACCGATTTCGAAACGTAATCGTAGAGCGCCTGAATTTTCTCCACGTCCGTTGACGCGCCTTGCGTCAGCGCGGCCGCTTTGGCGCGGATGGCGGCGTCGGGCGCGCTGCGTCCGCGTTCGAGCGCAGAATACCAGCGCGCCACAGCGGCCCAGCTCGCAAACGAGGTGACCTCGACATCGGGTGCGTGCTGCTCGCCCGGCGGCGAATTCTGGCCGGTGTTTTGTGATTCTGGCGGGTGAACGTCCAGCCTCTTCCAAAGGTAAATCGTGCGGCCGTCGGCGACGGTCTTCTCAAAATCAAAATGCGGCGAGCGCACGATCACCGCGCGATTTTCAGGAACGCTGATTTCCAGGCGTTCGTCGCGCGCCGAAGCACCGGAAAGAAAATTGTGCTGGAACCAAAATTCGCCCGGCGCGACAGGTTTGACAATGCGCGTGACGATTTCGTATTCGAGTGTGTCTCCCACCGAGAGCGCAGGCAACGAGACGTGAAATTGTTTCGCGCTGGAATACGCAGGGGCATTTTTGTTTGCATCGCTCTTCGCCTCGTTGCTAGCGGGACGATTCTTCGCGTCGGGCGCGGCAACATCGGCTGCGGCGCTCGCGGGAGAATTCAGTACCGAGCCGTCGGGCTTGCGAACGCGGAGATACCCCAGCTCCATGCGTTCGCTGGCTCCGTCGTAATTGAAACTCAGCGCGTGGAGTTGCTGCGCTCCGGCGTCCGTCTGGACGCGCATGCGCACAGCCAGATCGCGCTCACCGGTGCCATCATTCTGAAAGCGCACCGTCGTGACGTATTGTTCGACAAGCAACGCGTCCTGCGAGACGTCGGTGCTGGCCGCGGGTCCGCGTGCTGCGGGCGCAATTCCGCGATGCGCCTCATTCCCTGAGGATGATTTCGAATCTCCCTGGCGAACTTGCGCCCGAGCCGCAAGCGGCAAGAGCGCGAGGCAAAGAAGCGCCAAACTGCGTCGAAACATTCCTGCTCCCTGTGGAAATCTAGGAAGCTCCAGTGTAGGTGCGTTCGTGGCTGAGGGTAAAGCAGTGATCGAAACACGGTTGACGAGTTTTCCACCATGTTGAGCTTCGGACTTTTGGTGGGCGACCGGCGATGTTTCAACGAATGGACTCGGCGCGTCGCGCTGAACTTGCGACCAAGCCGTAAGTCTCAACCGGTCAGTTATTTAGAGGGAGTTCGGCGTCGTCAAAGGCTTAGACACCTGGTACTGGAACTTGATGGATGCGCCTCGAAAAATCCAAAATCGCAGCATCTGCATCTAAGCTTTTAAGCCATAAGCAAGAAACTGTGGCAGACGATTTGGCGGCCTAGGGGCCGCGCGCCGAAACTAGCACAAGCGAAAATTCAAAGTTTCCACAACTGATACCGGTTGACACGAGTCTTTTCTTTTCCTATACTTGCGCGGTTGTGCTGAGGTCCAAGTGCCCGGTGGTTGAAAGGGAAGTCCTCTCGTCCCGGAACAATGTACTAAGGAACGGGACAAAGAGGAGCGGCCGAAATGGGACGCCAGTCCCGCAAAGCCGTGTAAGCCTCTCCGCAGTTTTGCAAGATGCAGTTCACTCCTCGGGGTGAAGCGTCGGCGGAGTACCTGGTAGATCCTTCGGATCAGCAATCAGGGGCGACCTTTCTGTTCATTCACCCGCGAAGTTCCGCGCGGGCGAATTTGCCGCGCGTAGAGGAATGCGGAATTAGCAACGGTTTTTCGAAAGCAGACGGGGGCGAAGAGTGCCGACATTCTCACAGCTAGTGCGCCACGGGCGCGAGCAGATCCGGACGAAAACGAAATCTCCGGCGCTCGAAGGGTGCCCGGAAAAGCGCGGCGTGTGCGTTCGCGTTTACACGCAGACGCCCAAAAAACCGAACTCGGCATTACGCAAAGTGGCCCGTGCGCGGCTGACCAACAGCGCCGAAGTGACCACCTACATCCCCGGAATCGGGCACAACTTGCAGGAGCACTCGATCGTGCTGGTGCGCGGGGGCCGCGTGAAGGATTTGCCGGGCGTGCGCTATCACGTCGTTCGCGGCACGCTGGACGCCGCGGGAGTTGAAAATCGCAAGCAGGGGCGCTCGAAATACGGCGCCAAGCGGCCCAAAGCCGCGCAGAAGTAAGGCGGGAGATTACGGATGCCACGTAAAGGATGGGTTCTACGCCGCAAGATTCCAGGCGATGCGGTATACGGAAGCGACCTGGTGCAGAAGTTCATTTCGAGCATGATGTACGACGGCAAGCGCTCGACGGCGCAGACGATTTTTTATAACGCGATGGATCAGGTGTCGAAGAAGGCTAATGACGACGCGCTGAAGATTTTCAAGAAAGCCATCGAGAACTGCAAGCCGGTGCTGGAAGTGAAATCGCGGCGCGTGGGCGGCGCCAACTACCAGGTGCCGGTGGAAGTGAATCCGTTCCGGCGGCAATCGCTGGCCATTCATTGGCTGGTGGGCTATGCGCGGGAGCGTTCCGGCAAGTCGATGGTTGATAAACTGGCCGACGAGATTATGGACGCCGCCAATGGGCGCGGCGGAGCGGTGAAGAAACGCGAGGACGTTCACCGAATGGCCGAGGCTAACAAGGCCTTCGCGCACTATCGGTGGTAGTCGGGCGGGAGATTTAGGGACCGAAGAACATGGCACGGCAAGTACAACTCGATCAGACGCGCAATATCGGGATCATGGCGCACATCGATGCGGGTAAGACAACCTGCACCGAGCGCATCCTGTTCTACACGGGTGTGACCTACAAGATCGGCGAAGTGCACGAAGGCACCACCGTGATGGACTGGATGGAGCAGGAGCGCGAGCGCGGAATCACGATCACCTCCGCGGCCACAACCGCTTCGTGGAAGCGCTACGACAAAATGTACCGTATCAACATCATCGATACGCCGGGCCACGTGGACTTCACCGTGGAAGTGGAGCGTTCGCTGCGCGTGCTGGACGGCGCGGTGGCGGTTTTCGATGCCGTGGCTGGCGTGCAGCCGCAGTCTGAAACAGTTTGGCGGCAGGCGGACAAGTATCGCGTGCCGCGCATTGCGTTTATCAACAAGATGGATCGCATCGGCGCGGATTTCGACCATTCCATTCGTACCATGCGCCAGCGGCTCCACGCTCATCCCGTGCCGATCAATTTTCCCCTCGGGCGCGAAGACAATTTCATCGGCGTGATCGATTTTATCGAGGAGCACGCCGTGGTGTGGACGGAAGAAGCTCTCGGCGCGGAATTCGAAATTCTGCCGCTCGAAAAGCTATGGGACGCGGAGTATCTGAAGACGCGTCCGGCGCTCGAAACGGCCGTGAAGGCCGGCGCGCTGACTCCGGAGTTTTACAAAGAGCACCGCGAAAAAGTGGTCGAGTATATTGCCGAGCACGACGACGCCATCCTGACCAAATACCTCGATCAGCACAAACTAGAGCCTGCGGAGTTGCGGGCTTCGCTGCGGCGCTCCACCATTGCGCTGAAGCTGGTGCCGGTGCTGGCCGGCTCGGCGTTCAAGAACAAGGGCGTGCAGCCGCTGCTCGATGCCATTATCGATTATTTGCCGTCTCCGCTGGACGTGCCGCCGGTCGAAGGTACTACACCGGACGGCGCCGAGCCGGAGTTGCGTCGCGCTTCTGACGATCAGCCGTTCGCGGCGCTGGCGTTTAAAATCATGACCGACCCGTACGTCGGCCATTTGACGTACATTCGCGTCTATTCCGGCGTGTTGAAGACCGGGCATTCGGTGTTCAACTCCACGAAAAAGACGCGCGAGCGCATTGGGCGCTTGCTGCGCATGCATGCCAATAAGCGCGAAGAGATCGAAGCGATTGAGGCGGGCGATATCGCGGCGTGTGTGGGACTGAAGAACGTATCGACGGGCGATACGCTGTGCAGCGAAGAAAATCCCATCGTCCTCGAGAACATTGACTTTCCCATTCCGGTTATTTCCGTCGCCATCGAACCGAAAACCAAAGCAGACCAGGAAAAAATGGGGACGGCGCTGGGCAAGCTGGCGCAAGAGGATCCCACCTTCCGCGTGCACACCGACCACGAAACCAATCAGACGCTGATCTCCGGCATGGGCGAATTGCACCTGGAAATCATCGTTGACCGCATGATGCGCGAATTCGGCGTGCAGGCCAACGTGGGCCGTCCGCAAGTGGCGTATCGCGAGACGATTTTGAGAGTCGCCGAGGGCGAAGGCAAATACATTCGCCAGACGGGCGGCCACGGGCAATACGGCCACGCGGTGCTCAGCGTTCATCCACTGCCGAGCGCAGGGCATGAGGATATGCACGAGCTGTCCACGGATGAAATCGACGAACTGGCCAAAAGCGTGGCGGGCAAGGGCGGCAAGTGGCATTTCGA